>Ga0129297_10000994_pt1 | contig 14098 bp, 13 predicted proteins | sample I18A1metaG_FD_94708 | JGI IMG/M metagenome (GOLD analysis project Ga0129297, IMG submission 94708) | Lake sediment bacterial and archeal communities from Gulf of Boni, Indonesia to study Microbial Dark Matter (Phase II) - ​I18A1 metaG | ecosystem: Environmental > Aquatic > Freshwater > Lake >... | reverse complement strand
CCGCGATGAAGGAGAGAAGCCCGAGCGTGAAATTCCCGACAAGGTACCAACCAAGAAAGGAAAATACGGCAACTCCGACGACGGCAGGAACGAATCTTGCGGCTACACTGTCCACGATCCGCTGAATGGGAGCACTCGAGGCCTGAGCCTCTTCCACTAGCTTTACAATCTGGGATAATGTTGTGTCCGTTCCAACTGCTGTAGCCCTAAATGTTAGCGATCCGCTCTTGTTCAGGGTTGCTCCTATCACCCGGTCCTCGGCCCTCTTCTCGACAGGGAGGCTCTCGCCCGTGATCATCGACTCGTCAACCGACGAGAATCCACCCATCACTATGCCATCGGTGGCAATCTTCTCCCCAGGTCGCACGATCACTAAATCTCCAACCTGAACATTCTCTGCAGGTATCTCGGTTTCCACTCCGCCCCTAGCAACTCTTGCCAGACTGGGTTTCAGATCGAGGAGTTTTCTCACAGCAACAGAGCTACGTTTCTTGATGGCTTCCTCCATGAACTTGCCTAGCAGCACGAAAGCGATGATTACGGCCGAAACTTCGAAGTACACATCGCGCTGCTGTACAGGCAGCAGGTTTGGCAAGAAGAGAACGATGACACTGTAAATGTAAGCAGCTAATGTCCCGACTGATATGAGGACATCCATATTGGCTGCGCCATTACGAAGGGCCTTGTACGCGCCAACATAGAATGTCCAGCCCCCGATGAATTGGACAGGTGTAGTTATCAGGAATAGCAGGAGGCCCCATGTTAGTACGGGCAGATTTGGAATCGGAACCCAGGTGACGGCCACAGCACCGAACGCTAGGCCCAGATAGAGGCTCGCACGCATTATGGCCAAGAGTAATGCTCCGGATACGGCCACGTACATTCTTCGCTTGAGATTGCGAAGCTCTTTCTCCGGCGCAGTGAAAGTTCTGAGACAGCTCTCGCTGCAGAAGTAGAACTTCCGCCCTCCAAGCGTTGCAGTCAGTCCATGATCTTCATCCACGTGCATGCCGCAAACAGGATCTTTCGGCACAGCAGTTACAACCCTATGGCCTTGATCAGCACATGGAAATAACTAAGCCTCTTCCCGTTTCGCGAAGATTGGAAACCTCAAAACTTAGTTGCTAAACCGAAAATTCAATTGAACCATTTCTTGCCTATGAGCAACCTTCTATAGCGAACTTTGCAGATTTCTAAAACTTCGCTTGGAGACTGCTGGTGAACTCAACTTATATGCCCAAACTTGCTCCAAGCAAAGCAATCACTCACAGTACCCGTAGAGTTGTAGGTTCTTTGGAACTCCCGCGATTTTTCCATCTTTGATCTCGATCGGGATAATTGGCACGGGCCTCGGCGGCGGTCCGCCGATTACCCTTGCCCCCGAGTACTGGACAGCGTTGGGCATGGTATCTCTGACAACATCGTAAGGATCGAAGATACCGTCATGGCATCTGGAGAAGATGACATCTTGGTTCGGCCTATCTTGGTGCCATGTGGTTATGCAGCAGAGGTGTGTGCAAGTGCTTGCAAACGCAATGAACCCATTATTGGTCGTCGCACCTCGAAGCTTAGATTCATCAGCGCGAATGACAATCGCGGGGATGGTTCCGCGCCAAATGACACCGGCACCTTTCCCAACTTGATCGAAATCCTCTACTCTCACCTCGGTTCCGGCCTTGTCAGAGTACCACGTTCCCTTCTCAGACCCATAGCGAAAGACGTTGTCAACTTCACCTTGCTGCTGACTAGCCTCCTTAGGAGGAAAAAGCGACATAAGGAGCGACACAAACGAGAAGACAGCTCCTAAAACGCCGACCGCGGTCAACTTCCGCACAAACCGACGCCTACTCATCAGACGCCGAGTCTTCTTCTCGTTCTCTGAGGACTTGTTACCCGCCATCTTCACTCTCGCTATCCCATGCAGACAACGCTCGCTGTAACGATTCTGAGATCTTGTTCACTGGTGAATGATTGCCAGAAGGCGTTTCTTCGACCTCTTACAAGGGAAAAGAGCAGACTGGTCGATATGGAGAGCACGAGGATGGGAGCGACGCAAGTTCTCATTTTCGTGTACCGGAAGCTAATCCCGAGCGTTTATCCTAAGATTTCCTTTTGCAGCTTCGTGAAGTCTTAGTCGACTTTGCTGTACAGTCGAACAGGCCTCCAGCATGGGTCTGTTTTCTTTCTGGAAAGAGCAGCGCAAAGCGTTTGCCTTACCGCAAACATCGCGGCAGTCTAGATGTCATCTTCGGAAATAACTATCCTGAAGTAGTGCAGCCCAGAACGCATCTATCAAAATCAGCTGAGGTGATGATCCCGATGGGTCTGTTTGCAAAGTATTGTGAGGTTTGTGGCATGAAAATCAGCAAAGGCCAGGACTTCGTTCGCTTCGGGAAGCACTTCTGTTCAGACGAGCACGCGAACAAGTATGCAAGTGTGATGGAACAAAGGCGACTAGCAGCGCCTTCAGAAGAGGATAGCGGCGGATGCTGTTAGGGCATTTGTCTACTCGGAGCTGAGGGATGTGCCCAAGGATCCTGTTTGTGGAATGCAGGTCAGCGATAAAGGTGCAAAACACACCTCAACCCACATGGGCAAGACCTATTACTTTTGCTCGGCCGACTGCAAGAGCCAGTTCGATCGGAACCCGATGAAGTACATAAAGTGAAGAATAACAACGCTCACTTGCCTAAGCAGCAAACACCGTGCGTATTACACAGGAAGCATCATCAGATGAACGGGCATCGCAGGCCACGCAACAAAACCCAATGCCAGCAAACCAAAGCTTGAGATTGCGGCTCCGCCCGGCAAGTGCAGCTGATTTCTGCTTACTCTGTGAAGAGGTTGCGATGTCTGCCTTCACTAGACTAGGAGCCCATTGTATCCTAAAAAAGAGTAAATGGCAGAGCGATTGATGCCCTGAACACAAAAAGCAGCCTCTCTAGGTCTGCTCTTTCTTAAAGAGCAAACTTTTCGGAAACTAACAGCGGATCTTCCACAGAATAGGATTGAGTAAGATGAAAGAGTATCCCAAATCGGCAGCTTATCTCGGCGTCGCGGGAGTGGTCGTGCAAATACTTTCATCGGCCCTGCTCTACCTCTTCCGAGACCGACAAGGGCTTTTTATGAGCCCGCTCATGGGATCCCGGGGAATGGCCGCCGCTTTCATAACGATGGGCCACTCCAGTAACAATGCGTTGCTGCTCAGCGTGGTTGCAACTTTCGCTTTGTTGGCTGCTTCTTTGTACTCGATACTTCTTATGACTCGCGGCGGTTTGAAATGGGTAAAGCTAGGATCGTTTCTGCTGATCGTCTTAGCTCTGCTCTCTGCTACAACAACTTTCGGAATCATTCTTGGTTCAGCTCTGATGTTCGTTTCGGGTGTAGCGGGTATTGCATGGGCCTACACTCGGGCGTCGCATCTATAGTTGACTCGATTTTCCTACGGAAATGAAGGTGAATATCGGATGATGCTACACAGGCAAGAGACAACTATTGATCGGGTCTTTCCTGGACCCAGAAATGTTTGATGATGTCAGGATCTTGCTTGAACGAGAAAACGCAACACTCTGCAATACTCTGTAAGACTCTTTTCTGAATCTAAGCTGCCTTTTTATCTGGAACGCCCAAAACAGCACTCTTCGTGGGCAACTAGTTTGGCTACAGCTCAACTAGATGAGACTGACATTCTGTTGATAAAGGCGCTGCAGCAGGACAGTCGGCAGTCGCTTAAAGAACTGGCTCATCTTGCCGATGTTAGTGTCCCCACAGTTCGGTCTCGGGTAGATAGACTGGTGCGTCTGGGGGTCATACGGCAATTTACCGTCGCTGTTGACCCACAAAAACTAGTCGGAGGAATAACTGCTTTCATCAGCCTGAAAGTGAAGCTTTCAGACTTGGAGAATGTCAAAACAGCTTTGTTGCAGATAGACGAAGTGATGGGTCTCTATTTGACAACAGGGGAGTGCGACATCGTTGCGAGGGTATGCGTCGCCGACGTGCGTGCACTGGAAGAATTTATTCTAAAGAAACTCAGCAAGGTCCCGGGGATTGAGGCTGCGCGTAATAGCGTGGTCGTTGAGACCGCGAAAGAGGAATACGGACCTCACGTTAAGCCCGGTTTCGGGATTAGGATCTTCTGCGCGACCTGTAGAAAAGAGATAAGGGATCGACCCATTAAACGTCTGCTACAGGAAATGGAATACTACTTCTGCTGCGAGAGTTGCCTTTCGATGTACGAGGACTTCTTACGCAAGAAGGCAGCTGGCGAACCAGTTAGGCTTCCTAGCCTAGGGAGTCACTCGCATTAATCGCTTGCTTTGTCTTTTCCATTAGTCATTGATTTGTGGTCGTGCGTCTTCTCGTCATGACCATGCCCGCCATGGTGGCCAAACAGGTGAGCTACACCACACAGACTGCCAATTGCCAATAGCAGAAAAATTGAATTGACGAGTAGACCAAGTGCCACCATGATGCCCAGGACGCCCACGATCACGGCGTTCCTTGTCCTCAACTTGACTCGTCAATCATTATGCTGTCTCTTACCGTAAGTGTAGCCATTTCCTTGACAACAAGTTTCCGCCCAACCACACTTCAGAAGTTGCAACTTCTAGATGAACAAGTTGCTGTTGGGTTAGCGTTTTCGATTCGTCGCTTATCGCTGAACGAAAAACCTTAGTTGCGCTCAACACATTCTACGGGTAAGGAGCTTCCCGGATCAAAGACCTGCATTGTGGCGGGATCTGAGGAGCATCGCAAGCTACAGGCCTAGTTCTGAATCGAAACACATTAACATTCACGGCGATAGCTGCTCCCAGCGTAACCTGTACGATCACAACGGGCCCGGTTCCATTTTTGCCAACTTGAATCACTCCCCTAGGCAGAGTATAGCGTTCCAGGTACGTAGACGGCGCGTTACCGTTCACAAGAACAGAACTTCGAGCAACGGTGAACTTCATGGCAAATTCGGAGGCCGAAAACTTCGCATAAATGAAAATTCGAGTGGACACTGCCTCTTCAGATTTCAAGAAATACGTCCTAATCTCGGCTTTGAATGCGTAGAAGGTCAGGTGTTTCGATTGATCTGGAATCTCCTTAAGACGACGATGCTGTTCGCGGTGCTAACTGGAATTCTTCTCGCGGCCTCATACGCCATAGGGGTCTCGCCTCTCCTAGCTGTCGGGCTTGCAGCGTTCCTCAATCTTGGTCTATACTGGTTCAGTGACAGAATAGTGTTAGCACTGTCAAAAGCCAAAAGGGTCTCTGAGGTCGAATTTCCGGAACTACACGCAATCATCAAGAGACTTGCATCGAATAGCGGACTGCCAACTCCATCCATAGCAGTTGTAGAAAGTTCCGTACCCAATGCTTTCGCTACCGGCCGCAGTCCAAGTCACGCAACGATCGCAGTTCATTCAAGTCTACTTGAAAGTTTGAGCAAGGACGAACTTGAAGGAGTGCTCTCTCACGAGATGACGCACATCAAAAACTACGATACTCTTACCTCGGTCATCGTGGCCACTGTCGCAGGAGCCATCAGCTATATCGCACAGCTAGGCTGGTTCCTAGCGCCAGCGTATGGTTATGGAGGGCAGAGGAACCGTGATTCCGGATTAGGCGCGGTTCTGGCTATTTTCTTGGCGCCAATAGCAGCTCTTCTGGTTCAAATGGCCATCTCACGAACTCGGGAGTTCGCAGCGGACGAAGGAGGCGCAAAACTTTCCAGGAACCCACTAGCTCTAGCAAGCGCTTTGGAAAAGATCGAGAAATCGGTAACCCACAAGCGCAATCACGGTAATCCAGCGCTCTCACAACTGTACATAGTGAATCCATTCCGCGGTTCTTCCCTAGTAGAGCTGTTCTCGACTCATCCTCCAACTTGGAAAAGGGTCGCTCGACTGGAAAGACTTGCCTATCGGACCTAAACCAGTTCAGAACGACAAACAACTTTGATCAACTTCCGAATGGGCCATTCGGAAGGAAGTGAAGGGCGGCATTCTCGGTTTCAGGATGCAACAAAGTTGACCATCAATAGGCGCCTGATCGCTACGCTCCTCATTATCACGGTTGGCCTAGGAGTAGTAATCTACGCCGCCGTTGCGCCAGAAATCTCCTCCGTAATTTAGGCGGAGGCGCCAGCAACAGCAAGATTGCGGTCATCGACCAACTCGACCTTAGCTCGCCAAGTGAGACGTTCAGAAAAAATGTCGGCGACCTGCTTCAACAGGCAAAGTTGCCCTACGACCTCTTCGTAGGCTCCAACATCACAGTGGAGTTCTACCGGAAACTTCCCTCGATGGGCTACAGGCTTATTCTCCTACGGGTCCATTCAGGTCTGCTCCAACCTGTCGCCCCAGACAAGCCAGTGTACCTGTTCACAGGGCAATTGTACGATCAGAACCTGTATCAGCGGGAAATCTTGAACGGTGAGCTGGTTCCCGCAAGAGTCACGACCAACTCTCCCGCTTACTTTGCAGTTGGGCCTCTCTTCGTTAAGCGTGACATGACGGGAACATTCCCAGGGACAGTCTTCATAATTAGTGGGTGCAGTGCCCTCATCAACACCTATCTCGCAGACCAATTGCTTCGAAGAGGGGCGTCGGCAATCATAAGTTGGGATGATTATGTCAGCGCGAGGTGGACTGATTACGCCATCTACCGTCTCATGGAGGACTTTGCGGTAAAAAGAATGTCAATCAGCGAGGCCGTGGATGAGACGATGCGGACAATCGGGCCTGACCCATACTACAAGTCAACCCTCAGATACTACCCGGGCAGTGCGGCAAACCTGACTCTCCAGACAATTCTTTCTGTGAACTGGCCGCTGCCTCAGACAACAACCGTCAGCGTCGTACAGCCTGCATGGATTCCCGAAAAATCCACCATCCTCGTTCATGTAGCAAGATTGCCGACGCGTTTTTGATCATTTTGAATATACAACTTCCGAGCCACCAAACCACAGCGCCCTCATGTGCCAGTCAGTGGAGCCTTCGTCGGAGTTCCGGACAGACGACCCATAAATAGCGCTGCCGAATTTGCAACGCTGGGATGAAGTAGTATAACACAAATTTTCTCGAATAGCAATGGGCGTTGCCGCCATTTTCGCAGATAGGAAAGGGCAGAGTTTTTGCTGCGCGAATATCTTAACGGCTCCAATTTCATGGTACGGTAAGCCGAAGACTATCGATAAGAAAACCTAGGATAGACAATCCGGAATGGCCTCTGGAAAGATTTCGCGACGCAATTTCCTAATTGCAGCATCAGGTGCGGCCGGAGCTCTAGCTATCGGGGGCGTCGCGTATTATCTCTCGAGAATGCCAACCGGCGTCGAGAGTCCCTCGCAAACAACGACCTTGCCTCCCGTGGCAACGAGCACGCGCACTCCGCTCTCATACAGTAGCTTCGACCCGAGGCAGCCTTCAAACTTCTCGAATCCTCTTGTACTGCCTGCACCATCGGAAGGAGTCTTTGGGATCATCGAGTCCCCCTCCATGGTCACGATTAATGTTAAGCCTCATCGCATCGAAATATTGCCCGGCATGCCAACCGAAACATGGGTCTATGACGTAACTCGAAGCGGAAGGTCTGCTATCAACCCCGTCCTGAAGTTGAAGAGCGGAGAGAAGTTCAGGGCGACTCTTTCAAACGGTGTACCTCAGAAGACGATAGTTCATTGGCATGGAGTTATCGTGGACTGGAAGAATGATGGCCACCCGTCATATGCGGTTGACCTTGGACAAAACTACGATTACGACTTCACAGTCTACAACCGCGGGGGAACATACTGGTACCATCCTCACCCATACCCTGCGGCCGAGCAAGTCTACAAGGGGCTGGCTGGATTCCTTATCGTCGAAGACGCGGATGACGAAAATCTCACGAGATCATTAGACTTAGAGCTTGGTAAGACGGACATCCCACTTGCGATTCAGGACAAGAGGTTCCGTCAGGACGGCGCGCTTGAATACGGCCCGAACCAGAACGAGAGCTTCATGGGCTTCCTAGGCGACTTGATCCTAGTCAACCTGACTCCCAACCCGTACCTAGAGGTAGACACGAGAATCTACAGGTTCAGAATCCTCAACGGATCAACGGCAAGAATATACAGACTGGCTTTTCTGAAGAACAGCGAGAAGTTTCCCTTTCACCTGATTGGCGTTGACGCAGGGCTTTTGGAAAGCCCTTCCAAGTTAGACGAGGTCTTTCTGGCTCCAGCGGAGAGGGTCGACATACTCCTAGACCTGAGAACCTTGTCTACCGGAGATGCGGTGTTACTGAAGAGCCTGGAGTTTGACCCGATGCACATGGAAGAGGCCATGATGGGAATGACGCAAATGCAAGGGGGCTCAGAACTAGAGGAAGGAGAGGGCTTTCACATACTCAAAATCATCGTCAAGAACAAGGTAACGCAAGATGCACAAATCCCGGAAAGGCTGTCGACACTCGAACCAATCGATTTGTCAGAGGCCTCTGAAAGGCCGATAACGCTCTCAACCGCAATGGGCTCGATGGGGACGATGACGATGGGCCCGCAGATGAATCAATGGTTGATAAACGGCAACAGCTTCGACATAAACGGCTTTGCATTCGAGCTAAGCAGAGACAGAGTTGAAGTGTGGAAAATCACCAACTCACAGCAAAGCATGCCTCACCCCATGCACATACACGGCTATCACTTCCGGGTCTTAGAGAGACTAGATAGCCCGCCGCAAGTCGAGAGCCTTGCAGTAGACAACAGTGGGCGGCTGCCGACTGACCTTGGATTAAAGGACACAATCTTGGTGTGGCCCGGAGAAACAGTCAGAGTCGCCATAGACTTCAGGACACGATTCGCTGGAGAACAGATGTACACATTCCACTGCCACAACCTAGAGCATGAAGACAACGGGATGATGATCAACTACAAGGTAAGCTAGGCGAGCGGACTATGTGCCCACTTCTCCGCCCTGCGAACGGTCACCGTGGTGGAGAGGGCTACAGCAATTCGCGAGTTGCAACTAAACAATGCACGAAGGATGCAAGGAGGTGAAGGAGATTGGTAGATGAAGTCAAGAACAAGGGGATAACGATTTACAGATGCGAGCTGTGCGGATTTGGTTATAGTGTGCTTGAGATTGCTGAACGCTGCGAACAATACTGCCATACGCATGGGAGCTGTTCGCCCGAGATAATAGAGAAAGCAATCTACAAGCCACAGCACAAGGTCATGCCCCTAACCCCGCCCACCAGCTGGCCGAGTGAGTTCCAGCCATTCCCTACCGTTCCAAACTCGGCACTCAGACTGAGCGATTTTGATTTCCGATTCGTAAGATGAACGAACTGAATGAATGCACGAAACGCAACGATCTCTTAGAATCATCTTCCTCACTTGCACACAAGAGGCCTTCGGACCTTTCTGAAACCAACTGAGCACCGCTTATCGCCCACTCCGGCATCAGTAAGAGGGATTAAGGCGGAGAGAGTTGCAGACATACGCCAAAGAGATTGTTAGTTTTCGTATCACTGGCCTCTGCTGTCCGACCTGCGCCGTCATAATTGAGAAGGCTCTAGCCAGATTGCCGGGAGTTCAATCAGCCTCGGTAAGTTATTTCCTAGACACTGCCAATGTGGAGTACGATCCAAGCGTCATCTCAGTAGAGGACATAAAGAGTACAGTGCAGCGAGAAGGTTTCTCGTGTATACAACGGCACTGATGCAACCTCAAGGCGTAATGAGGTGTTCTTGACAGGGGACGCGTGGGGACGGGCCTTTTGCAGATGAAATGTTGGAAGTGCAGCAAAGATTTCTTGGTCAGCGAGGCCATCTTCTGCGAAACCTGTGGGTCTAGAATAATCTGTCCAACATGTGGAACGTGCAACTGCATAACATGCAAAGTTGAGGATATGCATGGTTGCACCTGCATCGAGGAACGCGCCATCTTGAGAACGATTGAACAGGACGTAATTGAGCAGAGTCTATGATTTTCTGAGCGCCGAAATCCGAGTTCTCACTAGTATACTCCTTGAAGCCCTTGGAATCCTAATGTCTTCGCGGACGATTGCTCGGGTGCCCTCGCTGGCGTGGCAGCTACTCAGTCATTTCGAGGTAAACTTGGCCGCCCGCCTAAGCGTGAGATTGTAATGAATTTGCGGCAATGTCTTATCGTAGAAGATGTAGAGTCTTAAGGAGCGTTAGTTGAACCGTGCGGGAGCATGCCAACGGTGAGCATTTTCGATTTCGCTAGCCACGCTCGGCAGCTCCTCACCGAGCTCAATGCACGGAAGTACTGGTCGGTTGCAGGGTATTTGGCGGCATTTGCGGCCATATCTTCAGCCATCTACTACCTTCCTAATTATTCTTGGCTGGAGTATTGGACTGCGGTTCATTCCGAGATAGTGTTGCGGTTGCTTGGCATGTCGGCGACGATAACAGTCACGCCGGGCGGTACGCTGCTGAACGAGTTCCTTGTCGACAAGCCCTGCACAGGAATACAGGTCGTGGCAACCTTCGCGGGCATTCTACTCCCGCTCCCTAGGCTACCGTGGTTCAAGAAGCTTGCCGGCATAACTCTCGTAGTTGTGGGCGTCTACATCGCCAACATCGCAAGAATCGCGATCCAGCTATGGGTCTACTACAAGGGGCTATTTGACTGGACCACGATTCATGGCCCCGGAGGCATTGCGCTAGGAATTATCTCAGTCACAGTTTTGGTGGTACTGTTGGATCAGCTTGTGCCTGAGTTCGGCGACTTTGTCTTTTCCATACTGAAACGTTAAGACCGTTATCCTCAGTTGGGCGTGTAGTCATCAGTGAACACGAAAACCAGATGTGTTCACAGGCGACTACGCGCGTGCAGCTCTTGATTCGGCTACGGCGGTCAACTGCATGGCTTCAACTATGCTCCAACACTAAGATGGCAATCGCCATGATACTAGATTTCGTACCGAGGGAAGCGGAGAGAGTAATGCAACAGGCCAAGTCTGGCGTTTCATTTCGCAGATTCTATTTCCGCTCGAGGTGACTGCCGAAATCCCAAGATAGGCAGTGCATTTGCTATCACTAGGAGAGTAACTCCGTCATCTCCTATTACTGCAAACCACAATGGGATTAGTCCGAGAGTTCCAAGGCTTATCATGAGTAGCTTCAAGCCCAATGCAATGCTGATGTTTGTCTTCAGTTTCCATACAACCTTTCTTCCTAATCTCACTAGGTAAGGAATCGCCCTCAAGTCCGAGCCCATCAGAGCCACATCAGCAGATTCGATAGCTATGTCGTTACCCGCTGTTCCTAGCGCGATTCCAACGTTTGAGGCCGCAAGCACCGGTGCATCATTTATACCGTCTCCAACCATCGCTACACAACCACATTCCTGGCCAAGTTGTCTCGCGACCGCGACTTTATCCTCGGGAAGAAGTTGTGCATAGTAATCCGTCACGCCTGCTTCAAAGGCAATTTTCCTGGCAACTGATTCCGAGTCACCCGTCAGCATCACAATTTTCTGAACCCCAATTTCGCGCAGTTCAGCGAGCGCGTTTTGCGCTTCAGCTCTCAGCTGGTCAACGAGTAGAATGGCTCCTGTTAGTTTTCTGTTCGTGGCGACGAGTACGACTGTTTCTCCGTTGTGGAGTTCAGATGGGAGACTGTCAAGCACAATTCCGCTCTCTTCAAGATACGATGGCTTTCCGACGATTACTCGGGGGCCCGAGTTCAGCACTGCGCTGACGCCACGACCAGCATGGTCAACCAAATTGACTTGTTCAGCAAATTCGATTCCGCGCCTTCTCGCTTCGTCCACTATTGCTCCTCCAATTGGATGCGCGGTTCTTGACTCGGCTGTGGCAGCCAACGTCAGAACTTCGTTTTCCGAATACCCATTCAAACCCAGGATCCTTGAGACACGTAACCTCCCCAGAGTCAAAGTACCAGTTTTATCAAGCGCCACAACCTTTACGTGTGAAATTTCCTCGAGATATTTTCCTCCTTTCACAAGTATTCCGTTCCTCATCGCTCTAGTCAAGCCTATCAGCACTGTCACAGGTGTTGATATCACGAGGGCACTCGGGCAGGCGATTATTAGCACTATCAGCGCACGATAAATCCAAACGGAGAATGGTTCTGCCAATATTACCGGCGGTACTGCGCCCACAACAATCGCTACGCCTATCACTGCTGGGGTATAGTAGCGAGAGAACCTGTCGACAAATCTCTCGACGTTAGCTTTCTTTTCCTGCGACTCGACAACTAGACGAACAATTCTGCTAACAGTTGAATCCCGAAAGGGTCTGCTTACCTCAACCTCGATCGACCCATCGAGATTTAGCGTTCCGGATAATATTCGACTGCCCACAGACTTCTCAATTGGGACGGATTCGCCAGTCACCGCGGACTCGTCTGCATTTGAACGGCCCTCCACAACAATACCATCTATGGGTATTCTCCAGCCAGGTTTAACTAGGACAATGTCGCCGGCCTTAAGTTCCTCAACCTGAACTTCCACGAGAGCCCCATTTTTCATGAGTAACGTCCTCTGTGGCAGAAGAGCAGCCATTTTCTTTGTGATGTTTCTCACTCGGTCTACTGTATAGTCCTCGACAGTCTCGGCGATGTTGTAGAGAAGGACTACAGCTGCGCCTTCGTGCCACGCGCCCATTGCAGCTGCCCCTACAGCAGCTACGCTCATCAGAAGATCCGCGCTGAACGGGTATTGCCTGATTCTCTTCAGGGCGTCGAAAAGTACAGGAGCAGCCGCAACGGACAATGCCAAAGCATCCAGAGGGACTTCGAGAGCTTCACCAAAGGGGAGCAGTGAGACCAGTACCGCGGCGACAACAAGGGGAATAGCAGCAAGCGTTGCCCAGAGTCGAAGGTGTCTGTGCCCCTCGTTCTCGTCGGGGCTACTCGCGCTCATGCTCTAAGGCAACTCTCAACAGTTTCGCGATATGTTCGTCGTCAAGCGAGTAGTAGACGTTCTTTCCTTCTCTCCTTGACTTCACTAAGTGCATTGCACGAAGCATTCGGAGGTGGTGCGAGGTGGAGGACACGCTCAAACCAAGAACCGCAGAGAGATCGCATACGCAAACCTCACCCTGAGAGACACAGTGAAGAATCCTGAGCCTGTTTGGATCGCTCATTATTTGGAAGACATCTGAGAGCTGTTCCAGAACATCAGGTGCGGGCGTTGACCTGAGTAATGATCGCACTTTTGATGGGTTTATGCATCGGATCTCGCAGACTTCGCCCTCCCTTACCACCTTGACAGTGGACACGGTGGACATAGTAAAACACTTGAACAGTTCTTCAACTGTCCAACTATTTAATGCATCGTACCGGGGCCAGGTCCGATGCTAAGAAGTGAGCGAAGGTCGGGCGGGCGTGTCGTCACCTTGCGATGACTTTGCAGGTGCCGTAGAGTGCAGATCGTAGCCTTCGCGATATCACGAAAGTGCTAGCTAGTAGCGCGGGGAAGGTGACGGCAACGAAAAGCGGCTGGTATGCTGCCAAAACTGCCGCGATCGCTACGTTGCCTGCTGTCTGAATCATATTCCCGAGGAACAGACCCGCACAAGTCGGACAAGCAGTGAATAGGCCTGTTGCAGCACCCAGCCCACCCAACCAGTCGGCGCGAGCTTGTTTGGGACGATGCTCATATGTGTAAATGGCAAGCGCTACGTTCAAACCGACGAGACCGGAAACTAGGATGAGCAGGATTATGTTTGCCGGAATGATCAGCAGGCCCAGATGTTCTGTAAGGTAGACTGTGAAGACTGGAATGAAGCCGAGTCTGTCACAGCAGACGGTTGGGACGATGGAGGGGATCGTCGCCAGGTATTCTTCAGCAAAGTTCTCCATCGGCCTGTAAACGATTACGCTGGACACCGCGGCAAAGAAGATTCCATAGATAATTGAAGATAACATCATGACCAGTGCGTACTTGCGGATACCGAGCACGTTTGCCACAACGACTGACCTAGGAGGCGACACGTACTGCCCACCCTCAATTCTTTTGCCCGCAAGGAACTGCTTAATGCCAACCGCAGACACGAAGAAACCCACGAACACCAGAATAATTGTCAGATAGCTGAACCACTTCAAGGTTCGGAGCAATTCGGTAGTGAAAAAT
>Ga0129297_10000992_pt1 | contig 14103 bp, 11 predicted proteins | sample I18A1metaG_FD_94708 | JGI IMG/M metagenome (GOLD analysis project Ga0129297, IMG submission 94708) | Lake sediment bacterial and archeal communities from Gulf of Boni, Indonesia to study Microbial Dark Matter (Phase II) - ​I18A1 metaG | ecosystem: Environmental > Aquatic > Freshwater > Lake >... | reverse complement strand
TCCCCGGACTGCGGCGCGGCGAGGTCGCCATGCTGGCCGGGGTCAGTGTCGAGTATTACACCCGGCTGGAACGCGGAAACCTCTCCGGAGTCTCCGAGGGAGTCCTGGAAGCCCTCGCGCAGGCGCTGCAACTGGACGAGGCGGAGCGGGCGCACCTGTTCGACCTGGCCCGTGCCGCCAGCACCACCCGCAAGCCGCAGCGCCGCCGCGCCGCCGTCCAGCCCGTCCGGGCGAGCGTGCAGCTGATGCTCGACGCGATCACCAACGCCCCGGCGTTCGTGCGCAACGGGCGCCTGGACGTCCTCGCCGCCAACCAGCTCGGCCGCGCCATGTACTCCGAGATGTACGCCGGCCCCGTCCGGCCGGCCAACTTTGCGCGGTTCCTCTTCCTGGACGACCGTTCCCGCGGCTTCTACCCGGACTGGGAGCGCGCCGCGAATGACACGGTGGCGATCCTGCGCACCGAGGCCGGCCGCGACCCCTACGACCGAGGCCTCACCGACCTGGTGGGGGAACTGTCCACCCGCAGTGAGGAGTTCCGGACCCGGTGGGCGGCCCACAACGTGCGCCTGCACTACACCGGCCGCAAGCACTTTCGGCACCCCGTCGTGGGGGACCTCCACCTTATGTACGAGTCCCTAGATCTTTCGGCCGACGCCGGGCTGTCACTGCTGGTCTATACGGCCGAGCCCGGTTCTGCCACCGGAGACGCCCTGCGGCTGCTGGCCAGCTGGGCCGCGACCAACCGGCAGGTCAAGGAGGCCGAGGCCGCCGCGACTACGGTGGACAAGGCCTGACCGGAGCAGGCCGGCACTGTCACGCCAGGGCGGAAATGCCGTCCGTGTATCCCCCGGGCTGGCCGCCACTGGAGGTGAAGTTGTTCAGCCAGGCCATGGCGTCGTCCCGGGAAGTGAAGAATTCGTGGGGGTAACGGGTGTGCCGGCTCATGGCCGCCGCAATCACACGATCCACTGTGCTGGATCCAAGCACGGCAATCGCCAGAACCCCTGTTGTCTGCGCGAACTCGTACCTGGCGGCCGCGCTGATCTCCACGTCCGTCATTTCGGAGAGCATCGGCATCGGTATTCCGCCGCTGATCTGCGTTACGGCCAGCATGGCATCCCTGGCATCGTCGACATCAACAAACGTGCCCGGCTGCCAGACGGATGTGATGATGCCCGCGCTGACGCTCAGCACGTTCTTTCCGTCAGCAGCTGCTATATGTCCTGGCATCATCGAGACCATTGTAGGGCCGGGCCTGACAAGCCAGGGGTTTGGGGCCCGGTGCGCGTGGCGGACCGCAACAGAGCCTGACGCCTGCTTCCTCCCGCCCGCCCTCGTGCCCGCGCGGGACATGCTCTCCGGCGCTGCCCGGCAAGGAGCATGTCCCCTGCAGCGTGGATTCTTGTCTCGGACCTGCTCTCCGATGCTACCCGGCAAGGAGCATGTCCCTTGCCGCTTCCCCCGCTGGGACATGTCCCCCTCCTGGAATGGACATGCCCCACTCCGCGGCCCAGGAATGGACCTAGTGGGCTTATGTCCATCCCTCTACACCAGAGGAGGGCATGTCCCGCGGTCCCATCGCGGCGCGGTCCCGGTCATTCCGAGGTCCCGTCGCGGCGCCAATGGCTTCTGGATCAGGCCTTCCGGTGGATCGATTTGTAGCTCAGGTAGGCGTTCAGGCCCTCGATGCCGTACTCGGTCCCTAGGCCGGAGTCGTGCCGGCCGCCGAACGGTGCCGCATGGTTGGAGGCAAAGAAATTGATGCCCACCGAGCCTGTGTCCATCCGGTCCGCGACGGCCAGCGCCGCGGCCGGGTCCTGCCCGAATACCAGCCCGCCCAGACCGAACTCAGTGTTGTTCGCCAGCGCAACGGCCTCATCAACACTGCCGTCGGCGTCGTCGTACTTCAGGATGCAGATCACCGGGCCGAAGATCTCCTCGCGGGAAATCCTCATTTCCGGCGTGACGTCGGCGAACACGGTTGGTTCCACGAAGTACCCGCCTTCGAGACCGCCGCCCAGGGTCGCCGCCCGGCCTCCGGTGGTGGCGCGGGCGCCTTCGGCCAGTCCCGACTCCACGTACTCCAGCACGGTCCGGTACTGCGATTCCGTGGCGCACGGGCCGAACACCGTTCCGGGATCCAGCGGGTCGCCCTGCGTTCCGGCAGCGATGGTGGCGGTCACCATGTCCACCACTTCCTCGTAGCGGCTCGCTGGGGCAAGGATGCGGGTGGAGATGTAACAGGTCTGCCCGGTGTTGCGCATGGACGAACGGATCAGGACCTTGGACATGGCGTCCAGATCGGCGTCCGGCATCACGATCGCGCTCGACTTTCCGCCGAGTTCCAGGGTGACGGGCCGCAGCAGTTCTCCGCAGGCGGCGGCGATCTTCCGACCCACCGGCGTTGAACCCGTGAAGGCCACCTTGTCCACGCCGGGGTGCTTCACCAGCGCGTCGCCCAGCCGGCCGGAGCCGGTGACGAGGTTGACCACGCCGGCCGGAACTCCGGCAGCGGCGACGGCGTCGATGATCACCCGGAGGGACAGCGGCGTGGGGGACGCCGGCTTGATCACCACGGTGCAGCCGGCCAGCAGCGCGGGGGCCAGTTTGATGACCACTAGATTGATGGGGAAGTTCCAGGGCGCGATCAGCGCACACACGCCGAGCGGGTCCCGCCGCACTACGGATTCACCGCCGCCGCGCGGGAAGGCGCGCACGTCGTCGCGCTCCAGGTGGCCGGCGAGCGTGGCGAAGTAGCGGAAGATGCCCGCGGCGTTCGCTGCCGCCCCGGAGGATTCGGAGACGGGCGAGCCGTTCTCCCGCGTGTTGGTGAGGGAGAGTTCCCCGGCACGTTTCTCCACTTCCTCGGCGATGCGCAGCAGATAGGCGGCCCGTTCGGAGGGCGCGAGCCGCGGCCATTCGCCTTGGAAGGCACGCCGGGCGGAGTCGACGGCGGCATCCACGTCCTCCAGCGTTCCGTCCGGGACGGAGCCCCAGACTTCGCCGGTGGCGGGGTCGGTGACCGGGTTGCGGCCGGCGCCGCGGGCCGGCGTCCAAGCTCCATCGATGAAGAGGCTGTCCACGTGGGTGTGCGGCAGGATCAGCGCGGCGCGTGCGGCCAGGGCGGGAACGGACGACGGGGGCGCCGCCTTCCCCGGCGCCGGCGTCCCGGCAGGCGTGCCGGCGGGGGTCCCTCCGTGGTGCGTAGCGGAGGTCATCGGATCACCGCCGTCTTGAGCAGGGCGGTGGACCGGGCCAGATCCGCGACGGCCATGTCGTGGGCGGCCTGGGTGATGAGTTCGGGCACGATTTCCGCGGCCAGCCTGTCCGTGTACGTGGCCGGGTCCATCCCGAACCAGGAGGAGGCCAGCGCGATCCCGGCCTGGTCGAAGCGCCACAGCCGGTCCGCGTCCCGCATCAGCGCGTCCTCCAGCGAGTGGGCCACGGGGCGGGTGTCGTGGCCGTCGATGATGTCGCAGACACGCTCCACGAACTCAGGCGAGTAGCCCAGCCCGGGGAGGACCCGGCGGGTGACGTCGCAGCCCTGCTTTTCGTGTTCGTAACGGATGGCCGCCTTGCGCCAGTCGCCGGCGAAGCCTTCGGAGATGATCCGGGATTCATCCACGTGGGCCCAGCCGGTGTCATGCAACAGCGTGGCCACGCGGACGAGCTCTGCGTCGGCGTCGGGGTAGGCCCGGCAGAGCCGCTCGGCGTAGGCGAGCGAGATCGGCAGGTGGATGTCGTTGCCGCGGGTGCGGGTCTCGTGCACCACGGCGCGCCACAGCGGGTCGAGTTCCTCGAGCGCGGCCGGCGTCGTCGCGATCGGGGACGTCTCCACCGGTCCCGTCGCCGGAACGGGCCGGACCGGGTACGCCGCGGCAAACGCTTCTGCCGCCGGGTGGGCAACGGCGGCGGCAGTAGTCCCGGCTGCGCCGCTGCCGGCGTCGGCAACCGGGGTCTTGGGGGTGGTCATAATGCTCCTTCGGGGGCGGCCAGCCGCGGGGCTAGCTGTCCGTCGTGATCGTCTTGAGGGGTGTCGCCGGATCGGCGGCAACCTCGGCAGGGATGTTCTGGCCCTTGGCCAGGGCGTTTTTCACGGCCATGAAGTCCAGCGGCGCGTTGACGCAGTCCGCGGCGATGACCTGGCCCTGGCGGTAATAGAGGACGCTGAACTTTCCGCGTTCCTCGTCCCGCCGGAGGACGGTCTGGTCGTAGCCGTTGCACAGTCCGGCGATCTGCAGCTTGAAGTCCGCCTGGTTGGACCAGAACCACGGGATGCCGGCGTATTCCTCGCGCCGGCCGGTGAGCGAGTAGGCGGCCACCTTGGCGTGCTCGATCGCGTTGTTGACGCTTTCCAGCCGGATCCGCTCCCCCGGCGCGGAGCCGGGCACCGGGTTGGGCATGTTGGCGCAGTCGCCGATCGCCACCGTGGTGCCGTCCGAGGCCAGCGCGAAGCGGTCCACCACGATTCCGTTGTCAACCGTCAGGCCGAGCTGTTCGGCCAGCTGGGTGTTGGGAATGACGCCGATCCCGATCAGCACGATCTGCGCGGGCAGCACGGTGCCGTCCTGGAGTTCGACGCCGGAAACTGCAGCGCCGCAGTCGTCCGCCCTAAAGCGCGCCGCGCTGGTGCTGAGCCGGATGTCCAGGCCGCGGGAGCGGTGCGCCTGCAGGAAGTACTCGGCCGTTTCCTCGCCGACGGCGCGGCCCACCAAGCGGGGTCCGAACTCCAGGACCGTGACATTCTTGCCCATCTTCTGCAGGCTGGAGGCGGCTTCGAGGCCAATGAAACCGCCGCCGATCACCACCACATCGTGCGCGTCCCCCACCCGTGCCTTGAGCGCCAGGGCGTCGTCGGCGTTGCGCAGGTACAAGACGCCGTCGAGGTCTCCGCCCTCGATTTCCAGCTTCCGGGCCCGGGCGCCCACGGTGAGGGCCAGACGCTTGAAGGGGAACTGCTTGCCGGAGGAGGAATGTGCGACCCCGGAGCCGTCCGCTTCCCTGTCGATCCGGACAATGTATTCGCCTTTCACCAGATCCACATTGTGTTCGGCCCAGTACTCGTTGGAGCGGAAGATCAGCGACTCGCTCTCCACCGTGCCTTGCAGGAACTCCTTGGACAGGGCCGGGCGCTGGTAGGGGCGGTGGTCCTCGTCGCCGAGCAAAGTAATGTGCTCGTCAAAGCCGAGAGCCCGCAGGGATACGGCGAGCTGGACGCCGGACTGGCTCGCCCCGATGATCAGCAGTCCCGTCCGTGACGGGGTGCCCGACGGCGTTGCGTCCTCGGCGGCCGCTGCGGGGGCCGCGTTCTCAACCGCGTTGGTGCTCACGGCTACACCTGGGTTTCCGGGGTTGTGACGAACAGTTCGAGCCCGTCCGTGAGGCGGAGCTGGCAGGACAGCCGCGAGTTGTCCTCGCGGTCCACGGCAGTGCCGTAGAGCATCTCGTCCTCCATGTCCTCCATCGGCGGGAGCTGCGCGAGGCAGTCGTCGCGGACGAAGACGTGGCAGGTGGCGCAGGACAGCGAGCCGCCGCACTCCGCGACGATGCCGGGGACGCCGTTGCGCACCGCGGTCTCCATGACGGAGTCGCCGGAGTTGCCCTGGACGTCACGGACAGCGCCCTCGGCGTCGGTGAAATGAACCGTTGGCATTGGTCCTCCTTGGGGGTTGAAGTCGGGGTAGAAGTCGGAAAGTTGGCAGATAGGACAGAGTCAGATGAACTGGCGGCCGCCGTCGACCACCATGGTCTGCCCCGTGTAATAGGAGCTGTCCGGCCCGGCCAGGAAGAGCGCCGCGCCCACGATGTCCTCCGGCTGGCTGGCCCGCTTGATGGCACCGCGGTCCACACCGTAGTTTTCGGCGTTCTCCATCAGCCCGTAGCTGGCCTCGGTGAGGGTGAAGCCGGGGGCGATCGCGTTGACCGTGATTCCCCGCCGACCTAGTTCCTTGGCCATCACCCGGGTCAGCGCCACCACCCCGCCTTTGGAGGCGACGTAGTGCAGCCACTGTTCGGAGCCGCTGAAGATCGTGGCGCTGGAGAGGTTGATGACGCGCCCGCCCTCGGGCAGGTACGGGCTTGCGGCCCGGGTCACGAGCCAGGGTCCCTTGAGGTTCACGTTCATCACCAGGTCCCATTCGGCCGGGTCGATGTCCTCGAACGGGCTCCGGGTTACCCCCGCATACACCGCCGCGTTATTGAGCACGACGTCGATGCTCCCGTTGCCAAAGTCCGCGCAGCTTTTCGCGAGGGTCTCGGTGGAGTCGACGCTGGTGACGTCGGCGTGGAAGGCTGCCGCCTCGGCCCCGGTGTCCAGGACCAGCTTGGCGGTTTCCTCCGCACCCTCGAGGTTCACGTCCGCTACCGCCACCCGGTAGCCGCGGCGGGCGAAGCCGAGCGCGAACGCCCGGCCCAGCCCGCCTGCGGCGCCGGTGATCAGGACGGTGCGGGCGGCCCGGCCCGCACCGACATATTCCGCAGTAGGCATATTTGAAGCTGGCATGTTCGGATCAGACATGGCTGTGGCTGTGCGCCCCGGGTCCGGTGACCTGCAGCTCCGGCTCCCCGGCATCGGGAATCAGTGCGTCGAGGATCTGGACCGTTCCCTTAGTGCCGTCCACCCGCAGGCGCTGGCCGGTCTTGATCGTGGTGGAGGCCGAGCCGGTTCCGGTCACGGCCGGGAGGCCGTATTCGCGGCAGACGATGGCGGCGTGGCTCATCATGCCGCCGATGTCCGTAACCGTGGCCTTGATTTTGCCGAAGATCGGGCCCCAGGACGGCGCGGTGACGGTGGCGACCAGGATCTCCCCCTGCTGCACCTCGGAGAGCTGGTCCGCGTCGGTGATGACACGGGCCAGGCCCTCGACAACGCCGGGAGAGGCCGCCATGCCGCGCAGGCCGCCGCCTTCCACCGCTTCGCCGGCGCCCAGCCACTGCTGGACCTGCTCGGTGGTGATGCCCCAGAGCATCCGGGTGAAGGGTTCGGTGATGGATTCCGGCGGGGTGTTCAGTGCCGGGGCCGGCCGGGCGGTCTTAAGCGCGTCCACGATTCCGCGGCGGCGCTCGATCTCGGCCGGCCAGTAGTCCGGGCCGATCGGCTTGGCGCCGACGCCCCAGCCGGTGACGAGGTCGAACAGCGCGTCGCGGACCTCGTTGCGACCCAGGTACAGGAGGTCGTTCGGTTCGGTCCAGAAACCCTCGGCCTGCATCATGCGGCTGAGCTCGCGGATCTTGCGCCAGAAGACGCCCATGGTCCAGTGCTCAATGTAGAAGTTGTGGTTTTCCACGTACGGGTAGGCGGTGGCGGCGAGTCCGCGTTTGGCGTCGAAGAGGGCCTGGTTTTCGCCTTCCAGCAGGTCCCGGTATTCCTCGATGATGCGGTCACGTTCGGTGATCAGGGCTTCCACCGGGCGCATGATTTCCTGACCCTCGTCCAAGCGGCGGATGTAGTCCGCGATGTAGCCGAGCGGGATTTCCTGGTGTTCGTTCCAGTACTTGTCGTGGCCGTAGAAGCCGTTGCCCACCGTGAAGTTGAACCACGGGTCCTTGGCGCCCTCGTACTGGGCCACCCAGCGGTCCCCGCCCGGGGCTGCGGCGATGGCGCCTAGGGTGACGTCGACGTCGTCGGTGTTGCCAAAATTCGGCTGAAGCCCCAGGTCGACAGCGAGCTTGGCGAGCTGCTTGAGTTCGTCATCCGGGCGGAAGAGCTCCATGTCCACGCCCTGCACCATGGTGGCGATGGACTGGTCCGGGATGTTGGGGAAGACCTTCTTGCAGAAGTTGAAGAAGTCCAGGTAGGCGATGTAGCCGAGGTTGAGGAACTCGAAGTGGTACTGCCAGTTCTGGTAGGCCAGCTGGATCAGCCGGTCGTAGCTTTCCAACAGCTTCTCGGAGCCGTCCTTGCCCTTGCCGGAGAGGATGTCCTCCATGGGGACCATGTCCGGGAGCTTGGGGAAGGAGATGGTTTCCATCTCGTCGATGGTGCCCTTGACCTTGACGTGCCACTGCTTGAGGAGCTGGTCCCAGTTCTGGAAGTAATGGCCCACGCGCTGTTCGAACAAGGGCACGCGGGCCGCGATCTCGCCCTCCGGTACCGGAATGGGCGACATGTAGAGGTAGCCCAGATGGACACGGAACTCGATGCCGTTGGCGTTGGGGATCATCAGGTGCCGGGCGTTGTACTGGCCCAGGCACTTGACCGCGAACTCGCCACCGATGGTCTCGAAGGGCTTGAACACGGTGGGCCAGTGCTGGCTGTCGCAGAACCAGAACTTGGCGTCCTCCTGCTCCTTGAGCTTGTCCTGGAAGACCAGATAGTACGGGTAGATCTTTTCCCAGCCCTCGGCCCCGGCGGGGACCGGAAGCTCGGAGGGCTTGGGGAAGGACTTCAGGGACATGGCGGTCCTTTCAATTCGGGCTCGGCGTTGAGCCTGGGTGACGAAGCGGACTAGCGGGTCAAAACTTCTTAGAAGGAGGGCTTCAGCAGGGAGGCTGTGATGCTGCCAAGGTTGAAGCTGCTAGAGGACGACGGCCCGGTGGACGACGGCGTGGAGCTGGCCGGCGCCGTCGTGGAAGCGGATGTGGCTGAAGAGCCTGCGGGGCTGAGTCCGCTGAAGTAGCCGCCGGCGGATGCCGAGGACGGGACAACCGGCTTCGAGGAATGCACGGTTTCCGGACGGGACTGCAGCAGGAGCAGGTTGTCGCCGTCGGGCAGGTCCGTGTCGAGGGCCCATTCGATGTCCTGCGGGCATTTATAGTGCTTCTCCGCGCGCTTGGCCATCTGCGCGACGGCGGTGAGCTCGGCGTCGCTGAGGCTGCGGCGGCCGCGGCGTTCGGCGTCGACCTCCCGCTCCACCAGGCGGCCGGCGACGGCGTCTGGGACGAGTTCGGCGTGCTTATCGCCGAGGTGTTCGGAGATGACGGTCAGGGTGACCTTGTCCAGCATGATGTTGTCCGGGGTGACCTGGCCGGAGACCACCATCTCGCCCACCCCGTAGGACGAGTCGATGGTGATCTTGGAGCGGTCGCCGTTGGTGGGATCCATGGTGATCGCGACGCCGGAGACGCGGGCGTTGACCATCTTCTGGACCACGACGGCCATCGAGAGGCCTTCGTTGGGGATGTTGTTCCTGAGCCGGTAGATGATGGCGCGGGAGGTGAAGAGCGAGGCCCAGCACTGGCGGATGTGTTCGGTGACGGCCTTGACGCCGTCGAGCCAGAGGTAGGTGTCCTGCTGGCCGGCGAAAGAGGCGTCCGGCAGGTCCTCGGCGGTGGCGCTGGAGCGGACGGCCACCGGGACGGGAGCGTCGAAGCGGGACATCAGGGACTCGTAGGCCGTGACCGTGAGCTCGCGCAGGGCCGGCGGCACCGGGCGGGAACGGATGTCCTCGCGGATCGCGGCGGAGACCTTGTCCACCTGGCCCATGTCCTCGGGGTCCAGCCCGGCCAGGAGCTCGTGGATGTCCCGGGTGATGCCGGCTTCCTCCATAAAGGCGTCGAACTGGGCCGTCGTGACCACGAAGCCGGGCGGGACGGGCATGCCGGCGGAGGTCATGGTGACCAGGGAGGCGCCCTTGCCGCCAAGGTTTTCGAGCTTCGGTTCGATGCCGCCGTCGAAGAACTGGATGTATTCGTTGCTGTGCATATTTCTCAGGCCTTCCAGCTGACGGGGACGATCTCGGGGACGCGGAAGGAGAGGTTCTCACGGAAGGCGATGGCTTCCGGGTTCTCCAGCTGCAGCTCCGGGGCGAGCCGGGCCACTTCCTCGAGGGCGATTTTGGCCTGGAGCTTGGCGAGCATATTGCCCAGGCAGTAGTGGATGCCGTACCCGAAGGAGAGGTGCTCGCGGGCGTTGGGGCGGGTGATGTCGAAGTCCTCGCCGGCGTCGAACTTGGTGTCATCCCGGTTGGCGGAGCCCATGAGGAGCAGCAGCTGCGAGCCCTCCGCAATGGCGACGCCGCCGACTTCGGTGTCTTTGAGGGCCTTGCGGCGCCAGCCGACGATCGAGCCGGCGTAGCGCAGGACCTCGTCGATGGCGGCGGGGATCTTCTTGGGGTCCTCCACGAGCTGCTGCCACTGCTCGGGGCGGGCGAGGAGTTCGCGGAGGGCGTTGGAGATCAAGGTGGTGGTGGTCTCGTGGCCGGCGAAGAGCAGGCTGTAGAGGACGGAGGCGATCTCGTGGTCCGAGATTTCGGCGCCTTCCTGCTGCGACTTCACGAGGTCCGCGGTGAGATTGTCGCCGCCTTCCTCGTGGGCAGCCCTGACCAGGCGCAGGCATTCCTGCCAGTACTCCACGAGGTTGTGGGCGTGCGGGATTTGTTCCTCGTCGCTGAGGTCGCCCCAGGTCATCGCGGCTCGGGAATCGCTCCAGCGCTTGAAGGTGTCCACCTGGGAGACATCCGCGCCGATCAGGGTCAGGATGGTGATGGTGGGGACGTCGTAGGCGAGGTCCTTGACCATGTCGCCGCGGCGTTCCGGCCGGGCGAGCATCCTTTCGAGCAGTTCGACGACGTTCTGCCGGATGAACGGTTCCAGGGCCTTGTAGCGGCGGGGCGTGAAGGCCTTCTGGACCACGGCGCGGATGCGGGTGTGCTCCGGCGGACGGCGGGCGGAGAGCCCCGAGTAGGCGGTGAAACCGCCGTCGTCCATGATCTTCTTGGCGGCGGCGCCGCGTTCGCGGACGGGGGCCTGGGCGTTTTCGCTGGAGAAGGTCTCCCAGTCCTCGAAGACGGCCTTGATGTCGTCGTAACGGGAGACGACATAGAGGCCGATCCGCTCGTCGAACATGACGGGCTGCTCGGCCCGGAGTTCGGCGTAGGCGGAAAAGGGATCCTTCATCTGGAACGGCTCGTAGCCGTGGTGCCCCGCGGGGGCTTCGGCGCCGTGCCCGAAGGGACAGCGGCCGGCCGTTTCAGTCGACGATGACATCTGGGCTCCTTGGTTTTCGGTCCCGCCGGCAGCGCCAGTGCATGCCGCGGGTTCTTATTCACCAGTGTGGCCCCCATCACCTCGGGATGGCAGGGCTGACTTCCACTGAGCGGAGACCAGTTACCAGCGCCCTTGCGGGCGCGGGGATACGGCCTAGTCCGTTCCCGCGACGTGGCTGCCCAGCAGGGTTTCCAGCGGGATCCGCGCAGTGGCGCGTTCGATCTGCGCCGCGATTCCCCGCAGGACCGGCAGGTGCCGGGTCATCGTGGCGGCCTGATTGGTGGGCAGCACCAGGCCGATCGAGGCACCTATCCTGCCGGTATGGAAGACCGGAACGGCGATGGAGCAGGAACCCAGCCGGACTTCCTCGAGGGTGGTGGCGTAGCCCTGCTCCCTGATCTGGGTCAGCTCCGCGGCCAGCTTTTTAGGGTCCACGTGGGTGTGCGCGGTGTGCCGTTCCAGCTGCCGGTTCAGGTAGGCGTCACGGACCCAGTCCTCCTCGAAGGCCAGGATGACCTTCCCGACGGCGGTCGCGTGCATGGGCAGCCGACCGCCGACGCGGGACGCCCGCGGTACCCGTTTGGAGCCGTAGACGCGGTCGATGTACAGCACTTCGTGGCCGGTCCGGACGGCCAGGTGCGCGGTTTCGCCGGTGAGGGAGAACAGGTCCTGGACGTATGGCCGGGCCGCGTCACGAAGCTGGCGGCCGGTATTCTGGGCAAGCTCCCAGAGGCGGATGCCCAGCTGGTAGCGGCCGTTGGGCTCGCGGGAAAGGAAGCCCCAGTCGGTGAGCTCGTTGACCAGCCGGTGGGCGGTGCTCAAGGGGAGGCCGGACTTTTCGGCGATGTCGGTCAGGCTGAGGGCGCCCCGGGACTGTTCGAAGGCCGCCAGGATGGAGAGGACCTTCGAGGTCACCGTCCTGCCGGGTTCGCGGCTGCCGCCGGCCATGGTGGCCTCCTCGTCGCGGGCACTGGACCTGTTTCTGGCCGTCAAGGGCCACGTGGCCGCCCGGAATTGAGTGTAGTCTGCAAGTCCCGCACCTTGCCGGCGCTCAGCAATGGACATGTCCCGCGGCCCCGTCGGGACATGCCCGCTGCCGGGTCTCAGCAGTGGGCAAATCCCGAGGTTCCGCGGGCACATGGCCCGCGCTGCGCCTGAGCGATGGACATAACGGGACTATGTCCATTCCTGGGCGCCAGCGGAGGGGATGCTCGGTGGCCGCCGGGGCCGGGCGACGCTGAGGCCCGCACATTGTCGGGACCTGTCAGTGAAATCAAGCCCTGCGCCTGAGGCTGAGCATTGCACGGTCATTGGCCATGGCGCCCGTGGGGACATGCCCGCTGCCGGGTCTCAGCAGTGGGCAAATCCCGGCGTCCCGCGGGCACATGTCCCCCGGCGCGGCTCAGGGATGGACATAGTGGGCATATGTCCGTCCCTGGGCGCCAGAGGAGGGCATGTCCCGCGGTCAGGACTCCAGGACCAGCAGCTGGGCCTTGTCCGCGTCCCAGCCCACCCACAGTTCCTCGTCCGGCCGGATCCCGGCGCCCCTGTCCGAGCTCAGCTCACGGAGCTGGAGTTCGTGGCCGCCGGCCGTGAGGCGGTGGCGGACCGTGGCGCCCAGATTCGTGGAGGACACCAGGGTCGCGGCGCATCCGTTGCCCGCTGAGGCCCGTGTCCTGAATTTGAGGTGCTCCGGGCGGATGGAGACGGCGTAGTTCTCACCGCTTGCCCCGCGGTCCCGGACCTTCGCCAGACCCAGTCCGCCGAGGTCCACCACGGCTTCCTCGCCGTTGCGCTCCACGATGGTGCACGGGATGAGGTTCGTGTCGCCCAGGAAGCTGGCCACCCAGTCGGTCAGGGGGTGGTTGTACACCTCCTCCGGCGGGCCGGACTGCACGATCTTCCCGTCCTTCATCACCACGATCCGGTCCGACATGGCCATGGCCTCGTCCTGGTCGTGCGTCACGAACAGCACGGAGATTCCCAGGCCCTTCTGCAAGGTCTTGATCTCCTCCTGCATCTGCTCGCGGAGGCGCTTGTCCAAGGCTGCCATCGGCTCATCGAGCAGCAGGGCGGCCGGGTTGAAGACCAGTGCCCGGGCCAGCGCCACCCGCTGCTGCTGTCCGCCGGAGAGCTGGCGCGGCTTGCGGCCGCCCATCTTGCCCAGTCCCACCCGGTCGAGGGCTTCCTCGGCGCGCTGGCGGCGTTCCTCGCGCGGCACCTTCCTCATGCGGAGCGCAAACTCCACGTTTTCCAGCGCGCTCATGTGCGGGAACAGGGCGTAGTTCTGAAACACCACACCGAGATTGCGGTCCCGGGGCGGCAGCGAGTCCACGGGTTTGCCGTCAATGAGGACGGTCCCGGCGGTGTGGTCTTCAAACCCCGCAACCATCATCATGGTGGTCGTCTTGCCGGAGCCGCTGGGGCCCAGGAGGGTCACGAACTCCCCTGGCTGGACTGTCAGGTCCAGTTCGTCCACGGCAACGACGTCGCCGTAGTGCTTGCTGACCTGGCGGAGCTCAATGGCGCCCCGGGCTGTCCTGCCCGTACCGGGAATTGACTCCGCGGAAATCACTGATGCGGTCATCGACTTTCCTTACGTTTGTGCGGACACGGCCAGCGGCAGCATCCGGGTTGAAGAGCGGCGCTTGAGGACAAACAAGACCTGGAGCAGCAGCCCGATCGTGGCGACGCTGACCAGCAGGGCGGAAGACACCGCGATCTTCGGGGTCAGGTTGAACTGGATATCCGTGAACATCTTCACCGGCAAGGTCGTGGCCCCCGGGGACTGCATGAACAGGGACATCACCGTCTCATCGATGGAGACCGAGAACGCGAAGAGCGCCCCGGAGATCAGGCCGGGCAGGATGATCGGCAGATACACGTGCCGCAGGACGGAGAGCGGTCCGGCCCCGAGGCTCTGCGCCGACCGGACCAGGGCCGGGTTGAGCCCGGCGAGGCTGGCACGGGTGGTCAGGTACACATAGGGGGTCGCGATCACGGCGTGCGCCAGGCCGATGGGGACGATGCTGCCCACCATGCCGATCGAGATGAAGAACTGGTAGAACGCCAGCGCCAGCACCACGGTCGGCACGATCATCGGCGCGAGGATCAGGCCCACCACGGCGGGCTGGCCAGGGAACTTGCGCCCGTGCAGGCCGATCGCCGCGGTGG
>Ga0129297_10000991_pt1 | contig 14113 bp, 12 predicted proteins | sample I18A1metaG_FD_94708 | JGI IMG/M metagenome (GOLD analysis project Ga0129297, IMG submission 94708) | Lake sediment bacterial and archeal communities from Gulf of Boni, Indonesia to study Microbial Dark Matter (Phase II) - ​I18A1 metaG | ecosystem: Environmental > Aquatic > Freshwater > Lake >... | reverse complement strand
TTTCAGGATACCTTTTGAATAGCACTCAAACTCTTTGCCAGGAGCTTGGAGGTCAAAGGTTTGCTGGAATTCATTCTCATTTAGAATCTTATAGCTAAGTCTGGCTTTCCAGCCAGTCAAAATGACGAACCTGAAATTCTTCCTCAATCGCTACTGGAGAAGGGGTATATAATTTTTATTCTTCAATTATCAGATTTATTTATACTTCTTTCATGTATTAAATCCGATATGTGTTTAATAGCGCAGCCTTCCCAAGGTGGATTTGGAACTACGTATTTAACATACCATTCGCATTTTTCTCTTAAGCATCTTGTTAGGGCGTGGAGTTTCCCATACTCAGAATATAACAGTGGACATATTTCTGGCATTTTAACCCCCTTAAAATAATTTTATTAGAATATACTGAAGACTCTCTTCTTCAATGCCTATTTGCAATAGGATATAAATAATAAGAGCTAAATCGAATAATTTGAGAGTCTTTGCAAGAAACATGAATTTTAAATTAGACCTTACTTGAAAAAATCTCAAAACTAATCTCCCTCATAACTACTCTGAGCCTGCTCATTTATCTTTGACATATTTTAGCCTTTAAGTCAAACTCTAAAGGTAAACAATCTTTCCGTTTCTCTTTTTACCCGAATCAACTCTCTCAATATCGCTCGAGCAGCCTCCATCTTTCTTTTCTAAGTTGCTCGTCAGAGAATGAAACTCAGGAAAATATAGGTTCGTAACTCTTCAGCTTGACATGAATTCAGTCAAATCTATAGAATAAACGGGTAAAAATTGATTCCCATTCCTCCTGAGGGCTAATGAAAGAAGAAGACTTTTATCAGTTAGAAAAAAACATCATTTTTCTCAAGGAACAAATAGATGAAGTCCTCCTCAGCGCTGAGCCTGGGAATAAAGAGAAAATTGCCAAACTCAGGAAAGATATTGAAAAGGAGTGGGCAAAAATCAGTCCTCGCCTCACTGCCTCGCACATTGTCCAGATCGCCCGTCACCCCAAAAGGCCTTACACTCTGGATTATATCGGCTACCTGACAGAGGATTTTATTGAACTCCACGGCGACCGGCGCTTTGCTGATGACCCGGCCATTGTGGCTGGCCTCGGCTTCTACAAAGGCCGGACTGCAGCTTTTATCGGCCATCAAAAAGGAAGATCGACAAAGGAGAGGATAGCCCGCAATTTTGGTCAGCCAAATCCAGAAGGCTATCGGAAAGCCTTAAGGGTAATGAAGCTGGCGGAAAAATTTTGCTTTCCTATCATCACCTTGATTGATACTCCCGGAGCCTATCCAGGTATGGGAGCAGAAGAGCGAGGACAGGCGGAGGCCATTGCTTACAATTTAAAAGAGATCTCAAAGCTATGGGTTCCTATCGTCAATATCGTTATCGGTGAGGGAGGGAGCGGTGGCGCCCTAGCTATAGGTGTGGGTGATGCAATTTTGATGCTTGAGTATTCCTTCTATTCTGTCATCTCTCCAGAAGGCTGTGCTGCTATCCTTTGGAAAGACCAGGAGTCTGTGGATAAAGCCGCTGAAAATTTAAAGATCCGGGCCGAGGACCTATTGGAGCTCGGAATTATTGATAAAATCATTCCAGAACCTCCAGGAGGAGCTCATATCGACTATGAGCAGACATTCAAGAATGTTGATAAGCTGCTCAGTCAGACTCTGAAAAAACTGGAACAGAAATCCCCGCAAGAAAGAATTAAGGAAAGATACCAGAAATTCAAAAAAATCGGGGCCTATATCGAAAAGTGAAGAAAAAGAAAGAGAAAAAACAGGTTTCTGCTATAAAGGGAACAAAAGACATCCTGCCCAGCGAAGTGGGCGACTGGCAAAAGGTGGAGGCTGTGGCCAAAAGAATTTTTGAGCTCTATGGCTATAGAGAAATAAGAACACCTGTTTTCGAGGCAACAGAGCTTTTTGAGAAAGGGACTGGCCAGACCTCAGACATTGTTATCAAAGAGATGTATACTTTTAAGGATAAGGCGGGTCGATCGCTTACCCTGCGGCCTGAATACACTCCTTCTGTTGTCCGGGCCATCATCGAGAACAGGCTCTATCTCCAGCCTGAGCCTCTCAGATTCTATTACATCGGGCCGATGTTCCGTTATGACAAGCCCCAGAAGGGAAGACTCCGCCAGTTCCATCAGATGGACATTGAGGTTTTTGGCGAAAAAGACCCGGCCATTGATGCCGAAATCGTGGAGATGGCTGACTATCTTCTCAAAGAAGTCAAGGTCACAGAAACTGAAATTCTGGTGAATTCTGTTGGATGCCGCATTTGCCGGCCTTCCTATCTCAAGGATCTAAGGAGAAGCGCCGAGGAGAAAAAGGAACGCTTCTGTCCTGACTGTCAGAGGAAAATCATCACCAATCCCCTCCGGATTTTTGACTGCAAGGTCAAAGGCTGCCTGGAACTTTCTCTTTCTCTTCCGAAAATCATAGACTATCTCTGCCAAGAATGTAAGGAGCATTTCAGCCAATTCTGCTCCTATCTGGATCTCTATGGAATCACCTACAGATTAGAGCCGAAGCTTGTCCGTGGCATTGACTACTACACAAAAACAACCTTCGAAATTGTCAGCTCAAAACTCGGAGCTCAGAATGCGATACTGGGCGGAGGAAGATACGATGACATGATGAAGGAATTTGGCGGCCCTGATATGTGCGGGATCGGCTTTGCCCTGGGAATGGAAAGGTTTCTCTCTCTCCTTGAATTCAAGAAAGAAAATAGAAAATTTCTCTATTTAGCCTATCTGGGAGAAGAAGCCAAAAAAACAGGAATAGAGTTGGCTCGGCAATTGAGACGCCAGGGAGTGGAGTGCTTGATTGAATTTAAAGAGCGAAGCTTAAAATCGCAGCTCAGCCGGGCTAACAAATTGGAAGCAACCTGGGTAATTATTATCGGCGAAGAGGAAATCAAAAAAAAGAAATACAAAATTAAAGAAATGGCCAGTGGCCTGCAAAAGGAAGGAGATAAAGAGGAGATAATCAAAATCATCAAAGAGTCAATTTGAGAACCTCTCCTTAGCCAAAGATAATGGATAAAGAAAAAAAAGAATCATCAAGCTGGCAGCGGACAATTTATTGCGGCCAGCTTCGCCCCGAGCATGAAGGTAAGGAAGTAACTCTTTTTGGCTGGGTTCATAGGCAGCGTGATATGGGAAATCTTGTCTTTGTTGACCTCAGGGACAGAGAGGGCCTAGTCCAGATTGTTTTTCCCTCCGCAAGAGAAGATCTCCTCGAGGAAGCAAAAAGGATCCGTGCGGAGAATGTCATCGGAATAAAAGGAGTGGTGAAGAAGAGGGAGGCAAAATCTCTGAATCCCGAGCTTCGAACAGGAGAGATAGAGGTTGAGGCGAAGGAGCTCAAAGTCTTAAGCCTTTCTAAAGTTCCTCCTTTTGTCATCTCTGAACCTCCTCAGGCTTCAGAGGAGCTTCGCTTCAAATACAGATACCTGGACTTGAGACGTCCGCGTCTACAGCGCAACATAAAGCTCAGGCATGAGACAGCTCTTTCCGTCCGCAATTTCTTGAGCAAGAATGGCTTTTTAGAAATAGAGACTCCTTTTCTGACCAAGTCAACTCCAGAAGGAGCTAGGGATTATCTTGTTCCCAGCCGAATCTACAAAGGCAGATTCTATGCCTTGCCTCAATCCCCCCAGCTCTTCAAGCAGACATTAATGATTTCTGGCTTTGACTGCTATTTTCAGATTGTCCGCTGCTTCCGGGACGAAGACCTGAGAGCTGACCGCCAGCCTGAATTCACCCAGATAGACATTGAAATGAGCTTTATTGACAGGGAAGAGCTCTTTTGTTTGGTCGAAGCCATGATGGCCAAAATTTTTGAGCTTATTGGAGAAAAAATCGATTCTCCTTTTCATCGCCTCAGCTTCGAGAAAAGTATGGAGAAATATGGCACAGACAAGCCTGACCTTCGCTCTGATATGGAAATTCAGGATCTTACCGATCTTGGACCGAGCCTGAGTTCAGAACTGATCAGGAAAAGCCTTTCCTCAAACGAAGTCCTAAAAGCATTGCGGTTGGAAAAAGGGGCAAATCTTTCCCGCAGCCAGCTTGAAAAAATCAACCAGAAAGCCCAGAGCCTTGGAGCCCGGGGCGTGATCTGGATAAAAAAGCAGAACGGCTTTAAGTCATCTTTGAAAATCGAGGAGAGGGAACTCAGTCTCATCTGGGAAAAAATCAGAGGAAAAGAAGATGACCTGGCTCTTCTTGTCGCAGATAAAAGAGAGATGGCTTTAAAAGTCCTGGGGGAAATCCGAAAAGATTTTATTGAGGAAAAGAGCAAGGATCAAAAATCCTTTAAGTTTGCCTGGGTCACGGATTTCCCTCTTTTTGAATGGAGTGAGGAGGAAGGGAAGCTCGTCTCTGTCCATCATCCCTTTACCTCGCCTCATGAGGAAGATTTAGCCTTTTTGGAGAAAGAGCCCCTCAAAGTCAGGGCCAAAGCCTATGACCTTGTTCTCAACGGAGTTGAGATTGGCGGAGGTTCAATCAGAATTCATGACGGCGAGCTCCAGAAAAGAATATTCGATATTCTTGGCTTGAGCCAGAAAGAGGTGGAGGAAAAATTTGGATTTTTCTTAGAAGCTCTAAACTACGGAACTCCTCCTCACGGTGGAATTGCCCTTGGCTTTGACAGAATTGTCATGATTCTCGCTGGAGAAGAATCCATCAGGGAAGTGATTCCCTTTCCCAAGACAACAAGCGCTCTTTGTCTGCTGACAGGCTCGCCCTCAGAAGTCAGTCCAAAGCAGCTTGAAGACCTTGGGCTTAAGATAAAAAAATAGTATTAGAATATTTCTTGAGAGGGAACCAGTCTATTTCAACTCTTATGGCAGTTTTATTTCTTCTCCAGTCAAAGGATCTTTGAGGCTAATCCTTTGAACTTTTCCCAGTTTCTCAAGTGAACCAGCAAACTTTTCCGACCCTTTGTTGCATGGCTCCCAGTCGCCGACAATCATAATCGCCATTTTCTCCGGCTGGATGTATTTATTGGCAACCTCAAGGACTTTCTCTTTTGAAACAATTTTGATTTTATCCCTGTATGTCTTGTAATAATCCATGGATTTTCCCTGCATCTCAAGATTGGCAAAGTTCATCATTGTCATCAAAGGAGTGGTGAAAAAGTCGGAGAAACTTTCAAGATAATAGTTGATGGCTGTTTCCATTTCAGCGTCAGAGACAGGCTCTTTCTTTATTCTTTCAAACTCCTTCAGGATCAAAGAGATGGCATAACCAACAGTGGCTGATTTAGTCTGGACATAGCCTGAAAAAGCTCCTGGGAATCCCCATCTGTAAGTGAATCTGCTCCCGCAGTTATAAGCAAGCCCCTCATCAGACCTTACCTTGGATGTGATGCGGGAGGTGAAGCTTCCTCCACCAAGGATGAAGTTCATCACCTGGACAGCAAAATAATCAGGATTTGTATCCTCAATTCCCAGATGCCCGATGCTTATATAACCCTGGTTTATCTGCTTCTGGATGAAATAAACCCCTGGCTCCACTTCCGGAAATTTTTTAGAAATGCTGGGGAAAGTTAGCTTTTTATTTGTCCATTGACTGATCAATTTATTAATTTTTTCTTTGAGGGCATTTTTATCGAAATCACCTGCAGCAGCAACAATGATATTTTTGGGGAAGAAAAATTGGGCATGGAAAGCCTTTAGGTCTTCCCTGGTTATTCCTTCAATCGTCTTCTTTGTCGGCTGAAAGGTTAAGGCATGATCCCCATAGAGGAGCCTTTCATACTCCCTTGCCAGGACCATGGATGGAGCATCATTGGCCTGCTTGAGGTCCTCTATTATCCTACCCTTAGTGATCTTGAGACTTTCTTCCCTGAATTCGGGATTCATCAGAACATCAAAGAAGATAGAAAGCCCCTCGTCTAGGTCTTTGCTTAACACTGAAAGGGAAAGACCGGACTGGCGCTCCTCGACAAAGAAGTTGAGCGTTCCTCCCAAGAAGTCGATCCTTTCCTCGATGGCGCTCCCATCCTTTGTCTTTGTTCCTCCTTTTATCAATGTTCCAGCTAAGACCCGGCCGATTCCGGATTTTTCCCTTGGGACATAAATATTCCCAAAATTGATGCCTGCTGTTATTCCGACAAGTGGCAGAGAATGGTCTTCCTGGATATAGGCCCGGAGCCCATTGGAGAGAACAGTTCTATAGGTTTTGGGAGAAGGAGGCTCATACTTGAGGGGAGCATATTTGAGTTCCTCTGGTCGGCGAACCTGAGAAAGCCCAAAAGAAATAAAAAATAAGGTTATGACTATGATAAAAGCAAATCTTTTTCTCATCTTATTCCTCCTTTTTATCTTCCAAAGCTTCTCTTGTAGATGGCTGTCAGAGAATTATTCTTTTCAAAATATTTTGAGGCAACTCTCTTTATGTCATCAGCGGTTACTTTTTTCATTTCTTCAAGGTCTTTCAAGAGAGATCGCCAGCCTCGGTTCAGTTCTGCCCTTCCCACTCTCATGGCCATGAACATCGGGTTCTGCAAACTCCTGAGAAAAGAAGCTTCGGCTCTGTTCTTGGCTTTCTGAATTTCCTCGGCTCGAACTCCTTCTTTTTTTATTTTTTCTATCTCAGCCCACAATTCTTTTTCCAGATCTTCAGGATTGATCCCTTTTTCAGTCTTGGGATAGGCATCAAAGAGGAAAGCTCCCACATACCACTGAGGGTTTGAAGAAGCAGAAGCTCTAGTGGCTATATCCTTATCCTTGACGAGGCTTTTGTAGAGTCGGCCTGTATCTCCAGAGAGAATCCCAGCCAGAAGGGAGAGAGCATGAGTGTCAGGATGACCTGCAGGAGGGACGTGAAACATCATCCCGATTCTTGAGGCAGCCGGGCCTTCACCCGAAAGCCGCTTCTCACAGAGCTGAGGAGGTTCTAAAGTTCTTACAGGCTCAAGATCAGGACCCTTAAGGAGTGGACCAAAATATTTCTCGGCAAGGGTGATGATGTTTGCAGGATCAAAGTCACCGACATAAATGGCCACAGCATTGTTAGGAACATAGTATCTGTCATGGAATTCTTGAAGATCTTGCTTTGTCATTCTTCTCAAGTCATCCATCCAGCCAATGACATTCCAATGGTAGGGCGAAGCAGCATAAAACGAAGCTCTCACTTGTTCATCAAAAAGAAAACCTGGCCTGTTTTCGCTGAGCCTTCTTTCCTCCATGACCACATCCTTTTCCGAATAGAATTCACGGAAATAGGAGTTCTTGATCCGGTCTGATTCAAGAAGCATCTGGAGCTCAACTTTATTGGAGGGAAGGGTGACATAGTATCCGGTCACTTCATCAGAGGTTGAGGCATTTAGGCCAGTGCCTCCATTCTTCATATAAGCCTCCCAGAGGTCATCCTTGATGATGAACTTCTTCTCAGCTTGGATAAGTTCATCTACCTCCTTCTGCCACTGGGCTATCTTTTGTTTGTCTCCGCCATCGGGCTTCCAGTATTTCTCCTTGTAAATCTTATCCATAAGCTCGTCGATTTGGCTGTCAATCTCAGCATCCTTCTCAAAATCTTTGACACCCATCATTTTTGTTCCTTTAAACATCAGGTGTTCATGGACATGCGCGATCCCTGTGATCCCAGGCTTCTCGTTTATGGAACCAACTCTATAGTAAATATGGCAGACAACCCGCGGAACTCCAGGTTTAGGAATCATCAGGATCTTCATTCCATTCGAAAGGGTATGCTCCTTGACATCAAGAGTGAGCTCGGAGGAGAAACATAAAGAAACAAAGACAATAATGGCAAAGAGAAATATAAGCGAGCGTTTCATTTGCTTTTTCCTCCTTTCAGGAAATTATATAAAAAACTGCACTCAAAGTTAAGAAAACTTTCCTTACCAAATACAGTTACATCTTATATTCTTGTAATTCATTCCTAAACTCTGCCACATGGAAATCGTTTCTTTACAAAGACTTATTGCCTTGTATTTATATTTCTCGCTTAAATAATTGATTACTGCTGAATACATTTCAAGGCGAGTTTGAAAATCTATCTTCCTTCCCCAGTTTGAATTGTCTCAAATTTATTGTTCAGAGAAGGCGTCCTTGAGGAGCTTGCTCTGCCGTTTAAAGGCCAGACGTGGACTTTTTGTCTCCTTCATCAGGGAAATCTCTTGAGCCATGAGCCGGGCAATATACATGGTATAGGGACCAGCTTTACGCGATTCTCTTTTGAAAAGAGGATAGTCGCGGTTAACATAAACAACATTCCCTTCTGAGAAACACTCAGGGCCTTCCTCTCCAAAGAAATCAAGGCTGACCGAAACGCTTTGCTCTCCCATTCTCATTCTGCGGACAATGGCGTTCGGTGTGATCTTTTTAACAAGAGGATGACGCCTCCTTTTCGCCCCTGGCTTTGCTTCTCCTTCGATGGCTCTCTCCTCAGGCTTAATCTCAACATCTCTTCCTTTTTTCCCTTCACCGATAACTGCCCCTCCGCCAATCCCTTCCTCTTCGCCATAAGGGATAGGACCGAAAGGAGAAAACTCTGGGTTCAGAGCCAAGGCTTTGTGGATTCTCTGTAAAGCCTCATTCAGAGCACGGCTCGCTCGGCGGTCTTCTCTTCGATCAGCTTCCTTGCCCAGCTTTTTCTTGATAATTCCGATTATCTTCTCCATGACTTTGAGAAATTCCTGATATTCCCCAGAATCAGTGACAAAATTGGAGCGGTCGCTGGTGATGGGAAGGAAATTCGCGTGGATTTCTCCTTTTATTCTGGCCACAGCCTTCCCCCAGGTTTCCATGCCAAAGAGATCTCTTTTTACAGTGACACCTTTTACTTTGACATCAATGCCTAAATCTTTGACTGAAGCCATGGAAGTGGGCACGATCACTATTTCTCCTGAGACTGCTCCATATTCGCATCCTTCCAGAACAGGGATTTTCTGGCCAGTATAGCTCCGAGGCAAAATGCGGCGATTGTTCAGGTAGACTGCAAAATCTGGAGCTCTCAAGGGAACTCCTTCTCTAATTTTTTCTTCAGCTTCCTCAAGATCCAAAGCTTTGGAAAGATTGGATAGGATGACAGTTGTCCCATCTCCTCTCTCAGAAGAAGGCTCAAGAACTTCCCAGGGAAGGCGCCACTTCTCCTTTGACTCTTCCCAGGCTTTTTTATCGAAAATGACTCTCGAGGCAAAATTCTTATGCTGGGTTATGACTTCAAAACGAGAAGCAGCAGCAAGGGATGCGAATTTACCAATGCCAAACTGGCCAATCCTTTCTCTTCCAAATCTGGGCGAGCGAGAATGAACAATTTTCTCATCTGAACCTATGATGAAATATTGTTTTAAAGCCTCTTCATCCATTCCTGAACCGTTATCCCTGACAACAACTTTTTCAGAAGTGATTTCGACATGAACTTCTGTAGCGTCAGCGTCATAGGCATTGTTGACAAGCTCCCGTAGAAGCTCCACACTTTCTGTATAAAGGCGTTCCCCGATGGAGACAACATGCCTTTTGTCAACAACGACTTCCAGTTCCTTCCTTTCTTTGACTTCCATCTTTTTCAACTCATAAAAATTCCTTATAGCCTTTTTTGCTGATTATTTCAATGACATCCTTGACTTTCTGATCCTGGTCTTTATGGCAGATAAGAAGGGCATCTTCTGTCTCAACAACAATGATATCCTTTACTCCGATAAGGGCTGTGAGTTTTTGAGGGTTATAAAGGAGGCAATTTTGAGAATTGAGAATGATACTTTCTCCTTTGAAGGCATTCCCTTTTTCGTCCCTAGGCCAAAGGCCTGTTAACGCTGACCAGGCTCCGACATCAGACCAGCCAAAATTCCCTTCACAGACAAGAACCTCTTTTGCCCTTTCCATCAAGGCATAATCAATGGAGATAGAAGGCATTTCCTCAAATGCTTCAGCGATCAAGGCTTTCTTGTTATTCTTTAAAGCCTCAATAATTCTTTCCCAGAAAGGAAAAAGGGAAGGAGAATATTTTTCGAGTTTTTGGGCAAAGACCTCTGCCTGCCAGACAAACATCCCGGAATTCCAGAAATAATCTCCTTCATCCAGGAAAAGCTTGGCCTGCTCAAAGGTCGGTTTTTCCTTAAATTCTTGGACTTCATAGAAGATCTCATCCAATATTTTTTGAGGCATTCTTCGAGAAAAATGGATGTAGCCATAGCCGGTCGCAGGATAGGTGGGAGGAATGCCGAAGGTGAGGAGATAATCTCCCTTTTTGGCCGCAGCGGCTGCAGCCTCAAGCTTCTTGATAAAGATCGAAGGCTCTTTTATCAGATGATCCGAAGGAAGGGCAGCAATGACAGCTTTTGGGTCTTGGAGATAAATCCAGGCAGTGGCCAGGATGAGGGAAGGAGCTGTATTTTTCCCTTGAGGCTCGACCAGAAAATTTTTCCTAGGAAGATGTGGAAGGAGTTTTCTTATGGCTTGAGTCTGTTCGAAATTGGCTACAGTGTAAATGTTTTGATAGGGAATAAGAGGCGAGATGCGCTCCACTGTCTCCTCTATCATCGATCTATCGCTGGTGATAGGAAGAAACTGCTTGGGCCTTTTCTTCCGGCTCAAAGGCCAGAATCGGGTGCCACTACCTCCTGCCATGATTACCGCTTGAATTTCTATTTTAGGCATCAGGAATCTCCTAATTTTTTTATCACCCTTTCCATGGTCTTACTCACATCCTTCCTTATCGCTTCAAGGTCTTCCTCAGTCTCTGCCTCAAAGCGGAGGACAAGAATGGCCTGAGTATTAGAAGCCCGGACGAGTCCCCATCCCTTGGGATAGATCGCTCTGACGCCATCAATATCAATGATTGGATATCTTTGAGAAAGCTCTTTCTTGACTTCTTCGACGATTTTGAATTTCACTTCATCTGAAGCATAAATCCTGATTTCAGGAGTCCGAAAAGTGATGGGAAGGTCAGCCAGAAGCTGGGATAGCTTTTCCTTGGAGCGGGAAAGGATTTCCAAAAGCCGCAGGGAAGAATAAATGGCATCGTCAAAGCCGAAAAATCTATCAGCGAAGAAAATATGGCCGCTCATTTCTCCAGCCAGAGGCGCTTTCTCCTCCTTGATTTTTTTCTTGATCAGGGAGTGGCCTGTCTTCCACATGATAGGCCGGCCGCCCAATCTTTCAATCTCCTCATAAAGGAGCTTAGAAGATTTGACATCAGAGATGACCGAAGCTCCAGGATTTGAGGGGAGGACAGAGCGGGTAAAGATAATCATGAGCTGATCACCCCAGATAATACGACCCTCGTCATCAATGATTCCAAGCCTATCTCCATCTCCATCATAACCGATGCCCAGATGAGCTTTTCCTCCTTTACCTTTTTGATCAGGTCTTTCAGGGCGTCAGGGAGAGTTGGGTCAGGATGATGATGGGGAAAAGTTCCGTCCATCTCGCAATAGAGCTCGATCACTTGGCATCCCAGCTTTTTAAAAATTGGCACAGCGACAAATCCTGCTGTTCCATTTCCGGCGTCGATAACAACTTTCAATTTCCTCTTGAGGTTGATATTTTTCAGGAGATAATTCTGGTATTCGGGGATGACACTGGAAGAGCTTCTCATTCCTCCCTTTTCTTTGATAAATTCATTGCTTCTGATGATCTTGTAAATTTCCTGGATTGCCTCCCCATAGAGCGTTTCCTCTCCACACATCACCTTGAACCCATTGTATTCAGGAGGGTTGTGAGAGCCAGTAATCATTACTCCAGCTTCTATCTTCTTGTAATAGATCGAGAAATAAAGAATAGGTGTCGGAATTGTCGCCAAGTCAACCACATTGCAGCCTGTGGAAAGAAGGCCTCTGGTTATGGCCTCAGCATAAGAAGGAGAGCTGAGCCGGCAATCCCTTCCCAAGGCAACTTCTTTTTTCTTGTTCCGCCGAAAATAGGTGCCAATTCCTCTCCCTAAGACTTCAACATTCTCCACAGTCAAATCCTTATCGACAATCCCTCTGATATCATATTCTCTGAAAATTTGGGGGTTTATCTCCACTTCCTTCCCTCCAAAATGCAAATAAGATCTATATTTTTCGATTGGATAAATCTTTAATTTTTGTCTCCACTAATTCCCATTTACCCTGGGAATCAAGGATAAATTCGATGAATTCTCTGACTGCTCCTTTGCCACCGCTATTCTTACAGATGAAATGGCTATGTTCTTTTACAACCGGATGGGCATCAGCCACAGCTCCTGCCAGGCCAACTGATTTGATGACTTCAATGTCTCCAAGGTCATCTCCGATATAGGCAACTTCTTCCAGGTTCAAACTGTTTTTCTCCACAATCTCCTCTAGGACTCTTTTCTTATCCAAAACTCCCTGGTAAATTTCAAAGATTCGAAGCTTCTCTGCCCTCCTCTCCAGGGATTTCGAGATCTTTCCGGTGATAATCCCTGTCTTTAGTCCAGCCAGATGGGCGAGCAAGATTCCCAGTCCATCTTTGACATTATAAGACTTGAGCTCTTCTCCATCAGGCATGACAAGAAGATTTCCGTCAGTGAGAGTCCCGTCAACATCCATGATAATCATTTTGACTTTGAGGGCTCTCTCTTTTCCTTTCATCAGAACATCTCCGTCCGCCACAAATCATGAAGATGGATGATGCCTTCGACTTTTCCTGCCTTATTCTTGATGATCAAGGAAGTAATCTTTTTCCCTTCCATGAGATTTAAAGCTTCTGTGGCCAAATCCTCTTTGCCAATGGTGATCGGATTTTGAGTCATGCAATTCTGGGCTCTTTTCGCCAGCAGATTTCTTTTGAATCTAATCAGCATCCTCCTCAAGTCGCCGTCAGTGATGATGCCGACCAGCCTCTTTTTTTTATCGACGACGCAGGTCATTCCCAGCTTTTTCTGAGTCATCTCTTCAATCACCTCTTTCATTGGAGTATCAGCCTGGACACAGGGGATGCTGCGGCCTGTATGCATCAGGTTTTTAACTTTCAAGAGTTTTCTCCCGACCTGGCCTTTGGGATGGCGAAAAGCAAAATCCTCAACAGTGAAACCTCTCTTCTTCATTAAGGCGATGGCAATCGCATCTCCCAGAGCCAAAGAGGCTGTCGAGCTTGCAGTCGGCACCAGGCCGCTCGGGCCAGCTTCTTTCTCGACTTTGATGTCAAGGACGATGTCACTGTATTTGGCCAATCTTGAATACTTATTGCTGGTGAGAGTTATTAGCTTAACTCCGATGCGCTTAACGAAATCCAAGAGGTCAACAATCTCTCTGGTTTCTCCGCTGTAAGAAATGGCGATGATGACATCATCTTTGAGGATCATGCCCAGGTCTCCGTGGCCAGCTTCAGCAGGATGGATAAAGATAGCTGGTGTGCCACAGCTGGCAAGCGTGGAGGCAATTTTTCGGCCAACGAGTCCTGACTTCCCCATACCAGTGACAATGACTCGGGATTTTGTCCTGAAGAGGAGGTCAACAGCTTTGACAAAGTTCTCATCCAATCTTGACTTCAAAGCCTCAACAGCCTTTGCTTCAATATCCAGGACTTCGCTTCCAATTTGAATAATCTCATTTTTTGCCATGGCAATTCCTTATAGTCTTTAACCTCATTCTTCTTCTATCGCCTTTTTGAGGCGAAGAAGAGAAGCTAGAAGGTTAGATAAGTCATTTATTATCAATGAGTTATATTTGTCTGAGAGGGCCTTCTCTGGCTTATCATGGATTTCCAAGAAGACTCCATCTGCGCCAACGCTCACTCCTGCCTTGGCCATAAAAGGAATGAATTTTGCCTCTCCCCCTGAAGAGACACCTTCGCCTCCTGGCTTCTGAACAATGTGGGAGGCATCGATAACCACAGGAAATCTCCACTCCTTCATGATCGGAATCGAGCGGATGTCAAAGACGAGATTATTGTAGCCGAAGCAAGTCCCTCTTTCAGTGAGGATGATATTTTCATTTCCCTGGCTTAGCACTTTCTCCACAGCGTTCTTCATCTCTAAGGGAGACAAGAATTGCCCTTTCTTGAGGTTAAGAGGCTTCTTTGTCCTTGCTGCTTCCAGGATTAAATCAGTCTGGCGACAGAGAAAAGCTGGAATCTGAATAATGTCCAAAACCCTGGCTGCCTTCTCGACCTGGTTTGGCTC
>Ga0129297_10000988_pt1 | contig 14123 bp, 10 predicted proteins | sample I18A1metaG_FD_94708 | JGI IMG/M metagenome (GOLD analysis project Ga0129297, IMG submission 94708) | Lake sediment bacterial and archeal communities from Gulf of Boni, Indonesia to study Microbial Dark Matter (Phase II) - ​I18A1 metaG | ecosystem: Environmental > Aquatic > Freshwater > Lake >... | reverse complement strand
GCGCTAATAAGTCTTTCCATTCGATCGACGGCTCTGTTACTTTAAGATGGAGTTTCTTCTCTATTGTTTTTCGTGTGTGTGATGTTTCGTCTTTTTGAGCGCGAGAGGACTCGCCTGTGGATTATGCTTTACGCGGTGTATATGTATTTTCAGGGTTTGAGTCTGAGAGCTGTATCTGCATGCTTGGAGGATCCGTGTCCTCGCAGTCATGTTTCGGTTTGGCGTTGAGTTCAACGTTTCAGTCATCTTAATGAGCTCTTCACCGTTGCGCGTGTTCGATGCTTCTTGGTGGATGAGACTTGGCTTAGGGTTGGAAGCCAAGAGGCTTGGTTATGGTTAGCATTTGATCCTTACGGAAGGTTCTCTTTAAGTTTCTATCTGAGCCGTACGCGCAATATCTTGGCTGCGGAGCTCTTCCTTCAGGGCTTGATAGATAGGCATGGCCGTCATCCTGTCTATTCTGATGGGGCCAACTGGTATCCGGATGCTTGTAGAAGTCTGGGCTTGGAGCACCGTATCTACGATTGTTTGAGGAGTAATCTAATGGAGCGCTTCGTTCAATACGTGAAGGATCGGACCGAATGCTTGCTGAGATTCTTATCCAAGTCCTCACGTGTCAAATCTGGGCCAAACAATATGGGTTTGCTGCTCACAGTCTTGGTATGCTGGTTTGGTCGTGGCGAGATCTGGAAGCCAGATCACTTCCTCCAAATCTGGGAATGGCAAACAGATGCCTCTAGATTAAGGTATCCCACCTATATTGATAGAAAAAGGATATTTTCCTACTGACTATTCAATCTAGCATCGGCAGCTTAGTATATGAATTTGAGGCTCAGATCCTCTAGCTCTCTTTTGACTCTCTTGTAAATTTCTTGGTATTCCTTTGATGGAGTAACGGTTTCTGTGTCATAACACTCTGCAAACCTTTTGCCACGAGGCGGGTTTCTTGATCTAACTATTTCCTCGTATTTTTCATTAATCTTCTTGACGATTTCATTAGCATCTTCCCTCTTAATTCCAGTTGCCGCATGTCCTACCTCTCCTCTAAATCTCGGCTCCATACCAGTGCAGTGATCAAGAATCAATCCGCTATTCGGGGCGATGCCGTACGTATGAGTTCCTACTGCAACACCACCTATTGCTTCAGCGGCTATCTCACGCAAACACGTCTCGGTGCAGGGACCCGCGTAGGTATAAGCACCTAGAATGAGGATCATCCGAGTATTCTTAGTGAGAGCAGCGTTAGACACGAAGTCACCCCATAGACTCATTATATCCGCCTCTCCTGTCCACGGCGAGTACATATTGTTCAAGGTATGCGCTTGGATTGCAGAGGGCTGAAACAGCAGAGTTGTTCCAAGGCACTCGGCCACGGCTGTAATAACGGCGCCCTCAGGGCTACCAGGAAGGCCACCTAAGTATCCCTCTCCTGCTGTGAAAGATCTACAGCCGTACTCAGCGAAGTGCGCAGCCCTAGTTAAGGTTGCGTAATTCACCTTCATCTGCGGAAGTGGCCAAAGACATCTCATATCCGTCTTTCTATACCCATACTCCGGAGAAGACGACGCGATATCAACAGCTAAGCTCGGGAAACAGCACCCGTAAAGTGGCATTCCGGATCTTCCCGCCATTCTCAACGCAGTTCTGGCCCAAGCTATGTTGATCATTTCAGCTTGAATCTCGAAGGGCGAGCCTATCTTTACTGTACAACCCTCTACGGACTTTGGGGCTCCCATGTATATTACGTCGACCAGCGGCTCGTTAGCATAACTTTGGTATATCTTTGTTCCATATTCCTCTGACAAAGGTGTTCCTGTAGGTCCTCCTATGTTTCTTGGAAAACGCTTGTCTTCAAGTTCGCGGTGCTGAAAGTGTACGCAATCCTTCCCCTCTCCTAATGTTGTTTCCCCTGGTAGACTCATAAGACCCTCCTTGATTTCATGCTCTTCGAAAGTAATAATCCTCGACGTATCGATGCACAAGAAACCCACATCTAGAAGTAGATCCGTTCCTGCCTTGAAAACATCATCTAGTAGTGTGTCGTCGGTGGGAACCGGGTTCTCAGGATCGTATCTTATATCATATTCCCTTATCAACTCCTTAAGCCTTGGCCAGTACCGCCTTAAGATGAAATCTTTCTCTTTTATTATCGGACCCGTTTCCGCTCTTCTAAAGAAATCCCATCTTCTAGCTATCATACTCAATTCACTTTCCCTCCTTTTTTCCAATCAGATTCATTGCGACTTCAACAGCTTTCACAGCATCAGCTCCGTATCCATCTGCACCTATCTCCTGTGCGTACTCCCCAGTCACGGGAGCCCCACCGACGATGATCCTATATCTCTCCCTTATCTCTGTGCCTTCAAAATAGTCTACAATCTCCTTCTGCATAGGCATTGAAGTGGTCATTAAAGCCGAAGCTGCAACTATGTCGGCTCCATACTTCTCCGCAGCATCAGCGAAGGTCGATGCTGCAACATCTTCGCCAATATCTTGGACATAGAAGCCTGATGCCGTAAGCATCGTAGCCACTATGTTCTTGCCTATAGAGTGCATATCGCCCTTGACTGTACCAATCACCACTATACCAGCCTTGGGTATTTCTTTCTCGGGTATGGCAGCTCTCAGCACGTTAACGCCAGCTGTTAGGGCGTCTGCCGCCATCATCAACTCGGGCAGAAAGATTTCGAACCTGCCGAATTTATCACCTAATTCACGAGCCGTCTCTGACAAAACATTAACCGCTTCCAATGGAGATACTCCTTTATCTATCGCCTCCTTTGCAGCCTTCTCTGTACCCTGTTGGTCGTAGTTTAGTAGGTTAGCTCTAAGCTTTCTGAAAATCTCTTCCTTAGACATGGCAACCCCTATACGTGTTCGGTGCATATAAATCAAATACAATAATCTGACTGGACAAGTTCAATTGGGTGAGAAGCACACAGTAAGCAAGTGTTTCCCATGTTTAGATTTGAAAAAATGTGAAAGTGTCTTTGAAATCGGTGGAGTCAAATTAGTAGGACGACCCAGGCAACTGCCGACGGTGATGATCGGCATCATATCCTATCACGGCGATCAGATTCCGGAAGATGAGAAGGAAGGCGCTTTCGACAGAAAAAAGTGCATGACGCCCATCCAACATGTATCTTTCGAAACCATTTAATTCCCAGATAACATAATAAACGGAAATTGATGAGTGTCAAGAATGGTTAAAACAAATACCGAAAGAGAAGATCTTATCGCTGTGGCTTTGGGTGACGCCACTGCTGATCTAGTCATTAAGGACGGTATGCTGGTAAATGTACTCACGGCTGAAATCTACAGAACAGATATCGCTGTGAAGGGGAATAGAATAGCGTCAATTGATGCAGAAGGAAAAATGATAGGTAATAACACACAAATTCTAGATGCCAAGGGTAAGTATCTGGTCCCTGGCCTTATAGAACCGCATTATCACAGCTATCACACGTACATAACTCCAACAGCGTCCGCTCAAGCTATACTACCACACGGAACAACGGCGATAGCCGAAGGATTCTATGGCCAAGGAATAGTTGGAGGAAAACGTGCTATAAGGTTCTTTCTTGAAGAGCTCAAAGATACGCCTCTCAAGATTGTCTTCTTAGTCCCTCCATTATCATACCTCCAGAATAGGGAGCTGGGCTTGCCGCCTGCCCCAGACTCCGTAACTGCAAAAGAAATGAAGGAGATGCTGAGTTGGCCTGAATGCTATGGCCTAGAAGAACCGCCGTACATACCCATATTAGAGAAAGACCCGATCTTCATTGATCTCTTCAAGTCCTGCCTTGAACAGAAAAAGATCATAATAGGGATGGCTTGCGGCATTAGTATTAGAGGGCTAAACGCGTATGTTACGATGGGCCCCCTCACAGATCATGAGAACGTGAAAGCGGAGGAGGCCGTGGAGAAGACACGAAGAGGACTGAAGATACTGATGCGCGAAGGTTCTGGTACTCTGAATGTTACGGAGTTGTCAAAGGCGATAACTAAATATCACATAGACCCTCGAGCATTCGCCTTCTGCGTGGATCTCGCCACTCCAGACAGGCTGTTGAACGAAGGACACCTAGATGCAAACATAAGGGCAGCGGTGTCAGCAGGTATCGAGCCCGTCACCGCAATACAGATGACCACGATAAATCCAGCTGAGATCTTGCGGGTAAACTACGACATGGGAAGCATAACTCCAGGAAAGATCGCTGATATTCTGCTGGTAAGCGACCTAAAGAAGTTCATGGCACAGACAGTGGTAGCTAATGGAAAAGTCGTCGCACGAGACGGCACTTTAACAGTAGACATTGAGCGACCTGGCTATCCCAAATGGATGTATAACACGGTTAAATTGAAGAGGACCGTCAAGCCGGAGGGCTTCAACATCAAGGCGCCAAGAGCGCGCCAAAAAGTCAGGGTCTGGGTTATAGGTGCCGTGGAGGAAGTTCTTCTTACAGAGAAAAGAACCGAGGTACTCAAAGTTGAGGGCGGCGTCGTGCAACCTGATATCAGAAAGGATGTACTGAAGATCGCAATGATAGACCGATTCAACACCACAGGCAATATCGGAAACGGATTTGTTCAAGGCTTCGGCCTAGAACGAGGAGCTCTCGGCATGTCAGTCAATGCTGTCTGCGAGAATATTCTCGTTGTCGGAACAAATGGCAAAGACATGAGTGCTGTAGCTAATAGACTCGCTGAAATAGGAGGTGGAATGATCGCGGTAGTCGACAACTCAGTAAAAGCCACGGTGAACCTACCCTTACTCGGCCTCTTGTCAGATAACCCACTCTCAGCATTTATCAAGCAATGGAACCGCTTACACGCTGCCATAAGGGAAATGGGATGCACGCTAAAGTCTCCGATAACCACCCTTGAATTCACTGGCGTAAGCGGAGAGATGGGAACACTGAAAATATGCGATAAGGGCTACTTCGAAGTAGAAAGCCGCAAAATACTAGACGCTACAATCGAGTGAGTTTTCTATGATCATGTCACCGTAATCGCAGGGGCTCGGGAATTCATAACTTTAAGCCATCTGGGTGAAGCGAAGCCGTAGTTATGTACGCGTGTTAGCTGTGATAATGCGGTTCTATAAGGCCAGGGACCAGATACTTACCCTTTCGGAAGATACCTAACTGAACATTTGAACATTCTTTGAAAAAAAGGAAGGTTGAGTCAGCTTTTCCGCGGCTGCTAAATGTATTGGTTCCAAGGCGGTCTCGGGTAATCTATTTTAGCTGTGGAAAGTTCAGTCGGCCAGACCACTTCCTGTAGACCGTCTCCAGTAATCTGTCCTAACGCCATGTTGTGGCCTTCGAAATAGTGGTATTCGTCTTCGAATTCAATTCGCCCATGAGTTGTAAGGAATGAGTGAGTGTTCAGAAATTCCTTCCGATCCTTGTCTTCTAGGGATCCTGATCCTTGGACAGCGGCCTCATTTACCTGAAGAGAGGTGGGATGCCACATGAAGTCGAAACACGGAAGTGGACCGAATATCGCTGGTTTGCTCATGTTGAATTCATTCCATTTCTTTACGTCTCGGTATGGAGGGTCAGGCCATGTCGGATAAGCCAAAACTGGCACAGCGGTGTAGTATACCATTGGCATTTGGTGGCCTGGTCGATCCTTATCAGAAAACCCAAAGTAGAGCGTGTAGATGTCCCAGAATGCTTTCGGCTGATATTTGAGCTCCTGCATAGCCTTGAGGAACATCACGGAGTCATCTGTTGCCGTCGAGTGATGTACCGTAATTTCAGCGCCTGCTGACTTAGCTTTGTTCACTATAGGTGTCATGTCTGTAGTTCCTCTCGGATACCCTTCAACCATAACTGGATCAATACCTAACGCCTCAGCTTGCTGTCGCGAGCCGTCCACGCCTTGTACTGTGAACGGACTGTAGCTAGCGTAAACGATCGCCGCAGTCTTGGGCTTCTGGTCTGCCGGAAGACTGTCGAGGAAATACCAAAGTGACCAAGCATAGGCTTCACCTCGTTGTTCAACAATGTACATATTCTTCCATCCAGCCTCCAGGGACGGGCAGGTTCCCGCACTTACTATTACTTTTCCATACCTGTCTACTGCGCTATATGCTGGGGTTACGGAGGCTGTAGGAAAACCACTTAGTATAAGGTCAACGTTGTCCACGGTGATAAGCTTTTCAAGGTTTGAGATACATCTTGCAGCGTCACTTGCGTCATCGTAGGCCTTAGAGAGCTTTACAGGAATGCCCAGCAGACCGCCTTGAGCGTTCAACATTTCAATCCAATACTCATCCTGCGCCTTGAATCCCAAACCTCCATCGGCAAAGATCCCAGTCAACGGCAGAGTTGTACCACACTCGATTACTTTCTTGTCTGCGTATTTTGGTGGCGGGGATGTCCATTTCTTCAGTTCGGCTACCGGCTTCTCAGGTTTCGCCATGAGTTGCCCAAGAGCCGCCTTCGCAGTCATGGTGAATGGGTATCTCGCATATTTCTCTGCAGTAGTCAACTCTTCCGTAGGTGTTGGCGTAGGTGTAGGTGTTGGCGTAGGTGTAGGTGTTGGCGTAGGTGTAGGTGTGGGTGTTGTTGGGGGAGGCAGAGTCGCTTGATATATACCGTAGCCAGCAGCAGCGACAACAGCGACAACGACGATTCCGCCGACATACTTCACGTATCCACGTCTAGAAACCTTTTCTTCGCTCATAGCAATTTTCACTGAACCTAGGAATCTTGGAGCTGCGCTAATAAGACTTTCCATTCGATCGAGATGCCCAGAACAGAGCATTTCATTGAGAATTGCTTAGACATCTAGGAAGATACCCTTGACCGCCAAGATATTAAAGAATCTTCTCCAAACGCCAGAAATATCGATGCAGCACGATTCGCGTGATACTAGATGCTCAAGTAGAAAAAAATGGAATTGGTAGCTCACATGGAGCTTTAATGCGTTTTTCGATCAATAGCTTATTCTCAAAGCTCCAAGCTCTTCTCATATTTTGTCAAAAGCTCTCTCCCAGTTTCGGTCACGAGGACCATATCTTCAATTGAGCTTCCCAAGTTCGTTGTACAGATTGCTGGTTCACAAGTAAGAACCATATTGGGTACGAGACGGGTCTCATCCACTCCATTATGTCCAGGCTTCTCGGCGACATCTAGGCCTATGCCGTGGCTTACGCAAGGTCGCACATATTTCTCATATCCAGCTTCACGAGCTACCTTGACGGCCGCGTCCCAAATGTCCCTGGCTTTTGCTCCGGGTCTTATCGCATTGATAGCTTTCTCATCCATCTGCAGGTTCAATTCATATAGTTCCCTCTGGTCTCTCGTGGGGGTTCCAAACACCTTCATCCTCGTGATATCCCCAGCGTAGCCGTCATACTCGTTGCATACGTCCATCATCACCATATCTCCTTTCCTAAGCTTAGCTCCTGACGGGTATGGGCCTCCAAGCGCTGTTCTGACGCCGAACGAGAGAATATTGGTGGGTTCGACAAATCTTGGGGAGGGGTTCCTCAGTTCCATCGCGTTCTCCGCTGCCTCATGAATCTCTTTCTCAGACTTCCCTTCAGCTAGGGCTTTGATCGCAACACCCACGCCCTCGTCTGCTACTTCGGCAGCTTTCCTGAGGATCTCTATCTCGGCTGGGCTCTTGACCATTCTCAGGTCTTCAACTATGAATGAAGGCAGCAGGGTTGCCTTGGGGAGGCGTTCTTTGAGGGCTGCATACATTGAGTGTGGAAATCTGTCCCATGTTGATATTCCAATTCTTCCTTTCTGATTTTTCTTGAGAAGATCTGCTATATCTTTGAAATCCGTCGAGAACTTTAGGTTCTCCAGTACACTTAGCTCCCTCACCGCCTTTTCAGCGAATGCGCAGTCTGTTATCAAAGTGGGTTCGCCTTCCAAAGGAACAACTACGGCAGCCCTTCCGAATGTGACCCATTCAGATCTGGAGGTGCATACGTATCCTCCGAATCGAGCGGAGTAACCAGAAAGGTAGCGGACGTTACCTGTTATCTTGGTATCTCCATACGCTATCAAAGCATCCAGCTTTTCTTCGGTCATACGTTTCCTAACTTTCTTAATTCTTTCTTCAAATTCTTTTCGCGGAACAGGCATGATGGAAACCTTCTTACTGGCTGAATGTTGCGTTCACTGTTTTTAAGATTTGCGGCGACAAATTATATATGCTAAAGAGTTGTAAAGTCCAAGTCTGACTTATGCGGCATGGGAAGTTTATGCGGATGGGTCTTCTGGAGAAGTTGGCTAGTCTAATAGGCGATTTGGCTGATCCCGATGATGTTAAGAGAGTTACGGAAGAAGCTCTAGATGCGGGTATTGAGCCAAACGTAATAGTGAAGTCAGGGTTAGCGGCAGGAATGGATATTGTTGGCAAGAAGTACGAGATGAAGGAGTATTTTATCGCCGATCTAATCATGGCGGCCACGTTGATGCAGGAGGCTCTAGGAATCGTTGAGCCTCATTTGAAGGGGGTAGAGGTTAAGGCGACTGGCAGGGTAGTAATAGGAACCGTAAAAGGAGATCTGCACGACATAGGCAAGAACATAGTCATAGCCATGCTTAGAGCAGCTCGGTTCGAAGTCCATGACCTTGGTGTAGATGTTGAGCCGGAGAAGTTTGTGAGGAAGATCAAGGAGTTTCAGCCTGACATAATAGGGATGTCGGCGTTGCTTACTTCTACTCTCCCCGAAATGAAGACGACGATAGATGCGATAAAGGCGAACGGGATCAGAGATCGAGTGAATATCATCATCGGCGGCAGAGTGGCAACTCAAGACTACGCTGATAAAATAGGAGCTGATGCCTATGGAGAAGATGCGCCTAAAGCAGTCGAGAAAGCCGCGAAGCTGGTTAAAAGGGGCTGACAGCCAGATGAAGAGTAGAGACATAAACTATGAACGAACTCTCGCCGCGGCTGAATTGAAACAGCCAGATCAAGTGCCTGTTGAGCTACTGATGCAGGGAGATTTCATTTCCTCGTTCTCTGGTATCAGAGAAAGAGAGTACTATCTTGATCCGGGTAAGATGCTCAATTCTCAACTAGCGGTGATCAAGAGGTTTTGCAAGAAAGATTTCATGTTCAATGTAGTCCCTCTACCCGGTCCTGACTTCAGCGTATGCATCGAGGCTTCAGCATTGGGCTGCAAGTTAAGATGGTTTGAGAATGGTCCTCCTTGGCCCATGCCAATCGTGAAGGTCGCCAGCGACGTAGACAGACTGGAGGTGCCTGACCCAAGACGTGATGGATTGATGGCAAATGTCCTAGAGATAATCGAGTACATGCAACAGAAGGTTGATCGCGAGTATTTTGTAGGACCACCTTGGTCAATCGGCGCAGTAACTGTAGCCTCTCTGGTAAGAGGCATCAATGAATTCATGGTCGACATACATTTGCGGCCGGATATGGCACATAAGCTTCTGAGGATATGCATGGAAACGATTATTGAATATTTGAAGGAGGTGGAGAACGTAGTAGGTGAAGGCTTTAGAGTTATAATAGGAGACGATATGTCTGGCTTCCTATCGAAGAAGGAATTTGAAACATTTGCCTTACCCTACAATAAGCAGATCTATAGCAGTTTCAAATATAACCCGCTGAACTTCTTCCATTGCGACTCAGACACACATCAACTTGTCGAGATTATACCGGAGTTGGGCGCAGGAATCTTCAATATGGGTCCGCCGGAAACTTGCGGGATTGGTCAAGCGAAAGGGAAAGTAGGCAAGAGAATATGCTTGATGGGCAATGTAGCTCCATATGATGTGTTGGCAGTGAAAACGCCCTTAGAGGTTGCAAAAGCATGTGCAGAAATAATCGGTGAAGCAGGCGAGGGAGGAGGCTACATACTATCAACTGGTGGACTTATCGGTCGTGGAACACCGCTAGAAAATGTGGATGCGCTGATCTCGGCTGCAGAAAAATATGGTCAGTATCCTCTCAGCAGGTAGGACTTGTATTAGATTTCGAAAGATGCGTAGCTTGTAGAACGCGGTCGCGCCTTGAATCATTGAGCTATTACATCGATTATCTTCCGTTTCTCAACGTCCAGTAATCCTTCGTCGCATATCTTGATTACTCCGATCTCTCCGCAGGCACAGCAGAATTCCAGCGTCGATATGGGGTACTTCAATGTGCAGCCGAACTCGCGGACGGTCTTGTAGAATACGTCGAGTTCCTCAAGGAATTCCTCCATAGGTTGGTCCGAGAGCAGACCTAGAAGACGGAGACCTGCCTCAGCTCGAACTTCACTCTCGCTAGCGGCAACCATACCTCCGCCGAGATCCGCAATCCTATTGGTCACCAGACTCATATCACGTGTGTTGCTACCTGCTACAACGATGTTCTCGCAGACAGCGTTGACGGACATTCCGTAGGCTCCTCTTCGCAAATTGAACCCTTGCACGAAGCCGTTTCCGACAGCCCCTGTCTTAAGAAACCTATCGACCATAGCTATCTTCACTATGTCTCTCTGCAGGTCAGGCTGTACGTTGCTGTTCTTCACCTTCAACCTGGCCCTCCTCTTCTCCGTTATCAAGCTGCCGTCAGTGACACCTATCACGTATACCTCTGCATTTTCAGCTGCTCTTGAGGTCTTCACTTCAAAGTCATCAGGGACGCTCGGTCTCTTGAGGCGCACAGTCTTATACATCCAATCGGGGTACTTTGGCTGCTCAAGATCCATCGTGGTCTTTCCATCTTGAACGACGACTTCACCGCTTGCCATAACCTGAGAGATCTTGAACTTGGGCAGGTCGTCCACAAATAGAATGTCAGCGAATCTTCCAGGCGCGATGCATCCCATATCGTGGCTGACCTTGAAGATCTCTGCCACATTTATCGTTCCAATTTGTATAGCTGTAATTGGATCGATCCCGGCACCTATGGCGTACCTGATGTTCTCGTCGATATCTCCTTCTCTTATCAGCTTTTCGGGGGCAGCCAGATCAGCACAGAACCCGAAGCATCGTGGATCTACGTGATACTCAGTAATAGCTTTAGCTAACTCAGGAACATCAATAGCCCCTGAACCTAAGCGCATTAGAATCTTTGTTCCGACTCTCGCCTTCTCAACAGCTTCCTCAGCTTTAACAGCTTCATGGTCGGTTAGGGCGCCTGAGGCGATATATGCGTTCAACCCTCTAGCATCTATGCCGCAGGCGTGACCAGTGATGATCTTCCCTCTGTCCAGTGTAGCTTGAAACAGATCCAAGAAGATTGGATCTTTATCGGTAATCGGTAGGTAGGGCGGCTCTTCAAGTCCCATGCATTCAGGCCAGTCGAGAATTTCGAAAAGTTCTCTTGGTGAAAGAGATTCTGGCGCAGGAGATAGGCCTAACTCTCGATTCTGCAGGTATGATATAGTTGGAACCAAGAAGATCAGTTTGAGAGGGGTCTTCTTCATCTCCTCGAGAAGAAACTTAATCGCTCTCATACCTCCGACGACGCCGGGGCCGTAGAACCCGTCTGCGACAGCAGTAGTCCCGTGTAGAAGAGCTGCCCGAGCGAACTGAGTTGCATTCATGTAGCTATGGTACATGTGGATGTGTCCGTCAATGAGGCCCGGCACCAAGTATTTTCCAGTCGCCTTGACGATCTTGGTCTCCGGCCCTACCGTATGTTCGATATCTCCAAGATACGCGATTCTATCGCCTTTTATCGCTACATCCGCAGCATAAACTTCTGAAGAGAGAACGTTGACGAGTCTTCCACCTTCAATGGCAATATCGGCTTTAACATTCCCCATCGCAACATCAACCAAGTCTCTCCTAGGCGTATTCATGAGTTACTCCTCTGTTCCAATAAGGTTTGGCGCACTTGATATAAGAGCTTCGATTCTGCCTGCGTTGAACATAACTCGATTAAGAGAGTAGAGAGTTTGAGAATTTGCAATCAATCTTTGCAGAGGTTAATCTGCACGCTGATAGTCTTCGTCGACAATTACCGTCTCAATCAACTTCGGAGGCGATGGAGGTTGAGGCACATAGACAAGACCGCGCTCACATATCTTTAGCGTACCTATGCCCACAGCCATGACGACGAAACCGAGAGTTATGAATGGCGATCTGAAGTTGCATCCGAGGTCGTGAACTGCATCTATCAGGTTATTGAGCTGCTCTGTCACTTCTTTGAGTGGCTTGTCAGAGAGCAATCCAAGAATCGGCAACTTAAGCAGACTGAGTACAGTGCCTTTCTTAACTGCCATGAAGCCGCCGCCGACTCGCGCGAGTTCATTTGCTGCGAAGGCCATATCCGTATCATTCGTTCCTACTATGACAATATTCTCGCTATGCGGGTTGAATGTCGATGCAACGGCGCCTTCTCTCAATCTAAAGCCCTGTATGAAGCCAACTCCAATCTCACCAGATTTCTTGTGTCGTTCTACAACAGCTATCTTCAATACATCGTTCTCAACATCGGCTAACACCCTTCCATTCTCTACTCCAAGTCTAGCGGATCTGGACTCGGTTATCAGATTGTCCTCACTGACGCCTATGACCCTCACAGTCACCTCAGGGCTTCCCGAAGGAGCCTTTACCTCGAAGTCTTGAGTCGTCAGCTTTTTCCTCAAACGAACCGTGTTGTACATCCAAGGGGGATACTTGGGGATACGGAGGTCGGCTAGGAAATCTCCTTTCTGCGCTACAACCTTGCCATTTGCAACTACTGACAGCACGTTGAACTTCGCCAAATCGTCTACTATGAGTAAGTCGGCAGTCTTTCCAGGGCCGATACTCCCTAGTTTATCGTCAATCCTGAAGTATTCTGCAGCGTTTATCGTAGCCATCTGAACAGCGACGACAGGGCTAACACCGGACTTGACAGTAAGCCTGATCTTGTAATCAATGTGACCCAGTGATGAAAGGCGTCTCGGGTCTTCCTCATCTGTACAGTACATAAAGTATCGAGCGTCCATCTTCCTTTCGCTGAAAGCTTTTATCACCGTGCTCAAGTCTGAGGTTGCAGATCCTTCTCTAAGCAAGATTCGGATGCCCATCCTTACCTTTTCCAAAGCCTCCTCCGAGGTCTTACTTTCATGGTCAGATACAAGTCCACCCGTTCTCGTCAGGTAAGCATTTATCTCACGGCCACGTGTCTCGCTTGCATGTCCGACTATAGTCTTTCCAAGCTTTCTGCAGAGCTTGATCAGGTCTAGTGTTAAGCGATCCTTCTGTAGAGTATGCAGCGTAAACGGTTCATTCAACCCAGCGCATTCTCTCCACTTCAGCATCTGCTTGAACTCAGATGGGGTTATCTTTCCAGTAGTTGCAAACGGTCTATTCTGATAGTATGCCGGCATAGGAACGACGAAGAGTATCTTGAGCGGCGTCTTCTTGAATTCTTCAAGACAATACGCAATTGCCCTGACGCCACCGACGATGCCGATCTCATAGAAGTCTGTTGCAAGCGTAGTGGTTCCGTGTGCCATGACTACTCTTGCGAACTCAGTCATGCTCAGATGGCTTCCGGCAACGTGAATATGTGGTTCAATCAGCCCAGGGGTTACATATTTTCCCTTGGCATCGAGGACGATAGTGTTCTTGCCCATGGTCTCTCGAACATCTGTAACTGTTGCGATCTTATCCTTCTTTACCGCTATGTCGCAGGCGTATATTTCAGCGGTGTGTACGTTTACGATTTTTCCGTTCACAATCACTAGGTCTGCAGTGTTGCGTCCTAAAGCAACATCACTTAATTCTTCTTCATGAGTCAACAATCAACACCCAATCAATATGGGACGGTCTGGACGTATTAGATTATCCTTGATCTTTGAGATATTTCGCTACAGTTTCAGCAGTCTCTTTGCATTCTCACCCAATATGCTTGCCTTGTCCTTTTCACTTAGGAAATCGAACCGCTTAACTAGAAAGTTCATCGACTTAGCATAGTTCTCAGGTCCATGTTGACCGAATAGAGGCAGGAACATATAGGGTCCCTCGCTACCCCATAGGAGGCGGTCGGCTCCAACGAGATCGACTAGCTGCCTGACCGTGTTTTCAGCGAGCCCTAGTCTCTTCATGGATCTCTCTATAATGTCGAGGGCAGTTATGTCTACCCACACATTCGGGTTGGAGTAAGCGACTACTAGAAATTCATCGCTCCAAGGGAAG
>Ga0129297_10000987_pt1 | contig 14129 bp, 9 predicted proteins | sample I18A1metaG_FD_94708 | JGI IMG/M metagenome (GOLD analysis project Ga0129297, IMG submission 94708) | Lake sediment bacterial and archeal communities from Gulf of Boni, Indonesia to study Microbial Dark Matter (Phase II) - ​I18A1 metaG | ecosystem: Environmental > Aquatic > Freshwater > Lake >... | reverse complement strand
GCCGAAACGCATACTCAATATCCACAGGCACGTGGACGGCGGCTGGCTATGGACCAAGTACAGCGCTCATCCGTACGTCGGCTGCCAGGAGGGATGCGTCTACTGCTACTGGCGCGACGAGAAGTACAACATGCTGGCCCATGACCCAGCGGCGCGATCTCTTCCGGATCCGTTCTCTCAGTACATCAAGGTGAAGACGAACGCGGCCGAGTTCTTGCGAAAGGAGCTGTCAAAGGTTCCGTGCGACATCATAGCGGTCGGCGACTACCAGCCCGCCGAAGGAAGATACGGGCTTTCGCGTGAGATGCTGAAAGTCTGCGCGGAACTCGGGTTCCCAACGCTCGTGCTGGAGAAGTCTCCGCTCGTCTTGAGGGACCTGGACGTTATCTCGCGAATCAATGAGCGTTCGTGGGCGTGCGTCATGTTCAGCATAACCCGCGGCGACTCAGCTGGCTACGGCGAGATGTTCGAGCCGTACGCGCCGAGGATCGAGGGCCGATTCCGCGCCATGAGAAGGATCGCTGACTCGGGAATACCGACCGGGACGGCGTTCATGCCGATCCTCCCGTACATCTGCGATGACGACTCAAACCTTGAGGCGGTCGTTAAGAAGACCGCGGACAACGGCGGACGATTTGTCCTCGCCGCCGGGCTGACGATGAGTGGGGCGCAAGCCGCGTACTTTCTTGAAGCGTTGAAGAGACACGACCCGTCACTCGTCACGAGATTCGACGCGCTCTACGGGGGCGCGTACAGCCCGGCTGACAACAAGTACGTTGCCGCCATTGGATTGAAAGTACGGCGCCTGTGTGCGAAGTACGGCATCCTTGACCGGATGCCGCGCTACGTTCCAGACGGCCCGCTGGCGACGAACAAGCGAATCGCTGAGGACATCTTCAACAGATGCTACCAGATGGAGCTGGAATGCGCGCCGTCGTACAAGATCTGGGCCTACCGGCGGGCGGGCTGGACGGTCGACGAGCTCGTCAGTGACATCCTGACACTCTACAGGAGAAAGGGAGTGAAAGGTCTGCAGACGCTTGCCAACGTTGGGCCGAGCATAGCCGCTTTCGTAGCAGAGAGGCTCACCAAACTCAGTCAATGAATTGAACCGAACCTCGCTGGCGGGGAAGAGGTCAGGGCCGCATGAATTCGATCTGCCAAACAAACTTTGTCCGAGTCCTGTCCACAGGGGAAACCATACAACTCAATTGGACGGTCTGTGCTACCGTCAGGCAGTGGCTTCTGAATCTCAGATCACGCGTTATCGTCAGCGATTTGAATCACTCTAGATCACGAGGAAAGAGTCATTAAACAAGCGCACAGAGATTCGACGGGGTCATATTGGATCGAGTCACGAGCCTCGAGCGGGTGGAAAGCGCTCTCCGGCATGAGGAGCCAGATAGAGTCCCATGTGTGCCGGAGCTCTGTCTTCCATCAGTCAGGATCACAAGAACACCATACAGCGAATTCTGTGCGAACGGCAAGAAGTTGGCAAGGTCTCTGATAGCGTCGTGGAAGAGATTCAGATACGATGGGATAACCATCGATTCGGACACGTTCATCACAGCAAGCGGTTTCGGTCTTGAGGTGAGGATGAAAGGAAATGAAATCCCTCGTGGAGTTGGCTCGATCATTAGGACCGAAGAAGATGTCGACAATCTACAGATTCCCGATCCGCATAAGGATGGGAGAATGCCGGTTTGGATCGAGGCTGCCGAGATCATAGTCAAAGAGGTAGGTAGGAAAGCCTGGGTGATGGGGCGAGCCGATCAAGGTCCTTTCGATCTAGCAGCAGAGTTACGAGGGATAGAGACTTTCATCGTCGATTTGTACAAGAACCCCTACCTTGCTCATAGACTCCTCAGAATAACTACTGAGGCAGGCGTGGAATTTGCGAAGGCGATGTACGACACTGGTGTGCACATGACTGCCTTCGGCGATTCCATGGGAGGCCCGGACTTCATCTCTCCCAAGTTATACGAGGAATTTGCGCATCCGTATGAGAAACAGGCCATTCAAGAGCTCAGGAGAGCTGGAATTCCTGTGTCATTGCACATATGTGGTGCAGCAACGCCGATCTTGAAGCTCATGGCTGACACCGGAGCAGCTATCTTGGAAATTGATCAGAAGGTCGACATTGCAAAGGCTAAGGAACTCGTTGGAGAGGAGACTACCTTGATGGGCAACCTGGACCCGACCGCGGTGCTATTCCTTGGGACGCCCGAGACCGTACAGAAGGAATCCAGGAAATGCATGATGGAGGCCGGCAACGGCGGGGGACTCATTCTGAGCTCAGGATGCGATGTTCCAAGGCGGACGCCATTCAGGAACATAGATGCAATGGTTCGTGCTGTGGAGAAATACGGCAGATATCCTCTAAACCTCAGGACTTAGTCATCCAAGATCTTATGGCTTCAACTCCTTGAACGGCGTCGTTTGAACCTGCGTCTGCACCGATCTGTGCGGCGTAGCTTGAAGTGATCGGTGCCCCGCCAATGATGACCTTGACTTTCTTCTTGAGGCCAGCTCTGTTGAGCTGATTCATCACCGCCTTCATCTGATCCATGCTTATCGTCATTAGGCCGGACATTCCGAGAACGTCTGGGCAGCTACTGCGCACGTCTGAGATGAACTTGCGGACTGGCACATCGACACCCAGATCGATGACATCAATGCGGGAGGCTTGCAGGAACATCCTGACTATGCTCTTGCCGATATCGTGCAGATCGCCTGCGACGGTTCCTATCATCACCTTCCCTGTGCTGCGCAGTTCTTCCTTGCCAATAATGTGCGGCTCAAGAACCTTCATCCCCTCTTTCACAGTCTCGCCTGCCATGATCAGGTCAGATAGGTAGAATTCGCCGGCTTGAAACTTTGCACCAATGATTTCAGTACCCTTTGCTATTCCATTGTTGATGATCTCATGGGGCTGGATCCCAGCTTCCAATGCGTCTTGACAAGCTTCTCGAAAGCCCTTTGAATCAAAGGTCACAATGCAGTCTCGCAGAAGATCAAACACCCTCCGCTTTTGGTCCTGCATCGATCGGACTCACCGATGAGGCTCTCACCTAAGTGAATAATAGCATTTGGGCAGACTGTAGGCGCCTGAGACGACTTCGCCAGGATCCTCACCACGAAGTATCCGCGAGTTTCAGGCACTCTCCGACACAAACCGTCGAGCGCGTGAACTGTTGACGCAACTCTCTCCTATAGTCACGACGTGTGGAGAAACGCCTTTTAGGATAAGCAGTCGTGCTTCGAGACGAGGAAGATTGACTGAAGAAATTCTCAAGAATCTGAAGAGAGCGATTCTTGAGTACGATGGCCAAGGAGCAATCCGTGCAGTCAAGATGGCGGCGGAAAACAAGCTGGATCCGAACTTGGTACTGGATGCAATGACGGCTGCTGTAAGAAAAGTCGGCGACGGCTTCGGCAAGGGCGAGCTTTGGCTGCCCGATTTGATTGGAGCCGCAGAAGCCATGCAAAGTGCTATCCCGATAGTGGTGGAAGAAATCAAGACAGCCAAGATCACCAGACAGAGCCTCGGTACGGTTGTAATAGGAACCGTTCAGGGCGACATACATTCGATAGGCAAGACGATGGTCTCGGCATTCCTCGTAGCAGAAGGATTTGACGTACAAGACTTGGGCGTCGATGTCAAGGATGAGAAATTCCTTGAAGCCGTTGGAGATCATGAGGCAGACATCTTATGCATGTCTGCCCTCATGACGACGACTGCTCCAGAACTCAGGAACGTCATTGAACTTCTGAAAAGACATGCAAGAAGAGACAAGGTGAAAGTTGTCGTGGGAGGAGCCGGCGTTACTGAGGAATTTGCGCGTGAGATTGAGGCGGATGGCTATGAATCTACAGCGGCAAGGGGAGCTCAGCTGGCGAAAAAGTTGGTGGGGAAGTAGGGGAGCAAGAAGGTGCTAAAAGGGTTTTCACGTCGGATTAGAGCCTTCGACATTTTGAGTGAGCAGGAAATACAGGCACTTCACGACGGAACTCTTCAGGTTCTTGAAAGCACTGGACTGAATTTCTTTCATGAAAGAGCTCTGAGACTTTTCGCGGAAAACGGTTGCGAAGTCGATTTCGCTACGAACCGAGCAAGGATGCCCAGCCATTTGGTCGAGGAATGTCTTCGCAAGACCCCCAGTAGTTTCGAGATGAAGGCCAGGGATTCGAGGAGCGACTTGAGAATAGGCGGAGACGCGCTCTATTACATGGGAGGTGCAGCATTGCGGATCGTTGATCTAGACACCTGGGACGCACGACCAGCAACACTGAAAGAACTGGACGAAGCATGCGTGATCCTGGATAGCCTAGATAGTGTACACATGCTTGCGGACACGGCACCTTATACCGACCTGGTCGGTGTCCCGGCGGTCATGACATACCTTATGGATACTGCAAGTCACGTGAAGAACAGCACCAAGATTACACTATCCGCCGGTTCACATGGGTCCGAGATATTCAACGTGAAGATAGCGAAAGCGATCGGAGCCGATATGCTTGCCTTTCTTGGCGTTTCAGCGCCGCTAACGTACCAAAGAGACGCCTGTGAGGCCGCATTCACACAGGCTGACGCGGGTTTTCCTTTCTACATTGTAGCCAGCGACATGATGGGTGGCACCGGGCCAGCTACTATCGCCGGCTCGCTGATAACAACTACTGCTGAGATATTGGCTGGACTGGTTCTACTGCAGCTCGCCAGACCGGGGACGGGCATAGTGGCCGGGGACTACACAATGCCTTTGAATATGCGAACAGGTGAGCCGTGCTTCGACGACCTAGGCTCCTCTTTACACACAGTGGCTTTTAACCAGATAATGCGAAGATACAGGATTCCGATATTCGCAAATTGCCCGGGCATGAGCTGTGCAAAGACGATCGATGTTCAATCCGGATACGAGAGGGGGATGTCTAGTTTGGCTGCTGCCATGTCTGGGGCGAATATCATAGTCCTTCATGGCAGCGTATATGGAGAGTACACTTTTCATCCTGTGCAAGCCGTACTGGATGATGACATAGCCAACTGGGTCGGGCGTTTCATAGAGGGATTCGAAGTGAACGACGAAACGATGGCTACCGACCTAATAAATGAGGTCGGGCCGATTCCCGGTTCATATCTTAACAAGGCGCACACTCGGAAATGGTGGAAGACGCAGCAGTTCATGCCGAAAACAGCTGAGAGATCGACGTACTCTGAATGGGCGAGGACAGGGAAGAAGACGGCACTTACCTACGCTCGGGAGAGAATGGAAGAGATACTCCGCAACCACAAACCTGTCCCGCTGCCAAGGGATCGGAATGACCAAGTGGACAGAATACTGAAAGAAGCAGAGGATCACTATAGTAAGGCAGGCTTGCTATAGGACACTCGGAAGTCTGCACGATTTGCGGATGGACATGCTGTTTCGCTCCTGATCAAGACTCGGACTTCGGAGAGAGGCTGAACAAGTTCCCTTTCGATCGTTGGCTTCGATATTCAAAACCTGCAAAGTCTTAAATATCGACTTACTGCGATCTAGATTCGAAGTTCTTGGGTGAAATCTAGGGAGCTGAAAGTTTGCCTGAGAAACGAGTCTTTTTGAGAGAAGCCACCGGGCTTGTCAGGGAGATAGGTTTTCTCCAACATGTGTTAATCAACGGAAATGCGCTTCCCCTGATGTCGGTAGCTATTACGCCATGGTACATCTGGGTAGCGATTCCTGGCGGGGATCCCATCCTCGCAACCATCCTAGGTTTTCTCTTCTCTGCGTTCGGAACATGCATATGTTATGCGATGACCGCGGCAACATTCCCACGTTCCGCCTCCCCCTACGTTACACAAACTAGGGTACTGCATCCGGCGGTTGGCTGGCCAAGCGACGTTCTGATGTGGGTCGGGCAGATCTCATTCATCGGACTACTGGCAAGCATGATACTCTTTTGGGCGGTCGCTCCAGGACTATACGCAATGGGCATCTCCTCAGGCAATCAGCTCTTCGTCAATGCTGCATGGACCTTGATCGATCCGATCTGGACGATGGTTTTTGGCACGCTGATCATTGTCCTCTTGGCTATAGTCGTGATTCCTGGAACGAGAGCGCTGCTTCGGTTCAACCTTATAGTACAGATATTGATGTTTGTGGGAGTTCTCGCCATGATAGCGATTCTAGCCACCGCCAGTCCAGACCGATTTGCCGCATTGACTGTGAAGTACCTGAATCAAGATTACAATACCATCCTAACCACTGCCAGAGAGTCCTACCCTTCAATGATGGTTCCCATATCATTCGGAGCATATGCCCTGTTGGCTTCTATTGGATTATCCGCAGGCGCTGTCAACACTTACTGGAATGCATGGGCTGCAGGTGAGGTGAAGAGGGCAGGTGCCGTGAGGATGCAGGTGCTGTCGATGGTGATACCATCCACGATTGCAACCGTGATTTCGGTTGTGACCTTCGCGCTCGCATACAATGTGGCTGGTCGCGAATTCCTTGTGGGTCTTACCCAACTGATGACATACAATGCGGCGTTCTTCGAGGCGCCGTTCTTTACCGCGTTGGCAGGCGTCACATTTGTCCCAATGATGCTAGCGGACAACATGTACGTTCAATTGCTTTTGCTCATCTGCTTTTCTGCCGCGGCGTTGGCTTACATTCCGTTCTTCATGCTCCTCGGGACTCGGGGCATGTTTGCTTGGGCATTCGACCGGCTACTTCCTGCCAAGTTCGCTGAGATTAATGAGAGATGGCGCTCACCGGTATTTGCTACTCTCTTCATATTGGCGTTCGGGTGGGCATGTCTGCTGATCTTCACGTACTTCAGTGCGTATACGCTATTCTTCTTTGCTGCAACATGGGATATTGGTTTGATTTCCATAACCATACTATGTGTGGCCGCGATGCTGCTGCCGCTGAGAAAACGTCTTTGGGATCTTTCCCCGGCCAAGAAGTACATGATCGGATCGGTGCCCGTGATAGTTATCGCCGGCATCATTGGGACTTTCTACAATGCTGTATCAGTTTGGATATACTCCACTGCTCCCGCAATGGGCTTCGGGCTGGCATCTCTAGAGCTGATCATAGTGGTCTCGGTTGCACCATTCGTTCTCTACTGGATCATACGAGCTGTCAGACGCAGGCAAGGAATAGACCTAGATTACATCTTCCGGGAGCTTCCACCCGAATAGATCTGTGCCCGTGGAACCTCCACCTTCCCAGAACTTCATGGGCTTCACAAATCATCTAGAGGATACTCGCCATACCTAGGCGGTTGATCAGGGAATAGTCGGAGAACACGAGTACAGCATCAAAATTCAGTCGCAGACAGGCTTCAATCATGGCTCGCCTGAAATCTGTCGAGGATTGCCAGCCGCTCGTGCTAGGGAGCTCGCAAGCTTTGCACCCGCTGTCTCCCATCGGGATTCCTTTCACTATCGGAGGGTCTAACCCTGCGTCAGGGGCACCAAATCGGGGTCTTTCAGATCAGGTGCTGTGAAGAATCCCTTTCGATGATTCAAGCCATCTCCCAATCTATAGACCCGTCGTGCCCTAAATGATGTGACCTTGAGCTCGGGCTGTGCCATGACGATTTGTGTCTAGCGTCTGGCAATCGGGTAGGTCCCGTGTTTCATGACGGTAGTTGCTATCGTTTTCAGAATCTGCATGTACTCAAGGGACAGGATGTCTCCAATGTCTTCCGTGATACCCAGAAGGAAGCTCTCTCCTGGGGCCGCACTCTTGAGCATATTAATCGTCTCTCTTTCAACGCCTCGAAGACCGGTCTCCAGGTACACAGTGGCAGGGAAGTTTGCCCAGATGGTCTTTCCCTTCCAACTTCTTCTCGCCTCCTCCAAATCAAGATCCCCGATGGGTGGTGGAGTGAAGGCTTCGATGACATCTAGCTTGGTTTTCGCGATCAAATCGCAAAGGCATTTCAGTTTTCCGTCGAGGTGGTTCATGACAATCTTGTCTTTCTTGTGGAGAATCGCGGTAACCTCGTCATAGAATGGCATGCAGTACTTCTCGAAAAGTTCAGGGCTGGTAACCACTCCTGTAATGTTATCACCTAGCAATACAACCTCTGTCGGGGAGTCCGCGATAACCCTGTACATCTCCAGCTGCTTCTTGCAAAGGAGTCTGTATAAGTCTTCGAACTCCTGTCTGTGCATCCGATAGTCCAGAGCAAATCGCTTGTAACCCATCAACTCCAACAACATGTGTTGCAGTGGAGATTTTGTGGGCATCTCAATTACGATGCCGTCATCACCCATCACTTCTGTGGCTTTTACGAAATCCTCGTGGTTGGGAAAGAATTCCATTTCATCAAAGACTGATTTCGCAATCTCGTAGTCCTTGAGATCCTTGATCGCCCACTCGGTAGGCCATTCAACAAGAGTGTATCCCCACCGGTACTTCTCCGAGACGCTTCCTGTCGGAGTGTTGAATGTTCTCTGAATTGTATGCTTCTGTTTGGTCAGGCATATCATGCGATCGTCTGGAGAGAAGGAGGCGAACTCTTCTGTTGTCTGCATTCTCACGTTCTTCGTTCTTATCCCGTATACTGGGAAGCCTATTTCCACTAGGCCGAGACCTATGTCTCTCGATTCACGCTCCGTCTGACCCCTCGGCATCAGCATCGTGTACACTGTGACGGGCACTATGTCCGGATCTTCATGTCGCAGCGCTGCCATGATTCTCTCTTTCATTCTCATCGGTGGCTGCCTCCTAGAGTCCAGTCTTTGCACATGTTGACACCTGCGACGGCATCGGGAGCGTATGCGTCGGCTCCAATTCTTTCTGCATACTCTCGACTAAGTGGCGCGCCACCAACTATCACTCGAAGCTGCCTTCTGAGGCGAGCCTTTTCGAGTTCTTGTATCACCTTACCCATCTCAGGCATGGTCGGCGTTATGAGAGAAGACATCCCCAGAACCATGGGTTTATGCTCACTTACGGCTTCAACGAATTTCGCGGTCGGCACATCTTCTCCCAAATCGACAACGTCGAAGCCAGACGCCTTCAAGAGCATTTTGACGACATCTTTGCCTATGCTATGAAGATCGCCCTCTACGGTACCTAGAACTATCTTGCCGATCTTTGCCTCACTTCTCTCGAGGTGCGGGTCAAGGATCTTCAGTCCTTCCTGCATGGCTTCGCCAGCGGCTATGAGATCGAGGAGGAAGTATTCTCCTGCCTGAAACTTCTGTCCAACGATGATCATGCCCTGAACCATTGCCTCGTTGATGGCGAGCGCAGGGGCGATTCCTATGTTCACGGCTTCACTGGAAGCTTTCTCTACTCCTTCAATATCTGCCGCTATGATGGCCTTTTTCAGCGTGTCCAAGACCCGACGATGCGCCATTTCAGTTGTCAACCTTTTTTCACATCATTTGCGGATCCAAATGTGCCGCTCTCCGCTAAGAAGCTTCGTCTCAAGAATTACGCAAACGACTATGTGGAAACATAGGAGCAATGGCGTCGGCAGCTAGGTGCAGGCAAGAAATCTGCCAAACCTCTTTTCTGTTGCTAGGGCCTTCGTAGTAATCGCGCTACCTAAAGGTACTCTAGCTCCTCACCTTCGCTATGTCGCAGAGCTTTTCTGAAAGATGAGACTCACTCCCAAGTAGGCGAGATCAGTTTTGAAACTAAGTCGCTTGGAAGTGCTGTCCAGAGACGAGATCTCGAAGATCCACGAATCATCGTTGGAAGTGCTGTGGAAAGTCGGAGTTGCGGTCAGAACGGACAGAGTGCTGAAGATGCTTGAGGAAGCGGGTTGTACAGCTGATTATGAGAAGAGTCTGGTCAGAATACCTAGACAACTGATGGAAAACGTCCTCAAGTGGGCACCGTCGAACGTAGCACTGTTCGACAGGGATAGCAAGAGCTCACTTGACCATGGAGGGGACAACACATACTCTTGGAGTGGCAATGTCGGGACGTACGTGTTGACTTCGGAGTCCGGCGAAAGGAGGCCAGCAACTGTGGAAGATGTTGGCAAGTTCGCGCGCCTTGCCGATGCGTTAGAGAATATTCACGTCGTAGGTGTGCAGGCTGTGCCGCAAGATGTTCGCGGCTCACTTGGAGAGGTCGTGTCCGCTCATGCAGCGTTTGCGAACACGAGCAAACATGTATTCTTCTGTCAAACGGATGCGACTGTTGCAACTGCCGAGATCGAGATGGCGAAAGCGATTCTTGCTGGAAAGGAATTGGCAAGGTATCCAATCATGACGTCATTAGTTGATCCAACAACGCCGTTGTCGTGGGACAGGGGTCCCGTCGAGGCACTGATAGAAAATGCCCGAGCCAGAGTCCCATGTATCATAGCCTCGTGTCCAACAAGCGGTGGAACCGCTCCGATAAGCATGGCTGGCACGTTGGTTGTTCAAAACGCCGAGATCCTATCTGGGGTGTTGATCAGTCAGCTGGCGAACCGTGGAGCCCCTGTGATGTACGGAACTGCCTCGCTGATCTTGGACATGCGGTGGGGGAGGGCGGTCCTAGGAAGCCCTGAGACCGTGGCTCTCAGAGTAGCTGTCACACAATTGGGTAGATCTTACAATCTTCCAACACAGACCATAGCTCCAGACTCGGATTCCCATTGCCTGGATGAACAGAATGCATGGGAAAAGATGATGACGGCAGCAAGCGCGATGAGTTCAGGTGCAAACGTACTCATGAACTCGGGCATGTTGGCGAGCGGCTTGACGGTGAGTTACGAGCAACTTGTTGTTGATAACGAAATCTTAGGTTGGCTTTATCATCTACGAAAAGGAATAGAGGTCACTCCTGAAACACTCGGCATTGAACATATCGCGGAAGCGGGTCCCGGAGGACATTTCCTCAGGGGAGATTTGCACTTTGCAACAAAGCGCCTAAGAACCGAGTACTGGACGCCGGAAATCTCGTGCAGGTCAGCGTATGACAAATGGACCAAGAATGGTACAAAGAATGTGGTAAGAGTTGCTGCAGAGAAGGCTCACGGAATTCTGCAAAGACACGAGCCCATAAGACTAGGCGGCGAGACCGAAAGAGAGCTTGATCGAATAGTGGAGAATTTCAAGAGCAGGGTCATGTGACACGATTCTCGCCCTACTCGGACGTGTCTCCTGATAGTCACCAGTGCTCAGTCGCTCTCGACGGGCGCTTTTATGATACTTGCATCAAGCTCCGGGTTCAATGCGCTCTCAACCGGGAAGCTAAAGGAGATAATAGAAATCCTAGACAAAAGCAAAGGCAAATGAGCTAGCCGGGCTCGATACCTACCGGAGACTAATCAGGGGTCAACAGGCTTGAACGCAAGGGAATGTTTCCTAAATGCCCTGCATTTCAGAAGCATCGATCACATACCGTTGATTGAAGTCGAAGGTATTGAGCCCGAGACTATGGTTCGGTGGTATACAGAAGGTCTCTCCGCGATTCAGGATCTGAGGAATTACATTGATCTCCAGATATCGTATCAAAGTGAGATCTTTCCCCCAAGCCTGAGGAACTACTTGGGCCTTGACCAGATTGAAATTCTCCCTGTCGACTTCTTCCCAATTCCGAGATTTGCACCTAAGACTCTAGAAGAGAACCAAAGATACGTCATTCAAAGGAACATCCTCGGGATGACGGTTCGAAGCTCAAAAGATCGCCCAAGCATGATCTTCACGTTCCTCGACCATCCGATCAAGAACCTAAGCGACTGGGAAAAGATGCGGATGAGATTCGACGCTCGCGATCCGCGCAGGTACCCTGTCACCTGGAGCGACGAACTAATCCAACACTACGAGACTGCGGAGCATCCGATCGGGTTGGTCTTAGCACCGGGTCTTTGCGAACTCGGTCTTTACATGATGGGATTGAAGAGGTTCTTGATCGCACACGTCCAGGACCCTGAGTTGATTCGTGAGATATTTCGATCCCATTCCGAGTTCTTGATCGAAGCAAGCAAAGAGGCCATTAGAAGAGCTAAGATCGATTTCGTTGCATTCTCAGAAGACATAGCATACAACTCCGGTCCTTTCATATCACCTGAGACATACGAACGACTGTGGCTTCCCTACCACAAGAATGTGATCGATTTCCTGAGAGATAGTGGAGTGGATATTATTGCTCTTTGGAGCAGCGGCAATCTGAAACCGCTGATACGTTTGTTCCTGAAGGCCGGATTCAACTGTCTGTGGCCTCTTCAGGCAACGGCGAAAATGGATGCCGTGGAATTGAGAAAGGAATACGGGAGAGATCTTCTTCTTGTGGGGAACATAGCCAAAGAGGCCCTAATCAAAGGAAAAGAAGCAATCAGCAAAGAGGTTTCTCACAAGCTCAACTATCTGATGGACCAGGGAGGATACATTCCGGCGATCGACGACAGGGTGCCCCCAGACGTGTCATTGCAGAATTATGCTTACTATATCGATATCCTCAAGAAGTTCCCTCTCGCGAATCCCTGAATCTAGATGTGTTGGAATTCTGGGCTGATACTGAGATTCGAGCCCTCATCGGCAAAGATCTGACTACGGATTCAACGTGGCTTCTGCTGCAGCCACAACATCACCGTTTCCACATTACGCTATAGATTCTTCGTGTACTTCACTTCGGCGCAAGGGATTGTTTGGCCTGTCGATTGTGAGCAAGCGGTTCCAGGCCCGTCGTCGGACGGTTGGTGCGCACACAAAGCGACTTCCTTCCCCCGGGGTTCGAATTGCGATGTCCGCGCCATGAGACCCGCATACGGGTGGCGGGGTGTCGAGATTGAAATTCTCGGCGCTTGGAAGCTCTCTTCCAACTACCTTTTCGAATTCGAACCATTGGAGGCGGTATCTGCCCCTCTTTATGGTCGAATACCACCGGACCCGCCACAAACTCTGTCCGAGTCCCTCCCGTAGCCCAGACAACAGTTTTGACCGAAATGTTGGGGGTTCAGATCCCGCCCGGTCCACCACAAACTTAGAGCGGGTCGTTTTTCTCCCATCACAGCAGACCTAGGCTGTATCCCTCTCGCCTTAGCAGGTCGCATAGACAATTGTGTGATGTTCCGGGAGTACACTGAACTGTAGGTTCAGATCACTACCTCCATGTCAATCTTGGCCAGTCCCTGCGCGTCACACTCCCTCCCCTAGCCAATTTGCCTGCTCATGCTCGTCGTACCGCCTTTTTTCCCGCATCCACTCGAAGTGCCGAATCACAGTTTTGAGGTTGTAGGCCGAATAGAGTGCTGCCGGGTTGTTGTTGGAATACTTCATGCTGCTGGCAAAAACCTCATCTGCGCCGAGTTCCGTCATGTCTGGCCACATGTCGACAGTGAGACTGGAAGCGTCTGGGCGGTTGTCGCGAAACCAATGCCTCCAGCTGTTGAGCGGGGAACCGTCGCCGGCACAAGCGAACCATCCCTGATAGCCCATCATCAATTTCTTGGTAAGCGTCGTGGCGTCCAAGTCCTTTCACCCCTAACGAGATCGAGATAAGATCGACACGTCTGAACCATCGCCATTACTTGGCAGCTGGATTTGTCCACTGTTCTTCTAATCCTCACTCGAATATTCGCTTTCTGCCGTCTTGAGTATTTGCTATCCATGAGTTTCGGCCGGGTTGGCCGTCGCATTTCTGGTTGCGTCAGGAGGCTACATTTGCGTCGAGAAATGAGCATTGCCGTAGGCCGGCGGGGACACTCGAATTTGTCTTTACGCGCCTCACGAGGGCCACGCCCAACATGCAACCATACAAGCTCACAATTGCTGACGAGTATACCTAGCCAAGTTAATTAGGAGAACCACGGGCTGGTCTTCTCTCCGCAAGATCTGCCGATGCGCCATGAACCCAGTTGAAGTCCAGTCATTGTCCAAGGTATTCGAGACGAAGGAAGGACCGCTGCTACGTAAGGTTCCGAAGGAAGTTGTGGCTGTGGACGGCGTGAGTTTCAGCGTCCCGGAGGGAGAGATCTTCGGACTTCTTGGTCCAAACGGCGCCGGCAAGACTACAACGATCAAGATGCTCTGTACGCTGATCACCCCAACGTCGGGCGACGCTTTCGTGAACGGATTCAGCGTGGCAAAGGATCAGCAGAAGGTACGCGAGAACCTAGGTGTGATGCTGACGGGCGAGCGAACCTTGTACTGGAAGTTGACTGGACGAGAGAACTTGGAGTATTTCGCG
>Ga0129297_10000986_pt1 | contig 14144 bp, 16 predicted proteins | sample I18A1metaG_FD_94708 | JGI IMG/M metagenome (GOLD analysis project Ga0129297, IMG submission 94708) | Lake sediment bacterial and archeal communities from Gulf of Boni, Indonesia to study Microbial Dark Matter (Phase II) - ​I18A1 metaG | ecosystem: Environmental > Aquatic > Freshwater > Lake >... | reverse complement strand
GCCATGAAATGAGCTGCCCGCTCCATAAGTTCAAAAGACACGGTAACAACGACCAAGCAGAAAAGAGTCCACCCTGCAGAAGCCCACTTTTTCTCAGGCTTAGAAGAGTCAAACCCGAAGTAGAAGGTCAGTTTGTTGTAGCCATAAGTACTTACAGCTGTTTTATAAGCCTTCACAGACACAGCGCCAATGCTAAATCCCGCCAATGAATGCAACACCCAATCTAAACCGAAAATCGAGTAAAAAACTGATCCAGCTGCTAAAACCTGTATTGCAAGTGGAATATTTGAAAGCAACGAGATTTTGTAATCTGAAAATACTTCATTACAACATGTTTTAAAAAGCTCTGAAAAGATCACCTTATCAGGATCGTTGCTCTGTTTGCAAGTAACGTCTTTTTTTGATCTCACTTTTAAAGTATTGAAGTAAGCTGGCAAACTGACAATGATAAAAACGCAGAGACCAAAAACACTCCACAAAACATCGGCCATCAATAAATTTGAATAAAAAGATATGAGGCATATTGCTTTAAGCACTCCAGCTAATAAAGCCCATGCAAAAGGAATGCTTTCATAAAGAAAATAAACCGCGAGTGTGCCTAAGGGGAGGAAGGCTATGAATGATGTTAAATCTGAAACTTTTAATTTATCTGTTTCTTTTTTCATTTTCTCCCGAAGTTCTATGCTCATAAGTAGTAGCTTATTAAGCTAGCAGATTTAAGTTTTAATCGGGCAGCATTTATCTGAACATTTCCGCTTGATTAAAGGGTGGTTCTGTCGATTTCTTTTGACGACTCTCTTTCAGTTCGTTCATCCTTGATTGTAAAGCTTTTTTCTTGATCTTTAGAGGCCAATGCTGTTGATTACGCTGCCTGAGTTGCCATCGATGACCAAGACTATCTTCTTAGCGCGCGCGCAACGAAAGCGATAAACTCAGACAAGTCCGGCATCCATGGCCACCTTTTCAACGCTTTTGGGATAAAACTTCAAGTACTCCATAACCTTGTCGGCTTTCACTCTTTTCCTGTATTCTTCAATCATTGAAGTTATCCTTCCTTCCGGAACAGATCGATATCGTGAAATGTAAGCTAAATCCAGAAGGGTCTTTTCGACATCAGAAAATCTTTTGCCGCTTTCGTTCACGATGCCGAAATCAACGAGCTTGCTTGATAATTTGATGAATTTGACCTTTTCTCCCCCTACTTTTATCTCTTTTGGACGGTAAATTCTGTCATTAAGAATGAAAATTGTGTCGAAAAATTCGTGTGTTAGACCATTAAGTCTTAGACTTGTGTAGAGACCAAAGTACCATTTAACTTTGAGTTTATTTAGGCCAAGGGAAAGAATCTTGTAGATATCTGGAGATTTTTTGAGTTCGAACTCTTCCACGGTTTTTACGTAATAGAGCCCTCTGAGGATTCTCACGAGATAGCCATACGATATCATGAAATTTATCGTACTATCCACGTCAGCGCCAAAACGTTTGCATGTTTCCTTTGTTTCATCTTTGGTTATTGCATTTCCGCCGAATCTAGATAGGATGTACCGCGTCAGCTTTTTCATAGTAGTTATTTATGTAACAACCTTTAAAAACTTTTAAGGTAGATACACAAAACATCTTGGTCATAGCGAAACGCCCTTTCAATTCCCTTTGCTTGGGATTTTTCCATGCATCTTCTGTCTATATTCAGGCTTGAGAAAATCAGAAGCTATTCTAAGTTTCAATAGAATAATAGACTTAAACAACAAAGGATTATTAAATGAATATTATGACAATAACCTAAACTGTTTACTACACTTCAAATATCCTAAAGACTTTATTCGTAAAACAAAGAATTGCTTTATCTCATTTATTTCAGAGGAATTACTAAAGCAAATACGGAATTCTAAACCAGTAAGTTATGATGCAATAAGTAGAAGATTATATCGAAATAATGCCAAGTGTAGAATCAATGAATTGAGAGATTACTTTGGCACTTATCTATTACAACATGGAATCTTAGAAGCAGAGATCAACCTATGTCAAGGTAGAATACCACCAAGCATATTCATTAAACACTATCGGAGCCCTAAACTATCAGAACTGAGAGACAGAATATTCAAAGCATTAAAGGACTTAGAACAATCAATAAACAACTAACTCTTCTTTTTTCTATTTCTTTATGGAAAATCTTTTATGTAAACTATCATGTAATGTTTCAAAGAGTGATCGTAATGGCTAAATGTCCTAAATGTGGAAAGGAAGTCAGTACTCCTAAGAAGACTTGGAAGATGGCTGGAAGGAAAGATAAGAGTGGCAAGAGAACAGAACTTACAATTGGACTCTTTGAACATTGTGGAAAATCTTTCAGGTCTGTCTTAAACAAGAGAAAAATCTAAGGAGTTCATAGAAAAGTCGTCCAGTAGACTTATGTTCTAGAAGATGCATCTATATTATTGGGGAGAGGGGTCATGAATTTTCCGTCTAAGAGAAGGGAGTCTTTAGTTATTTCTATCGCCATCTTGAAGGCAGCGAGTAAGGGTATAAGAAAAACACGTTTAATCAGCTTGGTTTCTCTAAGTTATGAACTATTCACCAAATATATCCAATTTCTAAAAGTCCATGGTTTTATTGAAGAACATGATGGTCTTTATCAAACCACAGAAAAAGGACTGGAATTGATAAAGGAACTTGAATCTTCAATGTTAATACGTAGCCTATTGGCTGCCTGACAGTCACACTTGATACAACACAATTTTCCCTTTTTTTCTCTGAAATCACAACGAAACCAAGTTTCCATCTTTGAAGCTACAAACATTCTAAAGACTCCATAGAAATAAAGATTCGCAAATGAAATACTCCAATAACAATAGAAGATTTTTCCATAAGCTTTATTTTGTATTGTTTCTTCTTAGAAAGATTCTCTCTGGAGGATGGTAGAGGGGAGAAAGGAGAAAGGTTTATAGAAGTTATAAAAATGTTTTCTACCATCCCCAGACGTATCAGTTTATTGCATCTATTTTTAAATCTTTTTATGTTTTTTTGATTCACTTACGATTCTTTGTAGTAATTTTGTTATAGAAGACTGCTTCAGCAAGTGTTATTTTATGGTTTAATCATCAAATATTTAGAGAGAAGGGAGAATGGCAGCAGATATTCTAGTTTCTGTCAATCAACATAATTGTAAACATGAAAAACATAGAAAATACACAGAGAGAAACTTTGACATTCTCAATGGATTTGAAATAGTAGCAGTCAGATGTTATAATTGTCACAAGGCTATTGAACTAACAATAAAGAAGTTTACCAGCTATTAGACCAAATCTCCTATTTTCTAGCTCTATTTGACTAAATTTACTAGATATTAGTTTATAGTATGATACTTACATGCTAATCTTCCTTATTTTAGAAAGGAAATGAAACCAGGTTTACTACTTTCATAGGATTCTTTAAAACCATAGACTTACGAACTTGGTTTCAAAATGTTTAAAAATCTGATCGCATATGAGAAACCTCTCAAATCTAGTAAACCTAGTTTCCTCTTTTAATATTTGGAATGTTTTCTTTTGTAGACTATGACTGCCAGTAGTGTTGCTATCATGAAAATAGGTAGAATAAGGAGTGATGGAAACTCTGGAATTATTGTTGCCCCAGTGATTATTATGGTGTATTCGCTGTGAGTGTAGTTGATGTAGAAGTACACGTGTGTTTCGTTGGAGCATGGTAATTCTCTGACTTGAGGATAGGTTGTGTTTGTTATGACTTCTCCGTTGAACTTTACAACATAAGAACCATTAATCAGAGCTTTTGGGATGCAAACTCTAAGGAAGCTGTCTGTGTCACTATCACCTGAAACATTGAAAGCTAAGATTGCTTCTGGTGGATAAATGTCTATGTTGCTTAGGTTGAAGCTAAAGCCGGAGATTGAAGAATTACTAATGAAACTGACTGCATAGCCATAAGAAGTGTTGAAACTGTGAAACATGCCTATTAGTGGATGATTATCTTTGTTTGGGGCATGTTCTATAGGATAGGGAGAATCTCCGATACCATCATAGTTTGAATCTACTCCAGAATAATCATCCCAATAGTTACCCTCACTGGTATTGTTCCAGCTACCTTCTCCCGATGAGACGTATGCCTGATGCGTGTTGGTGATGAAATTATTGTGATAGAAAATCCACTTTGGGTATTGAGGATATTGTGGCAAAGAACCTTCTCCCTCAACACCATAATAATTGGATTTTATTAGGTTCTCAACAAACTCTCCTCCAACCCACCATCCTATGTCAATTCCTCGCTCACAGTTCTCAATAACATTCTTTTTGACTAAACAATTATAAGAATGCTCAATCATAAGCCCGTCTTCGGCATCAGCAAGCCAATTATCATATATGTTGCAGTCGCTCGAATTATGCAACCATATGCAATACTGGTCGTTATGGGTGATGACTTGATTGCCAGTAATTGTACTGCTGTCGGAGTATCTTAGCTGTATTCCTCTTCCCCAGTTTCCACTTGAAGAAGAAAAATCGTTTGCCTTAACAAGAGAATAATCCGCATTTACTGTGTAAATAGCGTAATAATTTATATCAATAAAGGTATTACCCTTAATTACGCAATGCGAACTATTTTCCACATATATTCCAGGATAATCTTGGCCATTTCTTATTGTAAAACCACCTATCGAGACATTGTCTGCAATAACGTGTACTATGGTGGCATAAGCTCCACTTCCATTGATGATAGTTATGCTGCTTCTCTCTCCGATTAGCGATAGTGACTTGTCAACAACTAGGTGCTCATAATAAATTCCCTTATCAACGAAGATTGTATGACCATCCAAAGTCTCAGGAGCATCTATTGCCTCTTGAATTGATGTGTAGTTGAAGCCAGTGTCAAGGTTGTGAACAGGATAACCATTAGGAGCTTTAACTTCAACTAGACTAAATCTGATATTCACCAGACAAGACAATAAAACAAGTGAGCATAGAAAGAGAACAAATCTTTTACTCATTGTGTATCAATAATTATGTTTTATATTTCAGTTTTTATGATTTGTGGAAAAATCTTCGATTGAATCTTAAATAACCAATAATCCTTATGAATTTATAATGTTTGATTTTGTGATTCTAATCAGTTCCTTAGGCTCTCTATAATCTTACCACATTTCTTGCATTTAACAACTCGACAAATTGAACTTAGTGTATTTAGTTAAGAGATCAAGCAAGAGAGTTCTGAAACGCAAGATTTGGAGACCACATAAGCTATAAACAGAGGATTTTTATCCTGAAAAACGAAACCAGGTTTACTTTCCATAAGATGACTGGTAAAGTCTGAATCACACATACTGCAAAATAATACGACCCTCCATTGTTTTTCTCATAGGCTTTTGTTTTGGGTGGACTCCAAGGGTCAAATTAGTGATTTTTAGAGCTTTTAGAATTATTAACCATCTTTATGTTTTTGTTAGATCAATCAAAATGAGAACTAAATGTGCAGTGCAAAGGCTACGCAGTCACATCTGGGCTGTTTTTAGGCTCTTTAATGCACATAAGTTATGGTTCAAAAAGGGGTCTTAATGGATATAACGCAAATTACTATTTTGAAATATCTTTTCATGGTCTTTATATGCATTAATCGATCCTTCTGGTCGCCCTAGGTAACTTTAGACAAATAAAGAATGAAGATGTGTCAAAGATTTCAAATGTGAAGTTTGTGTTATACCGGGTATGTTACAAGTCCTATCAGAGAGGTATGCAAGAGTAAGGCATTACAAATTCCTTAAGGATGGAAAACCAGTTTTTGAATATCACAGAAATTCTATAGATTACGTAAACAGAACATTATCAAAGATTCCTGACCATATAGACCACAATAATCATGACCTAAATCTTAATAATTCAGGCTCCAATTTAAAAAACGCATTGCGGGGTTGCCCTATATTCGGAGAAAAGAGCGAATTCTCTCCCGCAATTCCCCCTTTTTTAGAATTTTTCTTAAATGGGCGGTAAATTAACAAATGGTGGTGAAATCGTTGGCGGATGAGAAGGCTGTTAAGTGTCCGATGTGTGGGTGCGAACGTGTGTATAAAGATGGTATCAGGTATACTCGTCATGGAGAAGTTCAGCGGTATCTGTGTCGGAATTGTGCGTATCGATTCTCATGTTAAAAACGTGGAATCCCGCAAAATTCCTTCTTTTTCTGTTTTAATTGCTTAGGAGCCTATTAAGTGCTTAACCCTGTTAAGTGATTTGTGAGGTTAATAATACGGTTTTCAGCATTGGATCTTTGACCGTGTAAACGCCTTCATGTTCGTCCATTAACATGGATGCCTTCAAGTTTTCTATTACATTCTGTAGTGTCGCAGCGTTTACTGAAGAGCCTTTTCGGGTCTCTATTGCATTTTTTATTTCTTTCCAACGGGCTGATGTTGCTGCGACTTTGAGTGTTGTTATGTAAGTTGTTCTGTCTCTTCCTTGTAAGAAGTGTTCGAGTTCGTCTTTTACTATTTTTGTGCCTTCTGCGATTGTTTCTTGTAGTGCTTTTTCGTGAGGTAGTCTTCGAACGGCTGCGTTGTTTCCGTAGAGGGTCAGCCAGCCGGGGATTCCATCGAGTTTTTCAACAGCCTTGTTTATCCAGTCTTCTGTTATCGGTTCGTGATATTCTTGGAATCCTTTTTTTAGGAAATCGATGGCTGTCTCTTTTGTGAAGGGTTGGAGGTATAGTTTTGCGGGTGATCTTCCATAGAGTGGTGAAGTGGATTTGGGTTCGAGTAGTGTTTTCATGAGTCCGAACATGGAGCCTGTGAAGATGAAGACTATGTTTGGGTATGTGTTGAAGATGTTGGCGAGGAGTTTTAGAAGATGCCCTGAAATCACTGATAGTTCTTGGACTTCGTCGAGTTCGATGACGCTGTCTCCGGCTTGTTTTCCTATAGCTGCCAGTAGGTCCCACATTGTTGTCATGGGTTTTCTGGAGAGAGAAATGGAGATGCCTCCTGTTCCGAAAGATATTCCTTCTGTGCGTTCTGCGACGCCTTTTATTTTCTGTAGTATGCTTTTTTCTTGGTTAAGTCCTTGCGCTAAGGCGTTTAGCAAGCCGTGGGTTCCTTTTGCTCCCCAAAGGTTAACGTAGACCGCTTTTATGCCTGTTTCTTCCAGCTTTTTGTTGGCTGCTTTAATGAGGCTGGTTTTGCCGACCATTCTTGGGCCAAGTATAGCTATCCATCTTTTTGCTTTAATTAAGCGAATGAGTTCTTCTGTTTCTTGTTCTCTTCCGAAGAGTTCTTTTGGAGTTTCTTTCGGGTTCAGACTGAAGAGTGGCAAACTTAACCCCCTTAAGCACTTAACCCCCTTAAGTATGGGGACCCAATTTAACCTTTCTGTTGTCTGCACGACCTAAGTTGCTCAACAACATTGAGCGTTAATATACGTGACTGAGCACGTGTTGTGCACAGTTTTTCACGAATTTAACGCAGTTACCCAAGAAAGGGCATATTACATTAAATTAATAAAAAGCTGAAAGTATTCAGTTTATCTGTATATCGGTAGTGCCAGGAGTTTGAATAGCTTGCCAAAAAGACGACATACTATTCCTCCGAAAACGAAAATAAGACGGAGCATGTTAAAAAATAGCGGAGTCAAGGAAAATCTGGGCGGGGTTGCCCTAGCCTGGTAGGGGGCAGGCCTGCTAAGCCTGTGGTCAGCAATGGCCGCGTGGGTTCAAATCCCACACCCCGCGCCAAAATGGTTTTTTGTGCTTTGAATTAGTTAACAAATATGATGAGAATTGATGCTACCTGCAACTATGCTTTTAAATAGTCACTCGCGTGAAGCACAGTAACTCCCACAACTTCGTCCTTTCTATAATGCACTATCATGTCATTGACCATCTTGCTATCTGTTGCTTTTTGAGGCTTTTCGAAGTTGATGTAGAGCACATCGGCTTCTTCGTCGTAATCTATCCACATTACTTTAGATGGCATGGAAAGAATACGTGGAACTATCTCAGAGATTTTTTCGAGGCTTATTGTCTTTGCCACAAGATTTTCCTCCTTAATATATTATCTATCTTCGAAGTCATAAAGGCTGTGATTACAAACCCCTCTTTATTCCTTTCCTTGTAAACAACAATGAGGAACTTCGAGCTAATGTGCGTCTTCCTATAAAACTTGGCGGCTAGCAAATCAAGCCTCTTACCAGCCACAACATAGTCCGGGTCACTTATAGTCTCAAGTGTATCATAGAAGTAGCCAGCCATATAGTCATGAGACTCAATAATGTGAAACCAACGTTCCGCTGTAAGTCTTATTGATTTGTTGCTTTTTGATTTTGCCTTAGCAAGTGTTGACACTAAAGACACCCGTTAGACAACTCGTTTCTTTATAAATGTTGTCACTATTAAATTTATAAGCATGCTAAGCCTGTGGTCAGCAATGGCCGCGTGGGTTCAAATCCTACCCCCGCACTGCATCCTTCTAAAGCCTTTTTCACGTTGTTTTCGTGACAAGGCTATGAAATATGTGTTATTACTATCATGATACACTGCTGGAATGGCAGAATTAGAATCCGATTTTGTAGCGCTCAATCCATCTTTTCTCTTAGAAACTTTAAGACGATTTCTGCATTAATTTACTAGTAAAAAGGTGTTCTATTTATGCATACGAGAGTTCGAATCTCTCCCGGGCCCACTAATACCTAAGCATGCATTCATACTTTTTCCAGCTTCTTGAACTAGATCCTGCACGTTAATACCAGAAATCAGTGAGCATTCAACCAATCCTTAATGATGGAGGTCAAGTGCTTCCTTTTTGCTGGGTCATACTTGGTAGTTGTCTTGCCAAGCAAGAAGGCATCATAAAAAAGATGGTCTGCGTCTGGGAGGGTTTGAATCGACTTATCTTTCGTTGCCAAACTTTCAAGGAGTTGTTTGGCGCCATCGTGGATGTAAGGCTCATCTTTTTCACCCACAAGTATTAGAGTAGGTTTCTTTGTCTGCGACGCATTCTGCAAGGCTTTATCGCTCATTCTCCTTACACCACCATACCAGCGCCAACTGCGCTTTGTTGTGTACAATGGGTCTTGAAGTATGATTTTGCCCTCTTCGCTCTCTTTTTCGTCTTGGGACCAATTCTTGTAGGAATCGTAGAGCATCTTAGGCGCAAAGAGGAGCATAAAGGGGAATTTAATGCGGTCTCTTCGAGGCATCTTAGCGCTCAGAAATTTTATTGCTGGCGCCGCAAGTATCATTCCATCAAGAGAATCTGAATGATGTGCAGAATACCAGAGAGTGTACAGTACACCCAGACTGTAGCCAAACATATAGACTTTGTTTTTAGGGTGTCTCTTGAGTACAAAGTTCACTACTTCGTCCATATCTTGAAGGTGCCTATTGAAGTTGCTTGTGTCCCCTCTCGGTAGGTCTTCCTCCTTCGAGTTAGCGAAACCTCTGAGATCTAAAGCATAAACTTCAATTCCATCTTCAGCCAAATCTTGTCCCATAACTCTGAAATCTTCAGAGTGCCCTCCAATACCATGGATACATACAACCGACCTCTTGACTCTTCCAACAGCCTTCCAGTGCCTACAAAACAAGTCAAAGCCGTCGGACATCTTGAAGTACTCTTGAACCTCTTCCACACTCAAGCCAAATCAAACCTCCTTCTCTGACGAACCCATGCCAATACGCTTCATGTAACGCGCTTCCTCCACCTCGTCTTTTGTGTAGTCGAATGATACTATGCGTTTTGGTGTGACTGTTATTTTCACCCAACTTGTTAGCTTAGGGAAGAAGTAAAAGGCAAGGCGCTTTGCTTTTTCTTTTGTCATGTATTTCTCACACATTGAGATAGCCGCAGGCTCCAATTCAAATTCATTATCTAGCGCTCGCGCTTCTGCTGTACCGTAGATCAAGACCCCTCTGGTCGGTGCTTCCATGTCAACTAGTACCGTAACATTCTTGTTGCGTCTGACATTTCTGGCTTTACAGCCATGAGCTGGTGTTAGAATAACAATTTTCCCATCCTCATATTTGAACCAGACAGGAGCCGCATGTATAGTTTCGTCATCATTATGACTGCAGAATCTTGCTGTCTTAGCCTCTTTAAGAAAAGATTCTATTTGCTCTCTTGTTAGATGACGCCCATCCCACACTTTATGAGCCAGCTGCCCACCTCCGTGCATAATAATGCGTCCACAAGATTTAAATTTGAATTTTGAGAAATTTAAACGAGATAAGTCACGTATCCCGGGCTACTAAACAAACCTATTTTGGTCTGAAATAGTCTATTTGTAGATTTATGGCAAGCTTTTTTTACAAACTACTTCTTTTCTCTCTAATATGATTATAGATATTGAAGAATTGTCCAAGTTTCTTGTGAAGGCAAAGGTCAACACTTATGCTAGTGACACAAAAACAACGATCTTAGGAGATGGAAGTAAGGAATTAGTTTTTCGTGAAGGGAGACTTTTTTATAGAGACAGATATTTCGGGGAGAATCCCTTCATCGGAGAGGAAATGGTCTTCCATGAAGACAAATACATCTGGGGTTATGAACTATTATGGGCATGCTATTTTTTCCAAAGTCTTTTCCTTGAGAGATCTATATGGGTTTCTTCGGGAGGCATTAAGAAGAGTTAACGAAAAGAAGCCATTCAGAGGCCCAGAAAAATACGAAAAAAATATTTTCAGTTATGTCAACGATGTCGAAGGCTATGTTAATCAGTTTATTGGAACCGAGAAAATATTCTACAAAGAAATTGAAGTTTACAGATTGTGGTATCATGGAGGATTCATTAGTGGCGAGACCTAACACGGGTTCAAAATCTTTTTTTAAGCTTTTGTACAAGTTCTGTATCTTTTCATTAGACATGTTTAATGGTTCCGCATGAGACTTACAAAATCGGATTTGAGTTTGAAAATAATCCCTCGCACCAAGATTTCTGATCAGAGAATATGTCGCAATTTGTGCTGGTTTTGGCGAAGGAATTATCATAGTAGTAGCAATTTCTTATCAATTCTCAGACGTGCAAACCTGCATTCTTAACCAAAAATGGGTGAATGGTTCTGTCAACTTCGCGTTTGTCTTCGCGTGTAACTTCTATCCCGGCTTTCTTGAAAATCTCCTTAAGACGTCTAAAATAGCAAGTCATAACAAACCACCTCAAAACATAATTCAAAGCGTCCTGCGATGACTCAATAGTTATAACTTTAGCACCGGGCTTCGTTATAACTATACTACCGTAGAACTGCTTAAATCGCATTTTAACATTAATTTATGTTATGCATCCTGAATATTGTTCGGAACCATGTAAATCATTTTATACTGATTCATAATTAATACCAATTTGCGGTGAGGAACATGCTTGTAACAAATAAGGATCTATTATTACCGGCTAGACAGAAAGCCTACGCTGTTGGCGCCTTCAACATAAACAACCTAGAAAGCCTACTAGCTGTTGCTGAGGCTGCAGTGGAAGAAAAATCATCTGTCATAGTTGCCGTCACACCAAGCGCCATCAAATATGCTGGTTTAGCTTACCTCGCAAAAATTGTTAAAACTGCGGCAGAACTAGCACCGGTGCCCATGTCTCTTCACCTTGACCATGGCGAAAACTTCGAAACAGCCTCAAAATGCGTTGAGGCTGGTTTCACATCGGTTATGATTGATGGCTCATTCCTAAAGTTTGAAGAAAACGTAGCCTTGACGAAGCGTGTGGTGGATTTTGCACATTCGAAGGGAGTTACTGTTGAGGCAGAGCTTGGAAGACTTGCTGGTGTAGAAGAGTCAACAGTCGAAGAGAAGGAAGCCGTTTTAACCGACCCAAACGCAGCTAAGGAGTTTGTTGAAAAGACTGGTGTTGACGCCCTTGCAGTTGCGATAGGCACATCTCACGGAGCCTACAAGTTTAAGGCTGAACCCAAACTTGACTTTGAAAGGTTGAAACTTGTAAAAGAAAAGGTCAATGTGCCGCTTGTTTTGCATGGAGCTTCCAGTGTGCCCCAATGGATTATTGAAAAAGCTGTTAAATATGGAGCCGAGCTAACAGGAGCAAAAGGCATTCCAGAAGAACACATCAAAAAAGCCATTTCTTCAGGGATTGCAAAAATAAACATCGATACAGATTTGAGGCTGGCATTTACGGCAACCATACGCGAGTTTCTGACAAATTCTCCCAAAGAATTTGATCCGAGAAAAATTTTGGGTCCAGCAAAGGAAGCCATGAAAGAAGTTGTTAAAGGTAAAATGCGCTTGTTTAGAAGTTCAGGCAAGGCATAGTGAGGGAAAATGAAAGTTGGAATATTAAGCGGTGGCGGAGATGCTCCAGGAATTAACGCTGTAATAAGGGCTGTTGTTAGAAAGGGAATTCAGCACTATCATGATGATATCGTTGGCATAAAAGACGGGTGGCGTGGACTGCTTGAAGGCGAGTTTTTACCGCTAGATTTGAAGTCGGCGTCTGGAATTCTTCCACGCGGAGGCTCTATCCTAGGCACTTCGAGGACAAACCCATTCAAGCAGGAGAATGGAGCAAGAAAAATACTAAAAAACGCTAAAAAAAATGGGATAGAAGCTGTTGTTGTTATTGGCGGTGAGGACACCCTAAGCGTAGCATATAAAATGGGTGAGTTTGGGCTTAAATGCATAGGCGTGCCAAAAACAATTGATAATGACTTGCCTGGAACAGATTACACCTTTGGCTTTAACACTGCAGTCACCATAGCCACAGAAGCCCTTGACAGACTCCACACCACAGCGGAAGCACATCACAGAGTTATGATCCTTGAGGTTATGGGGAGATACACGGGCTGGATAGCACTAGAAGCTGGATTAGCTGGCGGCGCAGACATCATACTAATCCCTGAGAAACCCTTCGACATAGATGAAATATGCGATTACATTAGACGTAGACAAGAAAGGGGGAGAAACTTCAGCATAATTGTTGTGGCTGAAGGAGCCAAACCAAAGGGTGGAAAAGAAATCGTGTACAGCGAAAGCATAGACGAGTTTGGACACATACGCCTCGGAGGCGTCGGCTATTACCTTGGAAAAGAGATTGAAAAATGCCTTAGCATCGAGACCCGGGTTGTGGTTTTGGGACATCTTCAACGGGGTGGTTCCCCAACAGCCTTCGACAGAATATTAGCCACGAGATTTGGAATAGCAGCCATAGACCTTGTGCATGAAGGAAAGTTTGGATATATGGTTGCCATCAAAGGAAACAAGATAGTTTCTGTTCCATTGAAAGATGTTGCCGGTAAAAGGAAGACGGTGGATTTAGTGCTTTACGACATAGCAAGCGTATTTTTCGGTTAACTTTCACCTACAGCCCAGAAATTTCAAAAAATCGATTAATTTTGTAGGTAAATTGAGGGGATGATTACGTTGCTAGTACTCTGGCGAGCTTTAATAGGTTCAGGTCTAAAGTCTTTTTCGCTGTGCACGATTTCTTAAGCTCTATGCTTGTTATTCTGCCATCTTTCAGCCCCACTATTCTACTTCCTTGTCCTTCCGACAATAGTTCAACCGCTTTGTCCGCGAACAAGCTAGCTAAAAGCCGACTTCTCGCCGTTGGGTTGCCACCTCTTTGGGCATAGCCTAAAATGCTAAGTCTAACCTCTACCCCAGTGTTTTTTTCGATTTCTCTTGCAAGTTTGCGGGTGTCTCCTATTCCTTCTGCCGCCACGATTATGCCTGACCTTTTCCCTTTAGCGATGTTTTCTTTTATAGTTCTGAAGATTTCTTCTTTTTCGTACTTTTCTTCTGGAACTAGGATTATTTCGGCTCCTACTGTTAGGCCTATGGTCGACGCGAGGAAACCTCTTGTTCGACCCATAACTTCGACTATGAAAATTCTTTCATGCGAAATTGCTGTGTCTCGAATTTTGTCGATTTCTTCGACTGCTGTGTTTACAGCTGTGTCGAAGCCTATGGTTTCATCTGTTCCGAAAACGTCGTTATCGATTGTGGCAGGAACCCCCACTATTAAGCGGTCGGTTTCTCTGCTTAATTCCAAGGCTCCTCTGAAAGAGCCATCACCGCCAATAACGATTAGACCGTCGACATTGTTGAGAGCAAGAGTTTCAGCTGCTTTTCTAATTCCTTCTTTCTTTCTAAACTCTGGGCATCTCGATGTACGAAGAATAGTGCCACCCAATTGTAT
>Ga0129297_10000985_pt1 | contig 14150 bp, 17 predicted proteins | sample I18A1metaG_FD_94708 | JGI IMG/M metagenome (GOLD analysis project Ga0129297, IMG submission 94708) | Lake sediment bacterial and archeal communities from Gulf of Boni, Indonesia to study Microbial Dark Matter (Phase II) - ​I18A1 metaG | ecosystem: Environmental > Aquatic > Freshwater > Lake >... | reverse complement strand
GGGTTCCAGCTAATTTTGTAGGTTTTTATCTTTTGGGATGGTTTGTCTCCAGATATCCTTCGTGGAGCGCCTTTGTGGTCAGTAGCTTCGCATCACTGGTCGTAGGAAACCTGATTGCTGCTCTCGGAGTCGTCGGCTTCTTCTCTACAGTGATGCCTTTCTGGGCTTCTTGGCCGGTGGACGTCAAAATCGCTACGATACTCGGGTTCACATTTTTCTGGGTTGCCACCATGATACCGTTTGTTATTCCACTTATGCCTCCTCTGCTTAGAGCTATTAAACCTGTGTTAGGTGCAAGTGGAGGAAATTTGAAAATAGGAGAAATCGCGTGGGGAAAACCTAAAGAGATATTGAAGTCGACAATTGCTGTGTCTCTGATTCTGACCACTTTATATACTGTCGTCATGTATACGCCACTGGGCGATCTTATATTCTCCAAAGCTCTATATGCTGAGACCACTTTTTGGGTTAAGACCTTTATCCTCATTTCCTCAGTTGTTATACTCAGTTTCGGTATTGTGACGGCAGTCTTCATCCAAAAAAAGAAATCTTCTTAGATCTATAGAAGTAAGAACGCGGAATTGTTAGAAAAACGTTAGGTGAAATGGTTGATCGTAGGCATCGATATAGGCGCAAGCATAACTAAAGCAGCAGCTTTAGAGGAATCACGGATTGTAGGGCTGAAATCTATAAGAACTTTAGGCATCTTAGACTCAGCGCAAGTCATCCTAAAGGAAATTCTTCAAGATATGGGTAGAGAATACATGGATATAAATAGAATAGCCATATCGGGAGGCGGAGCCCGGTTAATTGGAGATACACTTCTCGGGTTACCAGCAGTAAAGGTTGATGAAATCAAAGCCATTGGGTTAGGCGGGCTTACGTTATCGGACAAGCAGCAGGCTCTGATCGTAAGTATGGGTACAGGAACGGCTCTGGTTATCGCCTCTGAGAAAGGAAGGAAGATTAAACATATAGGCGGAACCGGCGTCGGCGGAGGAACAATCGAAGGTCTTTCAAGATGGATGCTGGGCACGGACAAGTTTGAGGTTATCGAAGAGATGGCGAACAGAGGCAGCGCCGGTAAAGTGGATTTAACGGTAGCCGATATAACTGGGGGACCGGTTGGCATAGTTCCAGGTGACGCAACAGCTTCGAACTTTGGAAGGCTTAACGTTGGTGCTGATAAAAACGATATTGCAGCGGCTATATTCAATATGGTTTCTCAAGTAATAGGAGTCATTGCTGCCATGGCCGCAAAGGCCTATCACCTCGAGGAAGATGTGGTCTTAGTTGGAAAATTGATACAAAGCAAAAAGATAGCTGAAATAATGCATGACGTGGCTAGAATATTTCAGATAAAGATCTGCATCCCTGAGGATGGCGAATATTTTGTTGCCATTGGAGCGGCAAAGTCGATCATCTAAAATTTTCGGAAAGGTATGCCCATTGAAAATTGTGAAATTTTTATCCACTTTTTGAGGAGCAGATTATTCTAGACTTAAAAATGGCTTCTAAAGACTAAAAACAAGATCTGTAAAGGTCTAATAAAATATAAGCAGAATACGGCAAACTTGCCATTAATAACACCATATATACCATAAACAATAGAAGCTGAGCTTCAGGTTGACGAGGAATGCGTGAAAAAGGGTTGCATAGAGAAGTGCTTCTTAAGGAGTTTGAGAGAGTGCTTCAAGGAGACCTTACCTACGCTTCAGGCAGAATCTTGAGTTCCATGTGTACTCGACCTCACGGATTTGCCAAACTTGTCTATATGCGATGTATTGAGAAGAACTTGGGCGATCCGGGTCTTTTCCCAGCAACAGCAGAACTGGAGCGAAGAGCGATAAGAATTTTGGGCTCACTGCTTTCGCATCCTGAAGCAGCCGGATACATCGTCTCTGGTGGAACGGAAGCAAACATCCTGGCATTATGGGTTGCTCGAAACCTGGCTGAGAAGATGCGCCGCGAGGTTATACTTCCCGTCTCAGCGCATTTTTCATTCGATAAGGCAGCCGACTTGCTGGATCTCAAATTGGTCAAGGTGCGCCTCAATGACCGGTTTCAGTTAGATACAAAAGCCGTTGAGGAGGCGATTACATCAAGAACAATGGCGATTGTAGGGGCAGCCGGCACAACTGGTCTGGGAACGGTCGATCCGATACCTGAGCTCTCAGAAATTGCGTCGGCACATAACATTTACCTTCACGTCGACGCGGCGTTCGGGGGTTTCACAATTCCATTTCTCAAGGATTTGGGTTTTGATCTTCCAGATTTCGATTTCAGGTTGCAAGGTGTCTGCTCAATCACTATCGACCCCCATAAGATGGGATTAACTCCCATACCAGCTGGAGGAATATTGTTCAGGGAAAAAGCCATGATCGAGGCGGTCAGCATGAAGATTCCATACTTATCTAATGGCATAACGGAACAAGCAACTATAGTGGGAACGAGATCAGGCGCCTCGTCGGCAGCTGTTTGGGCGCTGTTAGAACATCTTGGAAGAGAAGGATATAGGAAGACGATTAAGCGTTGTATGATGCTAACGCAAAAGCTTGCAGAAGGAATCGGTCAGATTGATGGGGTAAGCCTCGTTACTCAGCCTTCAATGAATATTATCGGAGTGAAGTCGGGCATCATCGATGTTCGACTAATAGCACAAAAATTGAGAGAGAAGGGCTGGGCCATTTCTCTCTTCCCTGGCTATATACGAATCGTGATTATGCCCCACCTTAGATCTTCGCATATTGAGAGTTTCCTTAAGGACTTAAAGAGTATCATTCGAGAATTGATTAGGTAATATCGGCTTAATTTTGGAAAACATGCATCCAAGGACTATGAACATCGCGCGCTCTCGAAACAGCTAAGTTACTCATCAAAATTCTTGCGAAATAGCGTAAAGTTTAAAGGGTTAAAGTCTTATCCACCTCAAAGTAGGTGTGAAGATGAGTCTTGACATCGTTTTAGAGAAAAGAGTCCAAGTTCTCATGGATTTTCGAGGATACAAAATATTAGAAAGAGAGCAACAAAAAGATAGCGTCCGCTTCGTGGTTGAAACGCCGGAGAAGAATAAGCTGATTTTGTGGGCTATACCTGCTTCTGATGCTGTAGGTGTCCGTTACATCAGTCAGTTGAAGAAAGATATGGATAGAATGGGTCTGGATGAGGGGATGATAATATCGAATGGTCATTACACTCAAGCGGCTAAATCTCTCGCTCGAAAACATAGAATCGAGCTGATTCCACTAACTTCCCCAGCCTTTAATATTTTTGAACACGTCCTCGTTCCAGTACATCAGATTCTTACTCCGGAAGAAAAGGAAGAAGTGTTAGAAAATTATAGAGTTAAGCCTTACCAGCTGCCGCATATAAAGGCTTCGGATCCCGTGGCTAGGGCGATAGGGGCTAAACCAGGTGATGTTGTCAGAATCATTAGGGACAGCCTGACTGCCGGTAAATACGTCTCACATCGATACGTTGTTGAAGGATAGGGATAAGACATTTCAAAGTCACCTCCTCAAATCCTTTTCTTGATTCTAGTTGCTATTAGGGCGTTTCATTCTCCTTTTTGAAGTTCATAAAGGATGACCAACGCCTCACCTAGGGATATACCTAACTTTATCGCTAGCTCACGCGCGGTTATGTCTGGCTGTTGACTGAGAAGATTACTGGCTGTGTAAACTTTATGATGCGGATACATCACTATGGTGTGAACGGTTTCTACCAGAATCGTCCAAAGTGGATTATTTACGTATTTATCTATTTCAGGGTCCACTTTAACACCACTAAAGATTTTTCAACGAAACGTTAAATACCTTCCTGATTTCATCTAATGAAACTACGAATCTAAAGTCTTAATACAAGACATTAATGAAGATTAGCTTGGAAGCTTTAAAGTTTCTTAAGAGGTCTAAAAAGAATATCAGTACCCTCATCTATTCAAAAACTTAAAATCCCGCATTTCCTCAAGTTATGTAAGGAGGAATAACGAGAAACTTAAAGAGAGACATTAAGCCAACACGGGCCGGTAGTTCAGTGGTATGAACGCCGCCCTCGCATACAAAATAGAGAACGGCGGAGGCCGCGGGTTCGAATCCCGCCCGGTCCACCAATCAAAAAACGGATTAGGATGAAATAACCTGTCGGATACTGTTTTGCCCTTCAATCTCTCTATAAATCCAGATTAGGGCTGTAAAAGTGATTGAGGAACCTGAAAAAAATTCTGCTCTTGGGATAATTTCACACCTCATTCAACCTCTTAACAAGGCGTTACTAGGATTTCTTCCAGCTCAGTCTTCCTCAGTTTGTCGGACAGCGTCACATCGGTTGTTATGAACTGGGCTTTAATCGCTAGTGCTAATGATATGTACGCCGAGTCGTAGATGGTGAGCCTATGTTTTGTTGCGATTCTTATCGTCCCGTAACGGACCTCGTTGTATGGGTGGCCGATGCATAAGGAATCCGCGAATACTTGAATACTTTTGAATACAAGCTCCATCTCTGAGGGGTTAAGCTCACCGAGTAACATCCCCTTTCGCCATACGGCGTTGTCAACTTCATACATGGTTAAGTCTAGGATGTGGAACTGAGCGGATTCTTCAGCCTTCATCCTGATCCAGTTACTTGCCTCCTCAGGAATATATAATGCCACTATGGCAGATGCGTCTATGACTGCTTCAGTGTCCATATTCTCTCTCCTCGCGTATTAACTTAGCTGCGGGTGTTGTCATCCTGCCTATGGACTTCCTAATATCGTCAGATCCACTTAACACTTTTTTGCGGAGTTCACTTCTGACCAGGTTTTCAAGATGGGTTCGTGTCTCTCTATACCAGTCTATGCCCAACTCCTCAAGCATCTTCTTCAGCCTCTCAGGTATCCTGATACTTATTGTAGCGCTCATATACGGAACCTGTAGACAATAATGCAAACAAAAAATATAAACATTTCCGTCCATCAACAAACTTAAAAACTCCATCCCTACGCGCGGGAAATGGTCATTCTGTATCGAAATTATGCGGAAAACATGGTCTAAGACGCTGCGATTTCAACTCATTTTGGCAATGTGAGGGTGTGAACCTATCCTGGTTCAGCAACTAAATGAGGGGTTAACCTTCCTAACCTCTAATGCCCCTGGATTTCTTTTAAATCGATTGTCCTTATGCCTAAGTCTTTAGCATTTTCAAGGATGAACTCGTCACTCGTGATTAATGGTTCATCCAGCGTTGAGGCCGTCGCCACATGGAAGGCGTCGAAGTAATGAAGCCTCCTACTGCCGCCATACTTCGAGTAAAGATCCATGGCAAGGATCGCTATATTGAGGGGTGTGGGCACTACCTCATGGGGTACTGCCCGGAGATCAAGAAGTATGTTCCTTATCTCATTCGGCTTGTATCCCCCCGTTCGGTAAGCAGTTATGAGGTCGTCGTACATCTCTGAAGAGGCTAGGAGTAAGGTTTTCTTAGCTAAGGCCCTATCTATTATTATCTCGGCTCTATCGGACAACTCGTCTCCCCTTAAATACGAGATGAATAAAACGGTGTCCACGACAAGCCTTGTCGGCACCTTTGACATCTCAGACTCGCTCCAACAGCTTCTGCTCTTGAAGTTCCTCTATATCCTCCATTCTACCCCCGATCCTATACTTGCCTTTAAGGGAACTTGGGTTAGGGAGCGGTATCAACTCAAGACGATCGTCTATCCTCCGCAATATCATTCTTTTCGAGGTCAACCCTCGCCTTAAACTTGAAGGAATCACGATTCGACCCTTAGCATCCATTTCGACCACGATTTCCATTTTTCCCACCTAACCGTCTAAATAGTTGTATCCCACTTTTAAGGTTTTTGGGCAAACGAGCAAATCTTCCAAGAATAATCGACAATCTGTGAGGCGCTAATACTTGATGAATTACCTTCAGGGTCTTGAAATGTATTAGAGACGTACGAATTTATTCGTATATCTCGTTCTTTCTAAGTTTCTCAGATAGTTTAGAATAAATGTTGAGAATAGCCTCATTTAGATCTGTCCTCTGCAATCTTCCCTGCACATGCTTCAATATTGTTTCTGAAAGATTTCCATTCTCAATCCTTTTCTTGACAACCCATAGATAGTTCTTTTCCTCTTCAGAACCGTTTTCATAAGCAATTCTATGGAGATCACGGCATAGATCTCTAGCAGTTAGATATCTGGGGTGGTCAATCTTCGCGTCTAGACCACTTCTAATAATGGCATTCAAGTTCTTAACAAGCACGGAATGAGGAAGACCAGTTACATCGGACTCCATTTTGTTAGGCTGCATCAATCCCCTGAGTAGAGCCCTAATGAAACAGCTTAGAGCCACATCCGACTTTATGCACTCTTGCTCATCCATGATTCGGATCTCGATCGCTCTCCTTTCGAAACGAATAATTGCTCCTCTTGAGTTAATCCACTCCTTATCTATCATGTATCTAGGCGCTTTGGCTTTCACGAGATCCTTTGAATACTTTCGGATGGTTAGGTCATGATATGTTTCGAAGGAGTCTACGGGTTCTGGAATTATTTCTCCGGCTATCGATGGGATCCTCGCTTGGTTAATCCTGTAAAAGTATAGACGATTGTCCACAAACTCTCCAAACCTTGATTCATAAATAGGAGAAGCTGCTGAAATAGCAGGGATATAAGGCAAGACTTCTGCTAAGATGTTGTAAAGCTTGACTACCTCAGACTCGTTTCGATAGGAGATGTTAAGTTGGAAACTTTGGATGTTCACCCATCCATGCTGTTTTAGGCCGAAAATTTTGTCAAACGCTTCATAAATCTGCCTGTCCCGATGATTCCAAACCCGCACCTCATCCAAACTGAGAGTGGGGTGCATCCCCAATCCTAAAAGCTGTACACCACATTTATCAAGCAAGTCTGAGACCCTGAGGACGGCTCCATACATTGTTTCCTCCAAGCTTCGCGGTGATCGAAATGGCGTTATAGCCTTTAACTCTACCACATGTTTCTGGAGTTCTTTTCCTAAGGCGAAGTCTTTGAAAGAAACCGTATTCCTTACTCGTCCGCATAACTGTTTGATAACAGCATCTGCAATAGGATGAGGTCTTAGCTGCTCATCGATCATCGAGAACTCGTGCTCAGGTCCAAGCACCTCCAGTGTCTTATAAGCTCGTGAAACATGCGGCTTGTCTGCATGTCTAGTTGACATGGTTCCTCCACATTACTCGGTCAAATCGCTAGACGTGTTCCGTGTCTAGATAGTGTATCGTAGATTGGTGAACGGTTCGTACAAATATCTGGTCGCTAGACCCTGATATTTGAAATCTCGCAGGAAAGATTAGGCTGCATTCCATAATAAGCTCAAGTCGGTTTGCATTTGACGTTAAAGGTCTTCGCCAACTGTGATAGGTCTTCGTCGCTCATCCACTCAGTCTTGAGGTACTCACATATTCTTTCGTCGCTTAATCCTAGTCTCCGTGCCTCCTCAACAGCATTGCGAAATGCTTCAATCTCTGTAGGCCTCTCCACATAGTTGTAATGGTTGTCAAAAAGTTCCTTTCCATCTATAAACTGTCTAACATGGGTCAACTCGTGAATTATATCGAGGTATATGTCTATCATGTCACCATTATTCAGGTACTCTGCGCTAATATGGAGATGCCCATCCTTGTTGCTAACGCCCATGTAGCCTCGTCTACTGTGAAACTCTATCTTAAGGTTGTTCAGCACGCTATCCGTTTTTTCTTCAAAAATACGCCTAACCGCTTCAACCTTCTCAAATCCTTTGAAGTAATCAGTGAACGGGTACATAGCCACCTTGGCGTTACGGGTTATCTTAACGTTCAACTTTGATTCCATAGTTGCCCATCTTCTACGGTACTTCTACTTCAAATGCCCTCTTTGTTGTTATGGGATTGCCCAATACAAATACTAAACTCCTTATAAAATCCTTCGTTAATTTTGATCCCAATAAGGATCATTTCAAACTTTAGGAGTTGTTTTCACCTCAGTCGTCTCAAAGTAGTTTTTACTTCAGTCTTATTTTTCTGGTTTTTGAACATTAAACCAGAACACAATGTTTAAAGGCTTAACTGGAAGTCAATTTACATTTAACGTTAAGAGCTTTCGTTAATCGCAATAGGTCTTCATCAGTCATCCACTCGGTTTTGAGGTACTCGCAGATTCTTTCGTCGCTTAATCCTAGTCTCCGTGCCTCCTCAACAGCATTGCGAAATGCTTCAATCTCCGTTGGACTTTCTACATATCTACGGCGCCTATCAAAAAGTTCCTTTCCTTCCATAAACTGTTTGACATGGGTCAGCTCATGGATTATGTCGAGGTATATTTCTGTGATGTCGCCGTTATTCAGGTACTCTGCGCTAACATTGAGATGTCCATCTGTGTTGCTCACTCCCATGTAACCTCGCCCTCCAGTAAATTCTACCTTAAGGTTGCTGAGGACACTATCTGTCTTTTCTCCAAATATATGTCTGACTGCTTCAACTTTCTCGAATCCTTTGAAGTAATCGGTGAAGGGGTGCATAGTTACCTTAGCGTTACGTAGTATCTTAACATTCAATTTCTGCTCTACAGCTGCCAATCTTCCCTCGAACCTCTTTGAATCTCACTTTGTTGCGAGAGAATTACCAAATCTCCGTATTAAATTTTTATCCAAACCCAAACCCCTATCATCCTTCATTCGCCTTCTCTCCTTCCTATACACACATACATACCCCTACTCTCTACACACAACACGAAAAACACACACAAAAACTGTTGTTAATCTTGTTACAGGATTAGTAAAAAAATAGGGGGTGGCTCAAAGTTATGAGCCTAAAGCCTACTTCCCAGCCGCCTTAATCAGCATCTGTGTGAGGGTGAGGACGTACTCCATGCTTGGCGGATAGCTCTGTACAACGGGTACGATCTCTATGTACTTCTTCAGTTTGTCGAATCGCTTCTCAAGGTCCTCTTTGCTGGGTGCCTTAAAGAGAATCCAGCGTTGTTGGGTGGCTTGGTAGGAGGCGCAGATTTCGACGCCTTTCCACTTCCCCTCAGCCCAGGCAGTCCACTCCGCCACATATTCCTTCATCACCGCCATCTCGTCCTCAGGCTTCCACTTCACCACGACCATAAACAACGGCATAAACTCTTCCTCCTTACAGACGTACGATGCGCAACATCTTAAAAAGCTTTTAGGTAGACAGAATAGACCTCTTTCAAAGGTCTGTTAACTACAGAACTGCAATTCTTGGCGTCCATATTCCTCGTTCTTCTCTCAAGTATTTGGCAAACAGCAAGGCTTCTTCACTAATCAAAGTTTCAAGAGTCTGACTGTTACCGTGCTTTATCCGTGGAATATCAACCTTAGACTCGAAATAGGCGTTCAGCTTCTTCATTAAATCGGTAGTCTTAGGTTCGTTCAAATATACCCTCTTAGTCTTCTTCTTCCGAGATAGGTTTTCAGTTTTCACAGTGGAATCTTTGATCAGAAAGTCATCTATAATATAACGATATAGCTCCTGAAAGTCACAGACTAAACTAGGATTCACGAATTTAACCGGATGGAGAAAACCCAGAAGGGTTCAAGCTTATCTTTGATTGATGTTTAGTGTCTGAACATATATTTTGTATCTTGGTTCAGCAAGCCACTTCTCCTTAAATTTTCGAAGTCCAGCAACTCCGCATGATGGTCCGATATCCAGCCATTCGTAGCCTCTGTCTCTTGCGAATTTCAAATTCTCGTACATTAGGAAATAGGATATCAGCGGAACGTCTAAATATATCCCTAAAGGCGCAACCATTATCCTATTGTCTTCGAAGAAGTCTACAACATCAAAACCTAGGAGTCTACCGTCTTTGTAGGCTTCCATCATAAACCCGTGGTCATGTTCCCTAAAGAAGCGCTCCAGAGAAAGCAATTCTTCAAAGTCCCAGACATCAAACTTATAACGAGCCATATGCCTAGACAGAATATAAGTATGTCTAGGAGTGATTTCCCTGCTGAGCCTTGTACGATAACCCATCTCCTCCACTTGTCCAAGCCTGTAACGGATATCCTTATACTTGCTACCTTCCAAATCAAAGTCAAATTCATCTACATGGATGTGAAAATCCCAATCAACATACTTTTTTCTCACACCGGGTAGTCCACGAAAAACAACAGGCGATATCATATTCAGCGTACCAATAGGCAGTTTAACTAGTTCCTTTATACACTCAAACTCGCTTCCCTTTTCCTTTCCAAAACCAAACAGGACAACATCAGCCTCTCCGAACATGCTTAGAAAGACTGGAAAATCGTCATCGTATAGAAATGTCTGGTCGGCAACCATGGAATACAGACAGAGGAGATGCTCGATCATGTACCCTCTCTTCTGCAGTTCTTCTTTCTCGTCCTTACTTAGAGCTCGAAGCATCAAATGATCCCTTCAAAGAAAACAAGACATGCAGGATGGTTAAATAACTCTTATTGCCTATTAGTTTTCCCATTTCTAGCTAGAGACATTCCTGTAAATCCTCCAGATCATTAAAACAAATGAAGAGTTTGCCTGAGTTTAGCGGTTCAAAACGTTCAATTTATAAAAACAGAAATATATCATTGATTAAAGCATAATAGCTGATTTGGAGGCACAAGATACGAAAGACGAGTATTTGAAAGAGCCGATCAAGCCGATAGATTTGGAAAGGATACAAACCATTTCAGAGTTATTGGAGGCATTTAACCGGACATCCTTTCAATCCCGTACCTTGGCTATGTGCGCCGACATATATGTGGCCATGTTGGAGGATCCCGAGAGGCCGACCATTTTTCTAGGTATCGCAGGCGCCATGGTTCCAGCAGGTATGAAGGGCGTTGTCTCGACTATGGTGACAAAGAATATGGTTGACGCTATTGTGAGTACAGGAGCTAACATGTACCATGACCTCGTGGAAGCGTTAGGTGAGCATCACTACCTCGGTTCACCAGATTCTGACGATGTGACGCTACGTGAGGAGGGAATCGATAGAATTTATGACACCTATGCAGATGAATCGAAGTTCAGAATGATCGATAATATGATAATGTCATTTGCGGATAAGCTTGCAGATGAAAAAATCAGTAATATCTCATCGAGATTCTTCTTGCATAGTCTTGGCGAATTCATCGACAAAAAAGGCGCAGCAGAAGACAAAATGGACTCCATAATCTGGAACTGCTGGAAAAACGGCGTCCCGATCTTCGTGCCAGCCCTGAACGACAGCTCATTAGGGCTTGCTTTAACCCAGCACTATATCAGATTTTTAGATAAAGGCCGAAGCCCTCTTGTGATCGACGAGATAAGGGACAACTATGAAATACTGCAAATCAAGAGGGTAGCGCCTAAGACAGGAGTAATATACGTTGGGGGAGGTGTGCCGAAGAACTACATTCAACAGACCCCTTACCTACAAAGTATGTTTGGCATACCTGATGCAGGACATGATTATGGCTTTCAGATAACGACGGATAGCCCTCAATGGGGCGGGTTATCTGGATGCACATTTAGGGAAGGCTTTAGCTGGGGTAAGGAGAAGCCTAGAGGCAAATTCGTAACATGCTACTGCGATGCAACTATTGCTTTTCCTCTTATCGTCAAGGCAACACTTGAAAGATGTAAGAACCTAGATGAGAGAGGCAGATTGACTTTTAAGTTTTGACACACTACAGCATAAATCGGATCAATAGCGCTGGTTTCAGACGATCTCTACCTTTGGCTGGGCATAAGTATATGTTCCATGTCAAGAAGATGGCATCTGAAGATTTTGAATTCGCATCTCAGCTTACCGACATGATGAATTGGGATCTAATCGAAGAAGACTTTGAATTCATGAGGAGGTTCGAGCCGGATGGATGCTTTGTTTTACTTTGTGAATCAGAAAGGATCGGCATCGCGACGACAATAAGCTACGGTCAAGTTGGTTGGTTGGGAAACGTTATAGTCAGGGAGAACCATCGGCGAAGAGGAGGCGGATCGCTACTCGTCAGGCACGCCGTTGAGTACTTGACGAGCAAAGGCGTGGAAACCATCGGTTTATATGCATATCTTGAGACAATCCCATTTTACGTGAAGCACGATTTTCAATACGATTCAAAATTCGTAGTATTAAAGGGAAGAGGATTTCCTGCATCGACTAAGGCTCATTTGAGGGAAGCTGAGAAAGCTGATCTACAGCAAATAGTCGATCTGGATCATCTGTACTTTGGTGCATCGCGAAGAAAGCTGTTAGAACCTATTATCCTCGACCCAGGCAACTTGTGTTATGTGTACTCAGATGATGTGCGAATATTCGGATTTGCGGCAGCGAAAGTATATAACGGAATAGCTGAAATAGGGCCACTAGTATGTAGAAGAGGATACGATGATGTTGCCATAGATCTTTTAAAGGCGATCCTTAATAAGCTAAAAGATTATGAAGTTTCTATATGTATGCCAGAAAAGGAATCCAATATCTTCAATTTATTAACGAGATATGGATTCCAAGAGGACTTTCAATTAGCAAGAATGTTCTATGGAAGACCAATCGTTAACAACTTTATCTACGTGGCAGAATCTATAGAAAGAGGTTGAAACCTTTTGTTGTCAAATCTGCGCAAAATAATTCTCCAAGACTTCCTTAAAAATTCAAGACCATGCATTCAAATCATTGTGATGGAACTACATAGATTTGAGGGAGACAAAAGTAGAGAAATTCGCTTCTTAAGAGTGAAGAAAGGCCAAGTAAGTGAAATCACGTTTGATGGAGATCACTTCTTCCTAAGGTCTTCCGCTGAGTACTCAAACCCACAATTAACCGTTGAAGAGGTTCAAGGAATCATCGCGGCTAGATTACTTGAAGTTTGTGGAAACTACTTTTACCTTTATGAATTTCATGAAACAAGCAAGGAAGACGTAACCGAGATATGTAAAATGCTGGAGGAACCCCCTAAAGGGAAGATGGTCTCGTTTCTGTTGAACACGGATGATGTGGAGCCCGATAGGTACTCGATTAACCCTTTAAAAGAGTCGATAGTAGAGAGTGGCCAAAGCGCTTTTCCATCAGCATTTGTTAAGACTGGGGGGCTCAAGATAGATGAGGAGTTTATGAAAAAGTATGAAGGAGCGCTCATCTCTGGATTTGAAGCGAAACTAATAGAAGATCATCTTGCAAATTGTGAAAACAGCTATATGAACATGGTTGATCGTGTTAAATACGAACATCTGGAGGTTCTTTCGGAGTCGTTTGGAATTGACCTCTGTCTTCCTATGATGCGGATGCCCCTAACAATTCTTGAGAAGGAGTGTACTAATGATTTGTTGCACTATATCATAGGGGAAACTCATAAAGACTACGAGTCGATTGAGCGTGTTTACAACTGTATGGGTAGAAGCATGAAGAACCGGACGACGCTTCTAACGGTTCCCCACTCAAAGAAAGGCTTCGGCTCAAAAAGAGCGGCTAGAGGAAAAATATATTTCGAAGGTACAAAATTGAAAAACATTCGAGTAACCTACCAGACGACACCTCTATACCCGAACGCGATTGATCCAGCAGATATCAGTATTGCGAAGGCCGAGGACCAATTCACAGTCGATGGAGACAAACTCATAAACTACGATTTTAACGAGACGCCTTCTTCACCGCAGTTCATTCTATACTCTTTAGGATCTCCTGAGGACACAGCTCTATGGCATGGGATAGGAGAGTTCGGTGCGTCACAGTTGGTGAAGAGTTATACCTCCACGCACCTAGCGAGCGCCAAAGATTCGATGATCGATCTGAAAAAATACGGGGTTACACCAAAGATTCCTCTCCAGTTTAATATCGTACCAGAAAGCATATGGTTCCACCCGATGCATAGAAACATAGATGCAAGCATAGGCTGTGTTGAAAATTTGGAGGATCTAGCCAAGGTAGGCATAAAGCTTGAATACCTCTTACCCCAAGAATATACTAGATGAATGAGAAAAATAGAAGATCAAACTAACGAAATTTTATAAGCATAATCACAACTTTTTATCGGTTGGCTTAATTTGTTCTTCAAGCAGATTAAACATCATGGCGATAACTTCTCCTACATTATTGCAGAAGAAACTACCAGAGAGGCTGTTGTTGTCGATCCAAGCTTTAACGCTGATGTTATTATTCAAATTGCAAATAGACATGGAT
>Ga0129297_10000984_pt1 | contig 14168 bp, 20 predicted proteins | sample I18A1metaG_FD_94708 | JGI IMG/M metagenome (GOLD analysis project Ga0129297, IMG submission 94708) | Lake sediment bacterial and archeal communities from Gulf of Boni, Indonesia to study Microbial Dark Matter (Phase II) - ​I18A1 metaG | ecosystem: Environmental > Aquatic > Freshwater > Lake >... | reverse complement strand
TTGGGTGGTACATTGGTATATCGATTGCTGGCGGGATAATAGGAGGGGTCTGGCTTGACAGAAAGCTGGAGACTTCGATAGTATTTACTTTGGTTGGGCTTTTCCTCGGGCTGGCAGTGGCTTTCCTTGGAACCTATCGCATGATATCTCCGCTATTAAAGGAGCAACAAGGCAAAGAGAAGGAGAGTGGATAGTGCCCCAACTTGGTTGCTCCACCCGTACGCTGGTTGGGATTCTGATCCTTGTTCTGGCCCTCTTTTTGGTTGGCTTGATTGGTGGTGCTATAGGTTCCAGCCTCTTTCATATAGAAGCCCCCAGCTTTATGAAATTCCCCGAACCGCATTTTAAGCTCCCGTCTGAGACGGTCTTCGAGCTTTTCGGCTTTCCTATTACTAATACCCTTATTGCCTCCTGGTCTACTATCATAGTATTAGTAGCCATATTCTATGCGGCTACCCGGAAGATGAAACTCATCCCTGGCAGGCTACAGGGCTTGGTAGAGGCTGGGCTAGAGCTACTATTAAACTTTGTAGAGGGCGTGGCAGGCAAGGAAAACGGGCGCCGGTTCTTCCCTGTGGTAGTCACCATCTTCCTTTTTGTTATCTTCAATGCCTATTTAGCTCTCTTACCCCTATTTGGACCTGGCATAGTTTGCACGGAGCAAGCCGAGGTAAAGGCTCCGGTAGCTGGCATTGTAGCTAGTGTCAAGGTGGAGGAGGGAGATAGAGTTGAGGGAGGAGAGGTGCTCTACCTCTTAGAGTCTGGCGATGAGATAACAGCTCCTATCGATGGCGAAGTAGGCCATCTCCTCTCGGTAGGCGATTCGGTTGCCGCTAACGATGCAGTAGCCTCGATCAAAAATCAATGGCCTCTCTTTCGCAGTGCCAATACTGACCTTAACATGCCTCTTGCCTTTGCCCTGATGTCTTTTGTCTTTATAGAGTATTGGGGGATGAGGGCTCTGGGAGCGACCCGCTACCTGACCACAGTCTTCTTCAACTTTGGTTTGCTTCTGCAAAGCCTGAAGCAATTACTCAGGGGCAAGATTCGCACTGCCCTTGGTGGTCTTATGACCGGGGTAATCAATGCCTTTGTCGGCATATTAGAGTTATTTAGCCACTTTGTGCGCATCATCAGCTTCACCTTCCGTCTCTTTGGCAATATGACCGCTGGTGAGGTACTGCTCCTAATAGCTTGCTTCCTCATCCCCTGGGTAATGGCTATCCCTTTCTACGGGCTGGAGATTTTGATTGGCTTTGTCCAGGCTCTTATCTTTGCTGGACTGACTCTGGTATTCGCCACTGTGGCTGTTGCCCCGCATGGTGAAGAGCATGAATAAACCCCACAAAATCTTCGATTTTGCGGGGGCCCCGCTCCAAGGGGATGCTGCGCCCCCTTGGAACCCCAGCAAGCTGGGGGCATAGAATTTTAGTAAACAGATGAAAGGAATACGCCCCTCCCTTGCAGGGGTATAATATAAATTAAAGAAAGGAGGGAATGAATGACGGCAGACGTGATGAAGATGTTGGCTGCGGGACTGGTAGCAGGCTTAGGACTCCTAGGTCCTTCACTAGGGATTGGGCTTATCGGCTATTCGGCTATGCAGGCGCTAGGGCGTAATCCTGAAGCAAGGGGAGCTATCATGACCAATATGATTCTGGTCACTGCCTTCGCCGAAGCTATCGGAATCTATGCTTTGATTGTGGCCATTATACTCACCATGGTAGCATAAGGAAGGAGGTAAATTATGGAGAATCACGACTTTCCGCGTTCTCTAGCAATTATCCTTGCAGCAGCGATTCTCGGGGTGCTCTTCGTTGTGGGGGTTACAGTTGGTTTAATTATTTACGCCGGGTTCTTTGCACCAGCAGCACCCTGACTAATTGGCGCTGAAGAATTTAAGGGGACAAAATGGAAAGCCTTGGCATTAACTTAGGCAGTTTAGTAGCTTTCATTATAAATTTCCTTCTTTTGCTTGTTCTCCTCATCTTTGTGGCTTACAAGCCCATCGTGAAAATGCTTGACCAGCGCTCAGCTAGGATCAAGGAGAGTATGGACGAAGCTGAGCGCATCAAGCAGGAGTCAGCTCGAGCTGAAGAGACAGTCAAAGCCCAGATAGAGGCTGGTCGTAAGGAAGGGCAAGCCATTGTGGCTCAGGCATCGCAAATGGCGGAGAGAGTTAAGGAGGAGGCAAGGGCTGAGGCAAGACGGGAGGCAGAAGCTCTTATTGCTAAAGCTCGGGTGGAGATCGAGAGGGAGAGGCAGGAGGGCTTCGACCAGCTACGCCGGGAATTTGTTGACCTAGCTATCCTGGCTGCAGAGAAGGTTATCAATCAATCCCTGGACAAGAAGGCGCATCAGCGGCTGATTGAGGGGGTGCTGGAGGAGGGAACGGGAACGAAGAATTAGGAGAGACATGGCAAGGGCTCTTTCGGCCAAAAGGCACGCTCAGGCAGTATTTCAGATTGCTTTGGAAAAAGAAGAGATAGAGAAATGGCAGGCTGATTTAGAGACGATAGCCGAGTCACTAAGAAACCCGGAGCTTGTTGCCTTGCTGGAAAATCCCAAGCTTCACTTCAGCGAAAAAGAGAGGATTCTAAAGAACATATTGACTGGCATAAGCCCTATAGCTATGAATCTTGTCTATTTCCTGGTAGCTAAAAATCGCCTCAGGATAGTGGAGAACTTGGTTATTGAGTATCGGCACTTGGTAAATGCTTACTATGGGAGGGAGACGGCTGAGGTTGTTACTGCCATTTCCTTGAGCGATGAGGAAAAGAAAAGGCTTCAAAAAAGGCTAGCCGCGATAACCCACAAGGAAGTGGTAATCACGACGCAGCTCAATCCTGATATTATGGGAGGAATGGTAGCTAAGATCGGAGATAAACTCATTGATGGCAGTGTGCGCACCAGGCTCCAAGAGTTAAGAAAAGGCTTGATTGAAGCTGGTTTGTCCGATTATGTCTCTGACTAATCGGACTCTCGATGAGCTCAAAGCATCATCGGAGGAGGTGAGATAGATGGTAAGTCGTGCCCAAGACATTGCCTCTATTATCAGGCAGCAGATTGAGCGGTTTGGCACTACAGTGACCATGGTGAACGTGGGTACCGTAGTGGAGGTGGCTGACGGCTTAGCTCACATCCATGGGCTGGCTGGTGTCAAGTATAATGAGTTGCTCCAGTTCCCCAAGGGCATCATGGGAATAGCTCTTAATCTAGAGGAGGACAGTGTAGGGGCGGTTGTCCTCGGCGATTGTTCTGAGATCAAAGAGGGTGATGAGGTGCGCTGCACTGGGCGCATTCTGGAGGTGCCTGTAGGTGAGGGACTCATCGGACGAGTGATTGACCCTCTAGGACAACCCTTGGATGGCAAAGGTCCTCTGAAGTGGAAGAAGACTCGTCCTTTAGAGAGGACTGCCCCAAATGTAGTTCTACGTGAGCCAGTGAGGGTATCGGTGCACACTGGAATCAAAGCTATAGATAGCATGATCCCTATTGGGCGGGGGCAAAGAGAATTGATCATCGGCGACCGCTCCACTGGCAAATCGGCTATTTGCATAGATACCATCATCAGCCAGAAGGGTGGGGACTTGATCTGTATTTATGCCGCTATTGGGCAGAAAACATCTAAAGTAGCTCAGACAGTGGCCACTCTGGAGTCATATGGGGCTATGGAGCATACCATAGTGGTCTCTGCCACTGCTTCTGATCCAGCCCCCCTGCAATACCTTTGCCCCTACGCGGCCTGTGCCATAGGGGAAGAGTTCATGGAACAGGGGAAAGATGCTCTGGTTATCTACGATGATCTTTACAAGCATGCTTGGTGCTATCGGCAGATTTCCTTGTTGCTGCGCCGTCCTCCGGGACGGGAAGCCTATCCTGGTGACGTTTTCTACCTCCATAGCCGTCTTCTAGAGCGAGCAGCAAAGCTTGCTCCTGAGCATGGTGGTGGGTCCCTTACTGCTCTGCCCATTGTTGAGACTCAGCTGGGTGACATAGCATCCTATATTCCCACTAATGTCATCTCTATCACCGACGGTCAGATTTACCTGGAGACAGACCTATTTAATGCTGGGATTCGCCCCGCCTTAAATGTGGGGCTGTCAGTGTCAAGGGTGGGAGGAAATGCTCAAACCCAGGCAATGAGGAAGGTGGCGGGGAGATTAAGGCTGGAGCTAGCCCAGTATCGAGAGCTATCTGCCTTTGCCCAATTTGGTACTGCTGACCTGGATAAGGCAACCAGAGCCCAACTGGAGCGGGGGCAAAGGATTACCGAAATCCTGAAACAACCTCAATACGTTCCTATGCCCCTGGAGAAGGAGGTAACCATCCTCTATGCAGCCATCAATGGCTATTTGGATGATGTGCCTTTAGAAAAGGTAGCCGCTTTCGAGAGTGCTTTCCATAGGTTTATGGAGACCAATCATCCTGAGATAGGAAAGGGGATTGCTTCTACCAAAGACCTCACCTCGGAGACGGAGGAGGCACTGAAGAAAGCTATCGTGGAGTTTAAGCAGGGTGGGGCTTACTAGAGGAGGATATCAATGGTCAGTAAAGAAGAAACGGAGGTAATCTGGGAGGAGTTAAGGAAGCTTCGCCAAGAGATGCTGGCAGTAGCTAAAGCTTCTGCTACCCTTCACATAAGATCGACTTACTATAGCTGTCTTACCATGTTAGGATTAATGAAGCGTATTAGGGGCATGAATTCCTTTTCGAAGTATATGGAACCCAGGGCAGACTCTGCTGTAAATGATATTCTTAGATCTGATGCTAGCGATCAGATATCCGAGATAGCCTTAGAGTTCTTCAAAGATTGCATAGACTACTTGGAGTCGCTGATGAAATAATGGCTAATATCCGTTTAATTCGTCGCCGCATCCGCACCATCCAGTCTACTGCCAAGATTACCAAGGCAATGGAGATGATTGCTACCTCCAAGATGAGGCGAGCACAGGAGAGGGATTTAGCCGGCAGACCTTATGCCGAAAAGATACGCCAGGTCTTGGCAGACCTGGCTGCTCAGTCAGAAGGCGCTGTCCACCCCTTACTAGAGCGACGAGAGGTGAATCGAGTTGAGGTAATCCATATTACCGCTGACCGTGGCTTATGCGGTGGGCTTAACGCTAATATGAACCGAACTACAGCCGGCTTTGTCCTGGGGCAAGCTGTCCCCACAGTGCTCATCACCGTAGGCCGAAAGGGCAGAGACTTTATGCTAAGGTACGGGCGTGAGGTTCGGGCTGAGTTTACCGGAATCAGCGACCGCCCAGTGCTCCTTGATACCCTCCCTATATCTCGAATTGTTATCGATGATTATACTAAGGGATTCGTTGATCTGGTTTATCTAGCTTATACTCGATTTATCACCACCATGACTCAGCGACCAATGTTGCAGCAATTACTACCTGTGGAACCAGCAAAGGTAGAGCGGGGATACGGGATCGAGTATATTTATGAGCCTAGCCGCAAGGCAGTCCTGGCTGAGCTTCTCCCCCGCTTTGTCGAGATGCAGGTATATCATGCCCTTCTGGAGTCCATTGCCAGTGAGCAATCGGCCAGGATGGTAGCTATGCGTAATGCTACTGATAATGCCAACGAGCTAATTCAAGACTTAACCTTAATGTATAACAAAGCTCGCCAAGAAATGATCACCAAGGAACTACTGGATATAACTGGGGGAGCGGAGGCATTGACGTAGGAGGTGACATGGCGAAGGGCAAAGTAGCTCAAGTAATCGGGACTGTGGTTGACATTGAATTCCCCCCTGAGGAATTGCCAGGGCTTTTTAATGCCATCGAAATCCCTCGTGATGGGGATAAGATCGTGCTGGAGGTCCAGCAGCATATTGGCAATAACTGGGTGAGGTGCCTAGCCCTTTCCCCAACGGATGGACTGGAGCGGGGTATTGAGGCTATTGATACTGGTTTACCTCTCTCTGTGCCAGTGGGGCGAGCTACTCTGGGGCGGCTTTTCAATGTTATGGGTGAACCCTTAGATAACCTGGGGGAGGTTAAAACAGAAGAACATTGGCCAATTCATCGCCCTCCCCCGTCCTTCCAGGAACAGGAGACCACTACCCAGATGCTGGAGACCGGCCTTAAGGTGATTGACCTTATCACCCCCTTTACCAGAGGGGGGAAGGTAGGAGCCTATGGTGGTGCTGGGGTGGGCAAGACAGTTATCATTATGGAGCTTATTCATAATATTGCTACTATACATGGTGGGTTCTCTGTCTTCGCTGGGATAGGTGAGCGCTCCCGTGAAGGGAACGACCTATGGTTGGGGATGAAAGAATCGGGTGTTATTGATAAAGCTGTTCTCGTTTTTGGGCAGATGAATGAACCTCCTGGCGTCCGAGTGCGAGTGGGCTTGACTGGTCTGACCATGGCGGAATACTTCCGAGATGTAGAGGGGCAGGATGTCCTGCTGTTTATCGATAACATCTACCGCTATGTTCTGGCTGGTATGGAGGTATCGGCATTGCTGGGGCGCATGCCCTCAGCCGTAGGTTATCAGCCAACCCTGGCAACAGAGGTAGGGGAGTTAGAGGAGCGAATCACCTCCACTAAAAGGGGTTCTATCACCTCTTTCCAGGCTATCTATGTTCCTGCTGATGATTATTCCGATCCAGGGATAGTTAGCACCTTTGGTCACCTTGATGCGGTGATTGCCTTAGAGCGCTCCATTGCCGAGATGGGGTTATATCCTGCTGTAGACCCTTTAGCCTCTACCTCTCGCATTCTTGATCCCCGGGTTGTCGGTGAAGAACACTATAATGTGGCCAGAGGGGTGCAGAGGGTATTACAGAGGTACAAAGAGCTTCAGGATATAATTGCTATCCTGGGTATTGAGGAGCTATCAGAGGAGGACAAGCTGACTGTAGCCCGAGCTCGGCGCATCCAGAGGTTCCTCTCCCAACCAATGTTTGTTGCTGAAGCCTTCACTGGCACAGAAGGAAAATATGTCCCTATTAAGGAAACAGTGCGCGGTTTTAAGGAGATTCTGGAGGGAAAGCATGACGCTTTGCCTGAGCAAGCCTTCTATATGGTGGGAACGATAGACGAAGCAGCGGAGAAGGCAAAGAGATTGGGGTTGTAATCATGGCTATCCTAAAGCTAGAGATAGTCACCGCAGAGCGCTCGGTGTATTCTGACGAGGTAGACGTAGTTATCGCTCCAGGCATTTTAGGGCAATTGGCCATCTTGCCGCATCATGCTCCGCTGATGACTATGCTCGAGCCTGGAGAACTCTGCCTTAGGAGAGGTGGTGAAGAGACCTTTATCGCCATAAGCGGCGGCTTCCTTGAGGTATTGCAGAATAGGGTGGTGATCCTGGCTGATACCGCTGAGCGGGCTGAGGAAATTGATGTGGCTCGTGTTGAGGCGGCGAAGCAACGTGCCCAAGAACAGCTTAGACTTCATCCTGCCGGGGTAGACCTAGTGGCTGCAGAAGCAGCGTTACGTCGCTCTTTGGCTCGTCTTAAAGTGGTCGAACGGAGAAAAAAGGGAAAAAGGGCACCTTGAGGACAATGCAAAGCTATAGTATCTCTAGCTGAACTCGAACGCCTTCTCTTACTGCCGCTACCCGGAGCAAGGTGCGCATCGCTTGAGCAACTTTACCTTGTTTGCCAATAACCCTTCCCCTATCCTCCGGGGCAACCTGTAGTTTAATGATAATGTTATCTGGATTGCTCTCTTCGGTCTCTACCACAACTGCATCAGGCATAGTTACAATTGACCTAGCGATATATTCTACTAGCTCTTTCATCATCATCGCCTCCTCAATCTGCAGCCACCTTTTTGCCAGCCTCGAACTTCTCTACAATCCCCAACTTTGAAAGCAATCTAGCCACTGCCTGGGTAGGTTGAGCACCCTGTTGAAGCCACTTGAGTGCCTTTCCTTCATCAATCACCACAGTCTCCGGGTCGGTCAAAGGATCATAATGCCCAATTTTCTCAATATAAGCGCCATCTCGAGATGCCCGAGCATCTGCCACTACCACCCGATAACTGGGCCTATTTTTAGCCCCCACTCGCCGTAGCCTGATCTTTACCATATCGCAATAGCTATTATCAGTGGTAACTCCTAATTTGTCAACTGTTTTTGGGCTTAGGTTACAGGAACAATTTGGTCGGTGGATAAGCGCCCTCTCTCATGTCATTGCGAGGTCGCCTAGGGCGACCGAAGCAATCCCTGTGGGGAAGGGAAACGATAACGAGATTGCTTCGTTTCACTCGCAATGACCGAAGACCCTTCAAAGCTCACCGACAAGAAAGAAACAGCCTCGGGCCTACCGAAAATGGCGATTGCTACCCTTTCATAGGGCGGCAATCGTTGATTTTGGGTGCGTGTTGACAAAAGGAGAGGCTAGCTATTACCCTGTGTAGAGGAGTGGCTTAGCTATGGCTGACTGGATTACATTGCAGAAAGACCTTGGTATTAGCTTCAATGACCTATCCCTGTTACAGCAAGCCTTTGTCCACCGCAGCTACCTTAATGAAAATCCTGACTTTGCTTTGGAGTCTAACGAGCGTCTCGAATTCTTAGGCGATGCCTTTCTCGGCTTTGTGATAGCTGAAAACCTCTACCGAGAGTTTGCTACCCTGAGGGAAGGGGAAATGACCAAATTTCGGGCTGCCTTGGTGCGCCAGGATAGCTTAGCTCGATTGGCTTCTTCCTTGAGGCTAGGGGATTACCTTTACTTAGGGCAAGGTGAGGAGAAGGGCGGAGGACGAAAGAGAGCCAGAAACCTTGCTTGTACCCTGGAAGCACTGATAGGCGCTCTTCTTATAGACCAAGGGGTTGCCGCTACCAAGGACTTCATCCTCAGGCTCTTTAGCCAAAGCTTCCAGCAGGCGACGGAGGAAGAGTTAACCGATTATAAATCGAGGCTACAGGAGCTAGTTCAGGCGAAAGGCCAAGAAAGACCATTATATCGTCTGGTGAAGACAGAGGGACCAGACCACGACAGAAGGTTTTGGGTGGAGGTGGTGGCGGGGGGAGAGGTATTGGGTAGGGGCTGCGGCAAGAGTAAGCAGTTGGCAGAAAAAGAAGCCGCCAGACAGGCGCTGGAAAAGCTGCTGGCAAACAGTGGCTAATAACTCACTATCTAAAGGCAAAGGTAAACAGAAGTTGGCTACCTGAGCTAATGGTGCAGAGCGCTCTTGTGGGACAAGCTTAAGGTTCGCATTGCAAGGACAATGAGAGGTCATGCCGCAATCAAAGTGTCAAGCTGCCCTGGCTAGACGCTTGCCTTTGTCCTCTGGCGCAATCGCTCCAGAATCCACATGCGGGCAAGAGTAGTCGGGCCAATACCAAGCTCCCGGGCTTCCTTCCTCAGCTCCTCCCATTTCTCTGCCGAGAGCCGAACAGGTATCACCTTGTCCAGAGGCTTCTTAACCTCAACCTCGACTACTTCATCGCTCTCATCCCAGGCATCGCCCTGCCCAATTCGCAGGATTTCCTTATCTAAATCCGTCATCCTATCTACCTCCACTCGCTCTAATATATAGGCGTCTTTCCGCATCAGTCATTTCCCGTGCCGTAACTATATTCCAATTACCTCTGCCAAGGTTCACCAGAACAACTAGAATATATCGCCCGGCAGCCGTCTGGCTAAAGACCTTATATAATCCTTCCCGGCTCCTCCTGATATGCCGCCTGTCCGAGAGGCAGGCCTCTTCAACCTCAGTAAAGGAAATGCCGTGCTTCGTTTCAATCTTTTCCAAGATGTGGTCATCAATTTCCAGAGACTCTATACGAAGCACCAATTATCTCCTTCAGCCAAGAGTGTATACAAATTGTATACCAATGTCAAGCGGAATCCAAAATTAGTTCTGTAGGGTGGGTGAAATCCACCTTTCGACTATGCATATTTGGGATGGTGGGTTTCGCTATGCTGCACCCACCCTACTATCTTCGTCGCGTCACTCCTCGCGATAGCAGAGCGGTTATCCACAGCGCCACAGACCTGAGTTCCGCTGAATCAGCATCTGTAGAACTGGGGATACGGCGGCTGGGCTGAGTCCTCTAAGGATGTCCGGCGGGAGCAGGAGACAGGGATTGGTCTGCTAATCCCATTCCACGGACTGGGATTCTCGACCTTCTATGCTGCCGGATCATCCTCTTTCGCTTCCGACGCGCGCTTCTCGGCGGCCGGCCTTCTCAAGATGCGCGTCTTGATGAAAGCGAAAATCTCGTGCCGTTCCTCTCTCCAGAGGTGGATGAGGGCTGGCATCATCGACACAATGATGACGACAACGACAATGATGATGAAATACCTATCGAGTATGTGGGGGGGAACGAGCCGGCCCAGCGAATAGCCCGCGAACGTCACCCCGACTGCCCAAAGAAGGCCGCCAAACAGGTTGAAGAACACAAAGCGGCGCCACTCCATATCCACCGCACCTGCCGCGATGGGCACGAAGGTGCGAATGAAGGGCATGAACCGGGCGAGCGTGATGGTTTTACCACCGTGTTTGTCATAGAACGCCTTGGCCGCCAGCAAATTCTTGGGCCGGAAGAGCAATGACTGTGGGCGTTTGAAGAGCGGCGGCCCCACCTTCCTGCCAAACCAGTAGCCCACATTATCGCCCAGCACTGCCGCTACAAAGAGCAGCGGCATCAACACCGAAAGATTGAGCTTCAGTTCTTCCCCGCCCGCCAACTCCACTCCTTTATAAGCCAGCAACCCGGCAGTGAGCAATAGGCTGTCGCCTGGCAAGAAGAACCCAAAGAATAGGCCAGATTCAGCGAAAATGATGGCAAAAAGGATGCCATAGACAGCCATAACCCCGTACTTTGCTATCAATTCACCTAAATCTATGAAGTCCATAGGAAAACCTTTTCTTATGATACAGTAGCGTTGAGCTGTAGTCCATACCAAATGCATTGGAGAGCCAGAGCCAAAGCGCTGGTCAAGGCTTAAGTTACATCTTGGTTGGTTCTAATGCGATTTGACTCTCGCTATGGAGTCTTCACCAACTATTGATGAATTTGACCCTGGTCAAGTTCTGTAGGGTGGGTGAAACCCACCTTTCGACTATGCGTACTTGGGATAGTGGGTTTCGCTATGCTGCACCCAGCCTACTATCTCTACCGTCATCCGGCACCAGTGAAGCCTTTCATCACTTTGCCAGATGCTGCAGGGCGAGCTTTATTTTGTCCTCCAGGCTGAGGTCAGGGGAGGAAGGAAGCTCGGCTACAGCTTTAGTGGCCTCAGCAGCAGAGTAGCCAAGGTTGGTCAGAGCGGCTACTACCTCAGCATTATCCTGGGTTAAATAAGGACCGACCCCCACCCCTCCCTTTTCTAGCTTGCCCTTCAGCTCCAGCACCAAACGATTGGCTGTCTTTTTACCCACACCAGGTACTTGAGTGAGGAGGTCAACATTCCCACTGGCAATAGCCAAGGCTAGCTGCTCGGGACTCAGGTGAGAAAGCATGGCCAGGGCTGTTTTTGGGCCAACACCATTGACGCTGGTAAGCATTTTGAAAAGGTCAAGCTCTTGCTGGGAGATAAAGCCGTAAAGGGCTATATTGTCTTCCTTCCAGTGAAGATGTGTATAGAGGTGCACCTTCTTGCCTATAGCACCAAGTTGATTTAAGGAAGAGGCTGGCACATAGACCTGTAGACTCACCCCACCCACTTTAATGACAATCCGGTCGGTGCCGCGGAGTTCTAGAGTCCCTTCAATAGCAGCGATCATATTTATCTTCAGTCACTTCTTGCTGTTAGCTTGGCTAATTGTCTCTCTCTGAGGTGGCAGAGGGCTACCGCTAGAGCATCAGCAGCATCGCTGGGCTGGGGGATTTGGGGCAGTCCTAGCTGGATGCACACCATCTGCTGCACCTGCTCTTTCTCACTACCTCCGTAGTCAGTTACTACTTGTTTCACCTTAGCTGGTGGATAGGTATAAATAGGGATACTATTGCCGGCAGCAGCCAGCATAGCTATTGCCTGTGCACGACCTATAGCTAAAGCTGTGCGAGCATTTTGGGCTACGAAGGGTTCCTCAACGGCTACCTCATCAGGCTGATAGGCATTGACCAGCTCCTTGAGCCCTAGATATAACTGGTATAGTCGCTCAGCCAGGGACATATGGCTGGAAGCTGTCAAAATACCGCAATGGAGCATCCTTAGCTCCTCATCCCTATCCTCAATCAAGCCATAGCCCATGATTAAGGTGCCTGGGTCAATGCCTAAGATTCGCATTACTTACTCCCTCAGGCTTGAGCCCTCAGCTTTTCCAAGACCTCCTCAGAGAAGTCTACGTTAGAGAATACCCGCTGCACCTCATCCATTTCCTCTAGCCTGTCCAAGAGCTTGAGGGCTCGCCATGCTTCATGCTCCTCCAACTTTAGGGTAGTCTTAGGTATCATTGAGACCTCGGCGGAGATTATGGGCCAGCTTTTCTGCTCTAAAGCCTGGCGTAATGTCTCCAGTTTATCTGGTTCAGCATGAACCTCCAGGTAACCCTTTTCAATCTTGACATCTTCAGCACCAGCGTCAATAGCCCAAAGAGCAACCTCCTCAGCATCAATCTGATTAGTTTCTACGGTGATCACCCCTTTCGGCTGAAAGAGCCAAGATACAGAGCCTGCCTCCCCCAAGCTGCCCCCACCTCGGGAGAAGATATTGCGTACCTCTTGAAGGGTGCGATTGCGGTTGTCGGTTAATACCTGGAGGAGGATGGCTACACCACCAGGCCCATACCCTTCAAAGTTCGCCTCAGCTAGTTTTGTGCTTGCTGCCTCACCGCTAGCTTTCTTGATAGCCCTATCAATATTCTCCCAGGGCATATTGTTATCGCGGCATTTTTGCACTATGAGACGGAGGCGAAAGTTATGCTCTGGGTTGCTTCCCCCTTCGCGTACTGCCACCATAATCTCCCTAGCCAGCTTGGTGAAAAGCTGCCCCCGCCTGGCATCAGCCACCCCTTTTTGCCGTTTGATCTGCGCCCATTTAGAATGGCCTGACATATCCTTTCAGTCCTCTGCTACACCATCATACCACTTTTGCGCCTTATTTTCGAGTTATGTCTGCACCAGAATACAAAACTATGAAAGCGGCCGTCCCCACACGTTTGTTGACTTCCACCTAGTTTGGACTGTATCCTCAAGCAGTAAGAGATGGGCACAAGTGTTACTGAGGGTAGGGAAGAGTCTCCCAAGATCAAATGGTATCTAATCATCATATCGGGGTTGGTGGTTATTGGAATAGCAGCTCTGGCGGTAGCTTTTAGAGGAGAGCTAGCAAACTTCAAAGAATACGGTTACCTCGGGGCTTTCCTTATCAGCCTTATGGCGGCAGCTACTATTATCATTTATGTCCCGGGTGTGCCGGTGATCTTTGCTTTAGGTGGGATATTGCCCAACCCCTTTTTCGTTGGCCTAGCTGCTGGACTAGGTGAAGCCATTGGAGAATTTACGGGCTACCTTGCTGGTCGTGGTGGACACGTATTTCTCAAGGAGAAGTTTGGAGGAATCTATTCTCGAGTGGAGGCATGGATGAAGAAGAGGGGTTCTTTGGCCCTTGTTCTCTCTGCAGCAGTATTTGACCCCTTCTTTGACCTGATAGGTGCCACAGCCGGAGCTTTACGCTATCCGGCATGGAAATTTTTTCTCCTGTGCTGGGTGGGCAAGACAATCAAGGGAACGGGCGTTGCCCTCCTCGGGTGGTGGGGGCTAGGTTACCTTCTCGATTGGTTTGGCATAGCGCTTTAGATTTGCTAATCTTAGTCAGTTCAAGAAAGATATTATGAGCCTAGATCATCTCTGGGTGTTCCTCATCTCAGCTGCACCTATATCCGAACTTCGAGGAGGGATTCCAACAGGATTATTTGGGTATGATCTCACTTGGTATTCTGTTTTCTTAGTCTCACTTCTGGGTAACCTCCTTCCTATCCCCTTCCTCCTCTTATTCCTTGACCCTCTATCAAGGCTTCTCAGCAGAATAGAAATATTTGACCGAATTCTTAAATGGCTGTTTGAGCGCACTAGGCGGCGGGGAAGGAATGTCGAGAGATATGAGGGGCTTGGTCTCATGTTCTTTGTGGCTGTCCCTCTTCCAGCGACCGGTGCCTGGACCGGTGCACTGGTTGCCTTTCTCCTCGGGATGGAATTTAAGCGTGCTTTTGTCTCTATCGCCTTAGGGGTACTTATTGCCGGGG
>Ga0129297_10000983_pt1 | contig 14170 bp, 15 predicted proteins | sample I18A1metaG_FD_94708 | JGI IMG/M metagenome (GOLD analysis project Ga0129297, IMG submission 94708) | Lake sediment bacterial and archeal communities from Gulf of Boni, Indonesia to study Microbial Dark Matter (Phase II) - ​I18A1 metaG | ecosystem: Environmental > Aquatic > Freshwater > Lake >... | reverse complement strand
GTATTGCCGTGGTAGGGGCTGGGGCGTGGGGGAAGAATCATATCAGAGTGTTTTCAGGAATTCCCGATGTTCAATTAAAATATATTTGTGATAGTGATCCTTCTAAGTTACGATCGGTACAGAAGTCCTATCCCCAATCGAAGACAGTCGACAATTTAAAACCTATTCTTCTTGATCCGGAGGTGAGAGGAGTGGTGGTTACCTCTTCAGCCGCTTCCCATTATTCTTTGTCCAAGGAGATATTATTGGCAGATAAAGATGTATTGGTTGAGAAACCTATGGCTTTGAACTCAGAAGAGGCAGAGGATATATTGGCGATCGCAGAGAAGAGGGGAAGAATTCTCATGGTCGGCCACCTTCTGATATATCATCCTGTGATAGATCGATTGAAGGAGATGATCGTCTCCGAAGAATTGGGGAAGATCTATTACATTTATACACAGCGGGTCAATCTCGGTGTCATCCGGCAGGATGAAAACGCTCTCCTTTCCTTTGCACCTCATGATCTTTCAGTCATCCTCCATCTTCTTAATGAGGAGCCTGTTACGGTCTCAGCTCATGGGAAAAGCTATATCCAGAGTGGCATTGAAGATGTAGTCTTCCTCACTCTCCAGTTTTCTGATGGAAAGATAGCGAACATCCATTTGAGTTGGTTGGATCCTCATAAGTTGCGGAAGATCACGATCGTAGGCTCAAAGAAGATGGTAGTTTTTGATGATATGGAGGTCTCTGAGAAATTGAAGATATATGATAAAGGGGTTGGAAGTCCATCTTACACGACTTACGGAGAGTACCTAAGCTTAAGATTTGGTGATATTACCATCCCGAGTGTTAAAATGGTGGAGCCTCTTCGAACTGAAGCAGAGCATTTTGTTCAATGCATCGATTCAAGAAAGGAGCCTAAAACAGGGGGACGGGATGGGCTCAAGGTGGTCAGGATCCTCATGGCAGCAGAGCAGTCTTTGAAAGAAGAAGGAATACCTATTGCTCTGAAAAGAGAATGAGTAATGTCTCACTTTTCCGGGGAGGTAATGGGTAGGGGAGGCTTTAGCCTCCCTATTTAGGGCGACTAAAGTCGCCCCTACCCCGGTTCAGTGGCGCATTACGAGAATGAGGATACCTTTTGATACCAAGGATTGGTAAAATGGGAGAAAAATACTTTGTCCATCCAACGGCTGTAGTGGATGAGCCCGTTGAGATTGGGGAAGGAACACGAATTTGGCATTTTTCTCACATCATGTCAGGAGCCAAGATCGGGAAGAATTGCCTCATCGGTCAAAATGTCTTTATCGGTTCAGAAGCCATCTTGGGAAATAATATTAAGATCCAAAATAATGTCTCTATCTATGACAGAGTGGTTTTGGAGGATGACGTCTTCTGCGGGCCTTCTATGGTCTTTACCAATGTTTTTAATCCAAGAAGTTTCATATCGAGAAAGAAGGAATTTCGCGAGACGTTAGTCAGGAAAGGGGCAACGATCGGGGCCAACGCTACAATTGTCTGTGGAAATGAAATTGGCCAGTATGCCTTTATCGGAGCCGGTTCTGTGGTGACGAAAGATGTTCCAGATTACGCTTTGGTCTATGGCAACCCAGGAAAGGTAAAGGGTTGGGTTTGTCAGTGTGCTGTGGAGATTACCTTCAGATATGGGAAAGCAATTTGCCCGGCTTGTGGAAAGAAATATAAAAAGGATCGAAGTGGAGTGACTTTGGTCTGAAGGGGATTTGGGAATGAAGATTGTCACAGTAGTAGGAGCGCGGCCCCAGTTTATTAAGGCTGCGGCCGTTAACCGGGCGATGCAGGCGATCAACCGGAGCCATCGTTCCTTCGGCCTGCCCCATTCGGAGAAGAATATCCAAGAAATATTGGTCCATACAGGCCAGCATTACGACTACCTGATGGACAAAGTCTTTTTTGATGAGCTTAAACTTCCCAAGCCTGATTACCACCTGGGAGTAGGGTCAGGATCTCATGCCAGACAGACAGCAATGATGCTTGAACGTATTGAGCCTATCCTTGAAAGAGAAAAACCTGAAGTGGTCCTCGTTTATGGCGATACGAATTCAACACTTTCGGGGGCTTTAGCTGCAGCAAAGCTAAATATCCCTGTGGCTCATGTGGAGGCAGGATTGAGAAGTTATAATCGGACCATGTCAGAGGAAACCAATCGCCTTCTCACCGACCATCTTTCAACCTTCCTCTTTTGTCCGACTTACCAAGCTGTGCAGAATTTGTTGAAGGAAGGGATAAGAAATGGGAGGACAAAGGTGGTCAAGAAGGTAGGTGACGTGATGTATGACTCCGTTTTATTCTATTCTAAAATTGCTGGAAAGCGATCCGACATTTTTGAAAAATTGAATCTTTTCACTCCGAACTCCGAACTCAAAACTCCGAACTATTATCTTGCCACCCTCCACCGAGCTGAAAACACAGATAACCCTAAAAGGCTAAAATCTATTCTGAAGGCCCTGAATGAAATAGGAAAAGATGTTCCTGTCGTCCTTCCCCTTCATCCCAGAGCAAAGAAGATGATGAAGGCTTATCATCTCTTTCCAGAAACCCAACGGATTAAATTGATTGATCCAGTCTCTTATCTCGATATGTTGAAATTGGAAAAAAATGCCAAGATTATCCTGACCGATTCGGGAGGTGTTCAAAAGGAAGCCTACTGGTTCGGGGTTCCTTGTTTTACATTGAGGGATGAGACAGAATGGGTAGAGACCATTCGTAGTGGATGGAACATATTGGTAGGTTCGGAAACGAAAAGGATTATGAATGAGGTGAGACGTACGGAGGGGAAAAAGAGGCCTCCAAAAAAGCGGGAAATATTTGGAGATGGGAAAGCAAGTGAGAAGATAGTTCAACTGATTGTGCGGTATTATTTTTAAACTGGTAATGCAAATTTAAATATGTACTTTAAAAGGTGGCGGGCGTTTGTTGATCCAGAGAATACAGAGCATCATTGACCTGATTATCGTTCTTACTCAGAAGGAGATGAAGGTCAGATATAAGAGTAACTTCCTGGGTTATCTCTGGTCGATAGCACATCCGCTTGCCTTTGCCCTCGTATTCTTTATAGCCTTCAAGATTGTGATGAGAATAGCGATGGAGAACTATACACTCTTTCTTATCGCAGGGCTTTTTCCCTGGCAGTGGTTTTCCAATTCTGTAAATGTTTCGCCCATGGTCTTTTTGAGTAATGCATCAATCATTAAGAAAGTCAATTTCCCAAGGAACATCATTCCTTTCGCAATAGTACTTCAGGATATGATCCATTTCATTCTGTCCATCCCTGTCATCGTCCTTTTCCTTTTCATATATCAAAAATCTCCGTCCCTTTCATGGTTCTATGGAATTCCATTATTGATGGTTATACAATTTTTGATGACATTTGGTGTCTCTCTTATTGTCTCCTCCGTCAATTTATTCATTAGGGATCTTGAGAGATTGACCAGTATATTCGTGACACTTTTCTTCTATTTCACCCCTATTATTTATCCTGAGACAATGATTCCAGAGGCTTATAAACCTTTCATCAATTTCAATCCATTATCTCCTCTGGTGATAAGCTGGAGAAGCTTGTTTCTAAAAGGTACGTTAGAGCCATTTTTTCTTTTCATCAGCTTTCTCTATGCAATCTTTGTATTTACGTTAGGTTATCAGGTATATAGGAAGCTTTCGTGGAGATTTGCAGAGATATTATGAGCGAACCAGTCATTATCTTCGATAATGTGAGTAAAAGCTATCCTCTTTACCACCACATCACAGGAGGGATCAAAAATTTTCTATTTCATCTTCCAAAGGCATTGAGTTCCATAAAGAATTCAAGGTATGAGGTTTTGAAGGACATATCCTTTGAGGTCTATAAAGGGGAGACTCTCGGCATCATAGGCAGAAACGGCGTGGGCAAAAGCACCACATTGGGCCTTATCGCAGGGGTATTAAAACCATCAAAAGGAAAGGTCATTGTAAAGGGGAAGATATCGCCACTCCTCGAGCTCGGAGGAGGTTTTCATCAAGAGCTTACAGGAAAAGAGAATATTATGCTAAACGGTGTTCTCCTCGGATTGACAAGGAATGAGATCAAAAGAAAATTGGATGAAATCATAGAATTTTCTGAGCTTGGTGATTTTATATACCAGCCTATCAGGACATACTCCTCTGGCATGTATGCGAGGCTGGGTTTTTCCGTAATAGCGCACCTCGACCCCGAGATTTTATTGATTGATGAGGTATTGGCAGTAGGGGATACTGAGTTCCAAAAAAAGTGCCTCGACAAAATGATGGGTTTTAAAAAAAGTGGGGTGACGATGGTTTTTGTCTCCCATTCAAAGGAAGACATGGAGGGAATATGCGATAGGGTGATATGGATCGATAACCGATCGATTCGAATGGCAGGGACTCCTAAGGATGTTGCATTGCATTATTCATTAATCTGAAAAGACTGGGTAGCCGATTTGGGGAAATCTTATAATTCAGGGAATCCAAACCTATGACAAAATATATAAGATTTCAATACATTGCGATCTTTGTGCTCTGTCTCCTTTCTATCGCTCTTTATCTGAATTCTCTCAGCAATTCTTTTCATTTCGATGACCACCCAAATATTTTGGATAATCCCTACATTCGGAACTTAAAGGATATTTCGTTATTTTTGAAAGGAATTGGCTCTTACGTCGGCATTCCCAGGGTTCTTACCATGCTCTCCTTTGCCATCAACTACCATTTTCACAGGTTCAATGTTTGGGGTTATCACTTGGTAAACCTGACCCTTCACGTTTTGTGCGGGATCCTGACCTTTCTTGTAGCCAGGACGCTTTTCTCCCTCGAATTTGAGGGAAAGGCACACTCGGACAAGCTAAAGGTTAATCTCTTGTCGTTCCTTTCCGCACTCATTTTTGTTTCCCATCCTGTTCAGGTCAATACCGTAACCTACATTGTCCAAAGGAACGAAGGATTAGCCACTTTTTTCTATCTCCTTTCTCTCTTCCTTTTCATCTCAGGGTCTTTCAAAAAAGGATGGACAAAATTTCTCGTTTTCCTGGGCTCCGGAGGTTCCTTCCTCTGCTCCATCTTTTCGAAAGAAACGGGATTCACCGTGCCGCTCACGGTCATTTTCTTCGATTTCATCTTTATCTGCAAGAGCAAAAAAGATAAACTTAAGAGACTGAAGATTTATTTACCTCTATCCCTCATTCTGATCATTTACATGTTGTTCTTCCTGAGAGGGGGGATACTTCATCGCCTCGTTGAGGAATCCACGGAAGGGATGATAAAACCTTGGCACTACCTTTTGACCCAGGCCAATGTGATCATTCAATACTTCAAGCTCCTTTTTTTGCCCTTGCCTCACTGGTTAAATGTGGATCATGATTTTCGTCTTTTGAGGTCATTATTTGAATATCCCACCTTTCTCTCCGTCTCCATTCTCTTGTTTCTTATGGCTCTGGCGGGCTATCTGATCAATAAGAAAAGGCTAATCTCTTTCTGCATCTTCTTTTTCTTTATCGTGCTGGCACCTTCGTCGAGCATCATCCCTCTTTGGGACTTTATGGTTGAGTATAGGCTTTACCTCCCACTCTTGTCCTATGGCTTGATCGTCGCCATTGGCTTTGGTTATCTCTATCAGTTCTTGATCCGCCACTCTTCCAAGAAAATGGCCTTTGGGATCGTATCAGGTGCCTCCGTCCTTCTCATTTCTTTTTATTCTACCCTCACGATTGAAAGGAACCGTATCTTCAAAGACGATTTAACACTCTGGACCGATGTGGCCAAGAAATCCCCGTATAAAATGAGAGTCCACCACAATCTGGGAAAGGCGTACATTGAAAAAGGGCTCATTGATCAAGCAATTCAGGAGGCAGAGATCGCTTTGAGATTGAGTGCCAATCTCGATAGAAAAGAGAATGTGAAATTTGTTTTGAATCTACTTGGGGGGGCCTACTTTGCGAAGGGTGAGACCGATGCTGCACTCCGCATTTTCCAGCGAGCCATTGAGCTTGACCCAAATTTTGCCACCTCTTACTATAATTTGAGTTGTATCCTTGCTACAAAAAAAGAGAAGGAGAAGGCCCTTGAATATTTAAAAAAAGCAATCTTCTTGGATCAAAAATATAAAGAAAAGGCCGGGACTGACAAGGATTTTAATAACCTTCGAGGTGAAAAGGAATTTGAAGAGATATTAAAGTGAAGTAATATTTGCCCTGTTTGATTCTCTCAACTCATCAGCCTAAAACTGTGCTGTTGAAATGGAGAATTTGGGAAGGTTCCGAGAGAGATAATTCAGAAGATTTCTTTTCCTCCCTTTAATTCCAAAGCCGTAAATCCCTTCTGGGAATGCGGAGGCACCGTCAAACTCCACCTCATAAACAGCAAATCTCTTTAACAGCAGCTCAAAGGCCTTGGGCGTAAATCTCCAATAGTCGCTCGGATAATCGTGGATCGGGAAGTTCATTACAGACGACATGATCACCATCCCTCCGGGTTTTAGAACGCGATGGATCTCCTTCATGGCCTGATGGACATCTTCCACATGCTCAAGAGTATCGAAAATCAGGACTGTCCCAACGCTATTACTCTTTATTTTTAAACAGTGGACATCCTCAATTCGATCGACCCCAAGGCCCGGCCTCATGTCGCATCCTATATAGACTTTTCCTGGGAAAAAAGGCCGAAGGTCTGCAAATTCTTCTTGACCATCGACCCGATAGGATCCAATTTCATAGATCGGTTCCAAAACGGGATATCGGTGGATAATTTTTAACAGATAATCTTTAACAGATTGCCGCATGACAGATCTATTGTATATCTGCCTTCTGCTCTATTTACCCTCAGAGTTTAATTTTTCATAAAAGATCTCAATGTTTATTTTCTTCTTCAATTCCTCAATCTCTTTCTCCATAAGCTCCGCAATCTTTTCATACTTCAACCTCGCAATAATCTCATCCTTTACTTTGAGATATAGAGGTTTAGGTACAATTCTTCTTTCATCGAGCTTGAAAATATAGTATCTTCCTTTTGTCTTAACAATATCACTGATCCCTTCTTTTTCTAACTTTCCAAGGGCGTCTTCAATCTCTTTTTCTTTCTTTCCTTTTTCAAACCAATCTAACTCCCCAGCCATGGCTTTACTTGCCGGATCAATGGATCTCTCTTTGGCCAGTTTCTTAAAATGCTCTCCCTTCTTAAGCCTCTCCAAAATCTCTTTCGCTTCCTCCTCTTTCTCAACCACAATTTGGCTTACCTTAAGGTATTCCCGTTCTCTAATTTCTGGACTTGTATAGTAATATTTTTCCGCCTCCTCATCCGAAACCTCTGCCTTATTTTCTATATAAGTGCGAGCATACTCTTGGGTAATGAAATCATCGCGAACCATCCTCAGGTGAGCCTTGATGTCCGCCTTTTCAGTCAACCCCTTACTACTTCCCTCCGCAACTACAAGACGAGCCTTAATCATACTATCCAGCAATTGCTTCTTCTTCTCGAAATCTTTTAATCCCTCCCGCGCTGCGTAAGGAAAACTTTTTAACCGTGTCTCAAAATCGATTCGGGTGATCACCTCATTCCCAACCTTAGCCAGAATCTCGTCACCACTTTGAGCCAGAACCCATGAAACCTGTGTAAGGAAGAATAATAAAATGATTGAAATCCCCAATTTTAACAACCTTTCCATTTTTCTCCACCTCCCATAAAATTATTTTTTTACCCCCTCACGCCCTCCTTCTCCCCAGTGAGGAGAGGGGAAGGGTGAGGGGCCCTTGTTTTTTAGCAATGATTACAAATTCAGAACAAAAAGGCTTGAACATTTTTTCCGCCAAATTTTCAATCTTATCAATTGAGGATGAAACGATCCAGAAATGGTATAATTTTCCCAGATATTTTATGATAGTCTCGATTATCTTTTTTTCATGGAACACATCACTATAGATACAGAACCCTATTGGGTATGCTGCGGATTCGATATAGAAACTCTTTTCACATCGCCACCCTGCTTTTTTCACTAACCGGCGAATATTTCCCATAGAGTTCATCTTTAAAAATTGTCTCTCCTCTTCCAAATTTTTGCATATCCAGTAAAGAAAAGGATTATACCTGTTTGCCTCTATAATTAAAAGATAATTAGAGGATGGAAGACAGGTTTTTAAATAATCAACCGGTGAATTCATATGATGGAGGACATCTTTGAAAAAAATTAGATCTACTTCTTCATTCAATGATATCCTGTCTAAATCTGTTTTCATAAATGTAACATTCTTTATGCCTGTTTCCTTTATCATACCTTTTACCCCGCCCCGCAGAAAGCCCCGTGATTTATCACGGGGATGAATGCTGTAAGTCCGGGGGACCCCAATGCTCCGCGTTTTAACGCGGGGTCGGGGTTTACTCTTTGAATATATTCTTCATTGGTATCTATACAAATTAAATGATGGACTTGCTTCGAGAGGAAGTAAGTAGCCATTCCAACTCCGCACCCCACCTCGACGGCGACCTTGGGTTTTTGTGGCAAATGATTAAAGGCCCTGCGGATAATCTTATCGTAATGCCTGAAGGCCCAATAACTCCCAAAGAAGTACGAATCTAAAAAATCCTTAGGCAATTTATCCATTTGATAAATCTCACCCGTCGCCCAGTTTCTCTTTGTCCGCGTTCCAGTAAACGATCTCACTCTCGAACAAAGGCCCTTCATTACCCACCGTGCCAATCTCGCAGCTGCCACACACGGGCATCGCCGCACGGTTCTCCTGCATCGCTTGTTTCATCATCCGACGCGCAGGGCTGTTCAAGACCTGACTGTATTTCTGGGTATTCAGGTTGCCGAGAACGCCCGCCCGCGGGTGCGCGCAGCCCGGCACCACCGTACCATCCGCATCGACGTAGAGCAGGGGTTCGCCATAGTTGAAAAGTCGGAACGTGTGAATCCGCTCGACATCGATGTTGCCCAGACACCGCGCAAAGTCCTCAACGGAAATCCAATGGATCTTAGGTTCCAGCGTCGAGTTCGGGCAACCAACACAGCGCAGTTGGCACCCGTGGACGATGTCGAAGTGGACAGAGTAAAGATGCTTTGGCCGCTGCGTCCGGTTGTTGACCAATCCATTTATTTCCATGCGTCGATCTAGGAATGAATCACAATCTGACTATTCAAATCAACCATCGCTTCCCAGCAAGGGTCTAGCTTTCTAATCCGAAAGGTTCTCAAATGATCGTGCCAGTCGTAAGATCTTGAACCATCAGAATTGATAATTGCTACGGTAAGATAATATTCCCCTTCTGGCAGGGAAACCCTCTGAATGAAATCAGCGTCAATATCGGCATTCCTTTTCAGCAAACCAAGGTTCATGTTTTTCCGAAGCGTGTTGATGGAATGAACGACAATCATCTTGCCGTTTTCCTGCCGCAAGATAGCAATCCCGACATTCGGGTTTTCTATGTCTTTGTGGAATCGAATATGAAGACGAATCGAGATCATCTCTCCTGATAGGAAGGAATCCGTCTCCGTCCCGTCCTCGGATTTCATCCGCACTTCCGTGATCTCAGCCTCAAACGTCCCATATCGCTGATAGAGGGGGGGCTCTGGCATAATCGCTTCTGCCCCGCGGGCTTCTGCTCCCGTACTTACTGCTCTCTCTTCTTGAGTGCTCTCTTGAGCCCCCTCTGGTGTGCCTTCTATCTCCTCTTCCGTTTCGGCTCCGGCCTCAGAGGTCATCTCGTGAGGAGGGATCTCTTCGGTTCCTACTCCCTTGACCTCAAAATTAACCGGAAGACCTTGGACCTCTTGATGACCGTAGAGGACGAGATGGTAGGTCTCAATCGTTTTCTTCGGAACATCATCACAAACAACTCTTCCACCATGAAGTAAAATCGCCCTCTCACAAAATTTCTGGACTATCTCTAGGCTATGGGAGACAAGGACGATTGTTCTTCCGGATCTCTTGAACGTCTCGAGCCGTTCGAGGCACTTCTTTTGAAAAGCTTCATCCCCCACGGCCAGGACTTCGTCAATGAGCAAAATATCCGGATCCACACACATCGCTATAGAAAAGGCAAGCCTCATGGCCATGCCTGATGAATAGGTTCGGATGGGAGAATAGATAAAATCTCCGATCTCCGAAAAGTTGACAATCTCTTCAAACTTCTTCTTCATCTCCCTTTGATTAAAACCGAGCATTGATCCATTGAGGAAGATATTCTCTTCACCTGTCAGATCGGGATGAAATCCCACTCCAAGCTCTAACAGGGTGGAAATCTTCCCTTGAGTGACAATCTCCCCTTCATCGGGGGTATAGATGCCACTGAGGAGTTTCAATAAGGTGCTTTTCCCTGAACCGTTTTCTCCGATAAAGGCAACAGTCTCCCCCTTTTTAATCCTAACATCGATGCCTCGTAAGGCCCATAGTTCTCTGAAGGATCGTTTCTTCCCCCTCAGGAAGTTAATAGTTGTTTCCTTGAGATCCCGGCTCCGATCCTCCCAGATCTTGAATTTCTTGGATACATGGATGATCTCGATCACTTAAATCTCCTCGGCCAATCTCTTCCTTATTTTTAAGAAGGGACTGTATCCCAGTAAAAGCGAAGCCGATGTGGCGATGACAATGGCGATCCAATATTGGGGAACCGGTAACCCTCCATTTAATAACACTTCTCGATAGGCCGTCACAAAAATAGTCATGGGGTTGAGCTTGTAAAAGAATAAAAATTGATCCGGAATTAATGAGATAGGGTACACGACAGGGGTCAGCCAAAACCAGATTGTAAGGATCACATCCAGGATGTATCGGATATCCCTGAAAAAGACATGGATGGAACTGAGAAAAAGACACAGGCCAAAGATGAAAAGGCTTTGGAGGAGGATAATCACTGGAAGAGATAGAACGCTCCATTGCGGAAAATACCCGTAGATCATCAGGATAGGGAAAACAAAAATAAAGGTAATGAGGAAGTGCAAGAGGCTGGAGAGCATGATCGAAAGAGGTAGAATCTCTCTGGGGAAATAGATGGCCTTTATCAAGTAACCACTGTCTGATAGAGAGGTAAGAGAGACCGAAAGGCTTGCAGAAAGGTAACTCCAAGGAAGATAGGCACACATGAAAAACATAGGAAAATTCCTTACCCTAATTTTCAATATGTAATCGAAAGCGAGGGTATAAACAATGATGATCAAGAACGGGTTCAAAAGGGACCAGAGAATCCCAAGGTAGGAACGCTTATACCTCGTTTTAAAATCTCTGGATACAAGATTCGTTATTAAATCCTCGTATTTGAAAATTTCAATGAATTTCATTTATCGAAACCCTCTGTGGCTCCCTATAAATATTCTGCAAGGATATTCTCAAGACCTCCAAAAGAATCCTTGGCCAGTATCATCATCCTTTTTAATAAATAAGGATTATCTCCCCTGAAATTCCCACCTGGACGGGTAGTGAATGCAGCTATATAACCTGTATGTTGCAAATATTCAATGAGATCAGAATCGTAGGCCCCAAAGGGATAAGCAAAAAATCGGACCTTCTTTCCCTTGCCGATGACGTTTTCAATAAGCGGTTTCGATAGCTCTAATTCTTCCCTGATCCTCTCTCTTTTTTCTTCTTCAGTTTCATAGCGACCTCGAAACCCTTTATATTTTGAAATGAGACTAAACATCTCTTCTCTCCAGTGCTCTCTTTTGAAGAAGGTCATTCCTCCCTGTTTCCCTACGTAATCGACACACATATCCACCAATATCGTATCAGGGAGAAATCTTTTCAAGACAAGTTCATAACCCAACTCAAAGATAGGTGCCCCAGGCCTTGCGCTAAGCCCCTTGATGATCGGCTCCCGATCTCTCTTTTCCCTTATATAGAAATCGTGGATATGGTCATTGACGAAAGCAAGGGCATGGGTATGAGAGTGCCCCTCTATCTTTAAAACACCTTCATCCTCAACTTCTCTCCACCAATCCATACCGGCCATTTCAATATATTTATTTGCCGTCGGAGCAAAAACTGTACCAGTATAACCATATTTTTGAAGCAGAGGGTAAACAATTGTGAAGTTTTCTATTGTGCCATCATCGAAGGTTATTGCGATGGGTCGCTCCGGGACCGAAATTTCCCCCCCCCTTACGTAATCGAGGAGTTCCTCTAACACGATACTTTCAAATCGATTTTCCCTTAACCAGGAGAGATGGGCAGTGAAATATTCTTTAAATCCATCCATCCAGGGATGGTACAACAAGACATAAATTGGCTTTTTAAAACTTAAGCTTTTGATCATTCCTATTTAAATACTCTTTTGAACCACTTCTGGAATGATTTAAGGTTGGATAAATCTTCTCTTTTGCTTCCTTCTCTCCTATGACATTCATAGTAAAGACTCACGCCAGTTTTCGGCGATCGAATATCCAAACCCCTCAATTCACTCTCTGCACTGTGCTGGAAACTCACTCTTTTGGGTTCAAATCCACATTCCTTCAAAACATAGGCCAATGTCTCCCAGTCATATAGAAAAGTATGGCCACCAAGCCTCATCCCAAGATTAAAAACCTCACATAGGCTCCTCGTCTTCAATGCAACGCCTACCTGCTCATCCCATAACTTAAGAAGACCTTGATCTCCCCTTATATACCTCCTGGCTAACTGATGGAGGTCAGGAGTGAGCACTCTCATGACGCCACCCTTTTTCAAAATTCTATGACATTCCTTGAAAAAACGATAAGCTTTTTCCAACTCTAATTGATCCACAAAATCTTCCGAATGAATGTAATCGATGGATTGAGACTTAAAGGGAAGATCTTGTCTCAGATCGGCAATCACATCAGGTTTGCAGGACATGTCAAGATCGACATTGATCCAACCCTTCAATTTATGATACCCACAACCAAAATGAACGTTCATCTTCGCCATGATGTTGATCAGGCCATGGTGCGCCTACTGAACAAAAAATTGGCCAGCGAAAGGCCATAGATGCCAGTGGTCCGGTCTTTCAAGAATCCTCTTTTCGATCAGTCTCACACATTCTTCAACACACTTTCCTTCATTTTTAACATAAATAGGCTTCTCAAAACAAACCCTGCGACAATTCTTTTTATCCAGATAGGAGAAAAAGGGGACAATCGGAACATCCATCTCTTTCCCAACGGAAATAACCCCTTTCGGAAACCATGTCTTCTTTCCGAGAAATGACACCTCCATCTTCTCCTTGACTAAAAAGGGAGGAACGTCAAACAGAACAATCACCCATCTTCCTTCCTCTAAGGGTCCAATGAGGCCTCTTTTTCGTTCCCTTTTGTAGAGAACTCTTCTACCGGAAGCTCTCCCTACGACCCAGTTGGACAACCTCTCATAAAGATAGAGAGCCCTTTTGAATGGATAATCCTCCCGCTTAATGTCAACAGAAAAAAAATGAGCCTCGATTCCTAAATCCTTTAAGAAAGGAATAACCCAAAATCCTCCTCCAAAATGGGCCGAAAGCAGAATTCCTCCTCCGTCTCCCAGAGCCTCCACCAAATTTTGTTCTCCCACTATTTTCAGCCTTCGCATGAAAATTTTTGAAAACCCGAGGAGGTAGATATAAATATCAATTTCGCCACAGTAGATCACCTCAAAATATCGACGGGTTGCCAAATTCAACTCCCTTCTTGAGAAGTGAGCACCATTCAACAATTCATTCATCCATTTTCTTATCGATTTCTTTTTAGCGAAATTATACCAGTAGTCTACGCGGGATAGATATCGGGAGAGAAGATATGGAAAGGGGGTTGGGAAGAGGCTAAAGATCGGAAAGAAAAGAAAATACTTCAACCACAGCCAAATATTCTCGATCAACTGAAAAAAAACTTTATTAATTCTCACAAAACCGCCCGCTGCCTTGCAGTCCAAAAAAGTAAACATTTGGCCTACAAATCCCTTAGCCTTTTAGTTTGACCAAATCTGATTAATCAGAATATCCCTGAAAGAGGCCCCAATAAATGCTTTTTCAGAAATATCGTAAGAATTTATCCTATTGATGTCAAGGATTGGCGATGCGCTGTATTCGACAGAAAAGGCCTTTTTACCCCAAAAGTTGCAGAGTCTCGACTTATTTTAATTGGTCGAAATAGGTTTCCACTTTGATCTTTTTCTTCAATTCTTCGACCTTCTTTTCGACCACGGCCCCAATCTTCTTATTTCTCTCAAGTTGGATAATCTTATCC
>Ga0129297_10000982_pt1 | contig 14188 bp, 11 predicted proteins | sample I18A1metaG_FD_94708 | JGI IMG/M metagenome (GOLD analysis project Ga0129297, IMG submission 94708) | Lake sediment bacterial and archeal communities from Gulf of Boni, Indonesia to study Microbial Dark Matter (Phase II) - ​I18A1 metaG | ecosystem: Environmental > Aquatic > Freshwater > Lake >... | reverse complement strand
AAGGGCATGCGAAGCTGGGGACAACGCGCCTCACTTCGAGATCCTGACTACGCGAGCACTGCCAACGATGAGCTCATGGTCATTCCGCAGATCGAGACAGAACTTGCTATGCAAAACCTAGAGGAGATAGTATGCACCGACGGCATCCAAGCAGTCTTCTGTGGGCCGTTCGACCTTTCAATGTCTCTAGGCGTCTTTCGCCAGTTCGACAATCCGAAGTTCGTGAAAGCATTGGAGTCAATTGTGTCGACATGCGAAGCGCATGGAGTCGCCCCAGGACTCCTAGCTCGGATTGGCCCCGTCGGGCAAGTCATACGGCAAGGATTCAAGCTGATCTCACTCGGAGGCGACTTGCCTATGCTCTCGACCAGCGTTGCAAGGGCTCTAGAAAGCGCACGAGAAGCCGCCAAAGCTAGGAGGCCTACAAGAGAACGACATAGACAGACTCATGGCGCTACAGTTCGGAAGAATCGCAGCTGACAATAAACTGGAGGACTCGTGCCTACTCGTAGAATTTCTCCTCAGTTCGCTCTGCCTCCACCGCGTCGTCCTCTATATTACGTGAGGGAGCTGCAGCAGAAAGGATCTCGTCGTAGTACTCGTGTTGGATTATCAGGTCCATGACCTCATTCGTGCCAGTCCAGATCATGATCAGGCGCGCGTCTCGTAGGAGCCGCTCAATCGGGTAGACATTCGTGTAGCCGATTCCACCTAAGATCTGCATGCAATCGTTAATGACCTGCCATGCTGCATCAGTCGCGAACTTCTTCGCCTCGGAGACTAGGCGCCTCGAGCGACCGGGGTTGTCGCCTGCATCCACGCTGCGAGCGGCAGCATACGCCAGGCCTCGCGCGGCGTCCAACGCCGTGATTGAGTCCGCAATCTTGAAGCTGACCGCTTGGAATCGGCGGATCTTCTCTCTGAACGCCTTGCGTCGATCGGAATAGCGGACCGCCACTTCTAGTGCGGCCCGCCCCATGCCAATCGCTCCGGCAGCGCTTGTCATTCGCTCGGGGATCATCATTCGATAGAAGATCTCGGCGGCTCCGTTCTCCGCTCCAATCAGATTCTCGGCAGGCACCGTGACGTCGTGGAGCACTAAGCGCCCTGTCCCACCGCCTCTCGTTCCGAGCAGAGCGTACAGATATTCTGCCTCAACCCCTTGTCCTCGCTCAACAACGAACGCGCTGATCCCCTTGTGTGGTGGTGCGTGCGCGTCCGTACGTGCGTACACTAGAAAGAAATCCGCGTTGGCAGCACCCACAATGAAGCGTTTCTGACCGCGCAAGATGTAACGGTCGCGGTCTCGCCGCGCCTCAGTTGTCGTGCCAAAAAAGTCTGAGCCTCCTCGAGGTTCGGTGAGAGCCTCGGCTGCGATCTTCTCTCCGGTCAGGAGAGGAACAAGCCATCGTTTCTTCTGTTCATGGGTGCCGAATAAATCCAAGGCCTCACCAACTATGCTTGGCATGACGTAGGCGCAGGCAAGCGACGTACCCAGAATCCCCACTTCTTCGATCGCAATGATCTCGTCCTCCCACTTCAGACCTCTCCCGCCGTATTCCCTCGGGAAACGCAAGCCCAACAGCTTTCTTTGACCCGCCTCGCGCACAAAGTCACGAGGATACTGTACTCGGTCAGCGTCCATGTCTAGGATCAAACGCCTTGGGACTCGCCGTACGAATTCTCGAACCCCTTCTTGCAGCGCGCGTTGCTCTCCCGTCAGCATAGCTTCGAACATCAGCTTGCCTCCGCTCCCGCATCATCTGAAGCAAACTCGCCTATTTGTGACCTAGCCCCGCAGTCAAACGCGAGAACCCCTAGCAACCTCGATGCCGGAGAGAAGCGGGTGCCAGAGTCGCAGGGCCCTCTCAGTTCGCCTCGTATGCGATAGCACTATGAGTGACTGCAGCGTGATCCACTTGCTTGGTCGCCCCGCCTTCTCGAGCTGAATGGTTCTTTGGCTCGCGTCCTCTCTTGACCATCCCCTTGGCACTCTGTCAAGCAACCATAGACCACCACGCGCCATCTTGGATTCGACTACGTCAAGGGCATCGCATAGTCTGGTGTCGGAAACAACTCCGAGATCCGTCATCAACTTCAATGAGTGAAGAACGTCGTACCCAACATTCGGCGGGTACTTGAAGTCAAGCCACTTTCCGTTGATGACTCGACCTGTGCGGTGCGATTTGAACAAGCGATGTGCTAGCATGAACTCGACCCCTCGTTCGATTGCATTTCGCACACCAGATGATCTGGAGCGCGGCGGGATCTCCGAGAGTCCCCACAGAGCCATGTAGGTCGAGTAGATGGAGCTGTGGCGGGGATTGTGGGGGGAATCACAGTTCCATCCTCCATCCGCCAGTTGATGGTCAAGAAGCCACTCGACAGCACTTCTAATACGCTCGTCTCGGGAATATCCGAATCGGACAAGCGCCGCCGTCATGCGTCCTGTCAAACACTCCTCGGACCGTTTGCCGTGATACGAGGAACTCGCACAGGAGAAACCGCCGTCTGGCATTGTGTGCATTCGAAGGAATCGCTCGCACGAATTTCTGATCCGAGTGTCGGAACCATCTGCATGCAGAACTGCGAGAAGCTGCAAGTGCCATACTGTAGCGACGTACTTCGGCAAATAACACGATCGCGGGTTGACCCAATAAGCGCTCTCTTGTTGGGTTCTCAGGAGTCTAGGCACCCAGCCTTCGAGCATGATCCTCTTTCGGGTGGCAGCGACCTGGCGGCTTGTTGGGCTGTGTTGCAACAGTTCAGTGAGCGTCAGGTAGCGAATGCTTGGTTGGCTCGGTTCCAGTAGCCATCGGATCACGTGTAGGGAGTCCTTCCTGTTCCTGTTAGGGCTCTCGGATAATGGCATGAGAGGTGCCGTGTCCATGTTGTCTCTAATGCTTCTTCCAAGGCTTAAGTGCTCAGTCATCGATACTTCACATCATGTCTTCTAAGATCAAGAACCCTGCTCTTGCGGAAGAAGGGTCGCTCAAGATAGAATGGGCAGAGGCCCACATGCCTGTGTTAATGGCGCTCAGGCGAAGAGCGTCGAAGAATCGACCTTTGAGAGGAGTGCGGATCGGTGGCTGTCTTCACGTTACCAAGGAGACTGCAGTCTTGGTCAGAGCGATCCGAGGTGCCGGAGGAGAAGCTGTGTGGTGTGGCTGTAATCCCCTCTCCACCCAAGATGACGTGGCAGCCGCTTTGGCGAAGGAGGGAGTCTCCGTCTACGCTTGGCGGGGCCTTTCCACGTCGGAGTACTACTGGTGCGTCCGCCAAGTGCTGGATGCGAAGCCCCAGGTCACTCTCGACGATGGAGCCGATTTGGTGTTCACACTTCACAAAGAAAGAAAAGAGCAGGTTAGCAGGGTTATCGGAGGAACCGAGGAGACCACGACAGGAGTCCATCGCCTACGAGCGATGGCGGAGCAGGGCAGGCTGAAGTATCCGATAATAGCGGTCAACGATGCCAAGGTCAAGTCGGACTTCGACAATATCTATGGCACCGGCCAATCATCATTGGACGGAATACTGAGAGCTACAAACGTGCTGCTGACCGGCAAGAATTTCGTGGTGGCTGGTTACGGACATTGCGGACGAGGACTCTCAAGGCGAGCACGTGGAATGGGAGCCAATGTCGTTGTGTGCGAAGTTGATCCCCTAAACGCGCTTACAGCTGCCATGGATGGCTTTCGGGTCATGCCGATGGCCGAAGCAGCCTCTGTAGGAGATATCTTCGTCACCGCCACCGGATGCAAAGACGTCATTACGGCTAAGCATCTGAGGCGCATGAAAGACGGAGCGATACTCTGCAATACAGGCCACTTCAACGTCGAGGTATCAGTGAAGGACCTAGAAGGTTTGGCAAGGAAGAAGCGAGAGATCAGACCAAACAACATGGAGTATACGCTACGAAACGGCAGAAGACTCTACTTGCTCGCTGAAGGTAGACTTGTCAATCTGGGAGCCGCGGAGGGTCACCCATCCGAGGTGATGGACATGAGTTTCGCCACCCAGTTCCTATCCCTCGTCTACTTGTGCGAGAAGGGTAGGGATTTGCAGCCGGGCATCTACCCAGTTCCTGAAGAGTTCGAAAGAGAGATTGCCGAGACGAAACTCGAGACTATGGGGATGAGGATCGACACACTCACAAGGGATCAAGATCGATACATGCGCGACTACGAAACCGGAACGTAGCGGCAGGTAGCAGCTATAGCGTGACTCGGACTCTTCCCTCTTCTTGCCCTCTCACCACGAGGAGTGATACCGTATCGCCGGCCTTCCTAGTGCGTATATCTCTTTGGAGTGCTTCCATTGAATCGACCTCCTTGTCATTGATCGCCACTAGGACATCTCCAGCTTGGAGTCGCGATCGTTCAGCTGGACTCTCTGGAATGATCCGCATTACAAATACACCTGCGTCAACGGACAGGTTGAATCTACGAACGAGCTCTTGCGTCACTTCTACTCCGATTACGCCTAGCCAAGGTCGCGTGACTCTTCCATATCTGACAATATCGTCCAGCACAGTCTTGGCCGTGTTGATCGGGATCGCGAACCCGATTCCCTGCGCCCACGGGATATTTGCCGTATTGATCCCAACGACCTTTCCAGCCAAATCCAGCAGTGGGCCGCCGCTGTTTCCGGGATTGATGGACGCGTCTGTCTGAATCAAGTTCTCGTAGACTCTCTCCGCGAGGATGTGACGATTGAGTGCGCTCACAACTCCGACCGTCACCGATGGCCCGCCGCCGAGGCCAAACGGATTCCCAATCGCGATGACCGTCTGCCCCACTCTAAGTTCATCCGAATCGCCCATCCCAGCAACAGGCAGATCGCTTGCGTCGATCTTTGTGACTGCAAGATCATTTGCGGGGTCAGCGCCGACAAGTTTCCCTTCGAAGGCTCTGCCGTCTGTCAGCGCGACCTCCATCTCGCGAGAGCCCTCTGTGATGTGATGGTTGGTGAGAATGTAACCTTGGCCGTTGATTATGAAACCGGAACCCAATCCTCTTGCCGGATGAACATGTAGAAACGCATCTTGTTCGAAGCGAACCGTGTTTATGTTTACTACGCTGGGCTCGACCTTCTTGATTGCAGTGATTACCTCATCGTCTCGTGTCAACTGCGATGCCCGTCCGCTACAACCTCAGGATCTAGTGAAAAACCTGCCTCACCAAAACGGCACTCGACCGAAACTCGCCGTCAACGTCATCACTCGATACTGCCAGTACCAATTGCGGATTCGTTGTCAAGAGCGATCTGAGAATTGCATTTAGGACAGAATTCCTGCCTTCTGTCTGCCGCGGGGCTGGGATCTAGCCGCAGAAATCGCAATAATCATGTTTCGCCCGATAGGCACGCTCTCCGGGGCCTTCAAGTGGAGCCCTATATCCCCTTTTTGGACAAGGCTTAAATAGCACTTGCAGAAGCTACTAGTGCCTTCCACCAGATGGCCGCCTTCCGTTCCGGAATGCGTTGTGAAGGTACGTTTTGGCGACTGATGGCGTAGGCAGAACCTACTATGTAGGGTGAAGAAGAGATGGCCGCAACGACCAAGAAGATAGGAAAGATAACGAACTGCCCAGAATGTGGGAGCAGCGACCTCGTCGAGGACTTTGACTTGGGCGAGGTTATCTGTCACAATTGCGGCCTCGTTTTGAGTGAACATGCCATCAATCGTGGACCTGAGTGGCGCGCTTTCACGAAGGAGGAGAGAGATGAACGGGGTCGTGTAGGACTCCCGACCTCCTTTTCCATACACGATAAAGGTCTGTCGACTGTAATCGATAGAGTGAACAGGGACGCGTACGGGCGGCAGTTGCCACTGGCAACGCGGCTTGAGATGCTCAGGCTTCGTAAATGGCAGATCAGAACACGCGTCCACTCGTCTGCGGATCGGAACCTTGCCCAGGCGATGGCAGACCTTGACAGACTGACCGACAAGCTCCACATTCCAAACCCAATCAAAGAGAGAGCTGCGGTGATATATCGCAAGGCCCTTGAGAGCGGTCTTGTGAGAGGAAGATCGATCGCAGCGATCTCTGCCGCCTCTCTCTACGCCGCATGCAGACTCTCCGAAACACCGAGAACTCTCAAGGACCTCGCAGCTGCGACCCGCATACGCAAGAAAGATGTCGCTCGCTGCTATCGACTCCTCGTCAGAGAACTCGACCTCAGAATGCCGGTCGAAGATCCTGTCAAGTGTGTCTCGAAAATAGCGACAAAGGTCAACATCAGCATGCCAACCCAGCGGCGGGCCATGGACATCATCAACGAAGCGAGAAAGAAGGGCATAGTAGCTGGAAAAGATCCGATGGGTCTAGCCGCCGCAGCGCTCTACGTGGCCTGCGTGCTCGAGCAAGAGAAGAAGACGCAGAAGGAGATCGCGGAAGTCGCAAATGTGACCGAGGTCACGGTCCGCAACAGGTACAAGGGCCTCAAGGAATCGCTGAAACTCAACGTATAGACGGGCAGTCCGTTATCGTCCCCTTTTCTTTTCCGAAATGCCATTCAGTTGTTTGTCAGTCCATTCTTGGATGACTCAGGCGCCGACGAAACATGACATAGTGCTTCAGCCTGGCGTGTCGATGTCCCATGAGTGATCTTGCTTGCCCAAGTTGTCTTTGTCGACCTCTAAGATCAGCCTTCCGGCATAGCCGCATTCATTACACAAGTAGAGAGGTGGTAGCATCCAGCCGTCCATTCCGGTCGACTTTGAGATGGAGAAGCTTCCGCACCGAGGACATGCTATTGTGGACTTGCTGCGACGCTTCAGGGACTTAACTACCTCGATGAATCGCCGCATGTTGCGTCGCCGAAGTATCGATCTAGTGTACCTCGATACTAGACTCGGGAAAGCCGTACTGGACTAGGACCTTGCGAACCTTGTCGCGGTGGTCGCCCTGAAGCAGGATTTGGTTGTCTTTAGCCGTTCCACCACACGCACAGTAGCTCTTGAGCTTGCCTGCCAACTGGCCGAGATCTACACTCTTGGCATCGACGCCTTCAATGACCGTAGTGGGTTTTCCCCACTTTCGTGTCTCGAGGCGAACCTTCACAAGCTGTTGTTCCATGCTGATGGTGCCGCAGACGCAAAGATCCTTGGGGAGACCGCACGTCGAGCAGACTTCCGCCATTATGGGACCCTAATGCTCCTTGACTTGTTGACGAGGGGTTAGCAGCGGGAACGTATTTAAAGATGCTCACAATTCCCGAAACGCTAGCCGGCCGGGAATTGATTCTCGCCTGACATCCATCATCTCGATGCGGTTTTGCCAAGGTTTTTCCCAATCCATACCAGAGTGTTCACTAGACGCCCATTGCCAGCAAACCTGACAGCTGAAGCAAAGGCAAAATGGAACAAAGCACAGCAGGCACGAAACAACGAAGAGAAACTCACAGCGCTGCAGGAGTTTCTGTCTTCGATTCCGAAACACAAAGGCAATGAACGCCTCCGTGCTCAGACAAAACGTAAGATCGCCCAGCTCAGAACTGAGGTACAAACCAAGCATGGACGATCAGTGGGCCGACTCACAGAACGAACGATACAGAAAACTGGGGCTGCCCAGATCGCGGTCCTGGGTATGACAAAGAGTGGACGCAGTAGTCTGCTGCGTGCTCTCACAGCTGCAAAGCCAGTAGTGGCTGACTATCCATATGCAACGAAGGATATGATCCCCGGGATGCTTCAGTTTGAGGATCTTCAGTTTCAGTTGATCGAGGTTCCAGCTCTGGTTCCTAGCGAGGATGGCAGATTCGTGCTTCAAGAGGGTTCAATGAGGGTTCTGAGGAATTGTGAGGGCCTAATCATCGTTCTCGACCTCGGAGCTGACCCTGTTGTGCAACTTGATCGCATTCTGATCGAACTTCTTCGCATGCAAGTGAGCGTAACGAAGATGGAATCGAATATCACGATTCAGAAGACCCGCAGTGGAGGTGTCCAGCTTGTCACAGCGGGTGACCTGGTTGGATGCACTCGAACGCATGTGACCTCACTTCTAGAGAGCTACGGGATGAGGAACGCGATAATTCGAACCACTGGAAGCGTCTCCTTAGACGATATCGAGGACGTGATCCTAGAGACGAATCTCACCTTCAAGCCCACAATAGTCGTGGCCAACAAGGTAGACTTGCCTAGTGCCACTGAACACTTGGGAAGGCTACTTGACAGAACGGGTTCGAGTATCCCGCTCATCGTCGTTTCTTGCATGACCAAGTCAGGTCTAGGGGAGATCGGTAGGAAAGTGTTTGAGCTGTTGAAGATCATTCGGGTCTACACTAAGGAACCGAATTCCTCGAGCCCGTCACCTGAGCCATTCGTCGTCAGGCAAGGAACCACGGTAGGGAACCTGAGCCGGCAAATACATAGTGAACTCTTTGACAGGTTCAAATACGCTCGCGTCTGGGGTCGAAGCGTCAGCTATTCGGGTGAACGCGTAGGTGTCGATCATGTGCTGCTCGACAAGGATGTGGTCGAGATTCACGCATGAACTCAGTCAATGGACTGCAATTCTAGACTCAGATGGTGGATCGACGGCGCCTCTTCACATTCTTGACACGCCAGAAACCACTGGCGTCGCGATAGTATTCGAATGATTCCATCGAGATTCTACCGTCTGCAACCATAGAGTGTCGTCTGATGACTTATTGCTTGGATCATGATGCGGCACGTCTCCTGTCCGGAAAACCATGAAGAAACCGACAGCACACGTGCACGTATACGTTAACGAGCGATGCGTGGCGTTTTCACGATTTGCAGACTAGACTCAACAATGAGACAGTGTAAGGCCCAATTGTTCCCGACGAATTGCATTTTTTGCTTATATTGTGTGCTTATCAGAGCAGTGACTTCGAATGCGGTTGGGACCGTGTCGCATGACGATGAGACAGTTACCTTCCGACTGCTCCAAGAATGCCCGCGACAATTCCGAGTACTGCGCCAGCAAGGAAACCGCCCCCGACTATGAGGCTTAACGCTGCAAAGGGGAGGGCGACTGAGGCCCCAATCGCACCTCTCCTCATCAGCATCATGATCCCTCCAGTCATCACCGTGAATCCTGCGACGAGACCTATCAGAACCGCGATTGACTGCCCGAGACCCGATGAACCTCCAAGCCACCAGAAAATCCCGGACCAATTAATCGGCGGTCCCCAGAAACTTGGTGACAACAACGCTGCGGCGTTCAGCAGAATCAAGATCGCTGACACCAAGGCCAACGCGAATGCCCAGACAGCTCTCCTACCTCCATACCCGATTCTAGCAACCGAGACTGGTCCGGTGGCTGTGCTGGCAACACCGGCGCCACGCCTCTGACCACAGAACGGACAATAGGCAGCTTGGAGAGCAATCGGTCTTCCGCAACGTGCACACCGCACTCGTTGCGCAGCAGTAGGGACAACGTACATTCTCGAAGGCCTAGCGGGCCGTACTCCAGTCACGATTGGCGCAGGAGCAGGGCGCCCTCGCCTTCGAGACGAGGCAGCATAGGCTAGGAGACTCAGAACAACTCCGAACAGTGCAAGCCCAATGATGAGCAGCATGGTAAGCAGTGGGAGGCCTGGTACAGGTTTCTTGACGATGATGAGGGTGAACGGCGTGGTTCTTGTAGCCGTCCCGTTTGTGCCAGTTATCGTGAGATGATAAGTGCCGTTCTGTGCGTTCGCTCCGACGTTGATTCTCATAACCGAACTTGCAGTTCCGCCGGCGGGCGGTCTCGGGGCTGGAGGTGCAAAGGTTGCAGTCACGTCGGAGGGTAAGCCCGTGGCGTTGAGCGTGACGTTCTGATTGAACATTCCGATCGAGGTAACGGTCACGATGGCGGTTTTGGACTCGGTGGTGTTGATTGTGAGTAAGTTGGGATTGACAGAGATCGCAAAATCGGCCGGCGCGATAGTCACGTTCAGGGTGACAAGAGCCCATTTGACGATCGGTGGAGTCGAGGGATCACGCCCTGTGATGTTCAGGGGATAGCTTCCAAGTGGGGTTGTCAATGGAACGTTGATCGTGAGAGTTGAATTTGCGTTTCCTCCAGCTGGAGGCTGAGGTGCGGGAGGGTTGAATGTGTGTGTTGCTCCGGATGGCAACCCGGTTACGCTCAGCGTGACCGGAGAGTTGAATGATCCAAAGGACTTGATCGTAACCGTGAAACTTGTAGATGTTCCTTGAGGGGTGGACCTTGAGGGCGGGCTGGCACTCAGTGTGTACGCCTTTGGAGGAGGACCGTGCACAAACTTGTTCCCATACAGCTGATGGACGGCATAGTATCCTTTCTCACCCACCAAAGCTTTTGTCTGCTGCTGCGGATGCACTGCCAAACCTTCGACGATGCCGTCTCCATACTGGAAATAGAACGCCAAGATACCATACTTGGTTCCTGTGGATCCAAGATTCCACGAGTCAGCAAGGATCCGGACATCATTGATCCGTCCCGAGGGAATTGATGATACGACATACCCTTGCCTCTCTGCATAGAACTTGGCTTCGTTGGGTTTTGGTGGAGGGAGGTAGCCTTGGCTTGGAAACTCGGGGACAAACCGGTCGGTCGAACCGTATTTCTTGGGCGGGTTGTACACGTAGCTGTTGGCGATTCTGTCTGTCGGTTGAGGGCCCCACAGATTCACGTATCCCGGAAACGTCGCGTTCATGTCCAGCATCGCGATGTCGGTGAAGATTACTTCGTTTCCAGCGAAGACATGATTTCTCAAGTTCGCTGCAAGCTGAGACGGAATATTGCCATACCATCCGTAGCAGTCAACCACAATTAGCGAGTAGCTGAAGATCATGTTTGGGTTTGCTGCGACATCATCGTGAGTGGTGATGTTGTAGGGGATCTTCATCGCGTTGAGGGTTATGTCTGTCCTCCCCCAGAGCCCTTTCACAACCAAGATCTTTGTCGGATCTCTCACCCTGAAGATATTGTTGAGCACATGCTGTGTGGTGAGTGTTCCAACGGTCACGTGCCTGAATTCAGCGCTGTTCTTGATCTGAGATATTTTGGAAGCATCGCTGGGAAACACTAGGAAGGGGCCGCCGGTGAAGATCTTCGGCGTCGCAGTAACGTTCGTAGAGAGGGTCACGTTGGGTGGTTCGATGACTCTGAAGATCTGAATTGGATTGGGCGTCCTCAACAAGGCGTGAACAAAACCGAAAACAAGGATCCTTTCAGCTTGCTTCTCATCCATCGGAATGACGAACGTGCCTGCCGGGAACACCACGTTGTTCTCCAGAGGCGGAAGAGATTGGACGGCCGGCAAGAACAAAGACACGGCGAAAAGACTGACTAGAAAGACGACTAGCAGCTTCGTCGGTCGCATGTGGCTGCGGGCTCCAATGGCTTTGCTATCGCAATGGCACCGTGTGCGGTGACTCTAGATTCGGTTGGATGTGATTTAAGATTTGATCGAGGTCCTCTAGTCACTGCATGGGGTCTTCTGACGATTAGTGATGACGAGCAAATGCTCGCTTGACTAGAACATGATGATCTAGAGGCTTTCGAAGTCTCCCCATAGCCAGAAAAGCATGATTATTTGCGTCAATGTATGGGCCCACCTTTCACTTGCCTCATAATCCGTTCATATCAGAGAAGCCCATTCATATTCGTCGGCTCATCGCCGTGTTTCAGGCCTTAAACCAACGGAAGACCAGATAGTCCATTTTGCCTTTCTCACGTGGAACCGCTATTGTGAACTGCTTTCTGACAGTTGTGGCGAGCCGTCCGGCGAGCACAATCTCGAACGGCCCCATCGTGTCCCTTTCCGTCCTCCCGGTGACTATGAAGGGAGCATGATCTATGCCCGGACCATGCTCGTACACCGCGAAGTCTGACCCAAACCGAATTCCAGGAGTCACTATCAGTCCACGTTTCCGAAGGTCCCTGTACACTGAGTATCCGAGCTCAAACTCCTTGTATGTCACGGATGCGAGCTTCATCAGACGAGATCGAGTGACCGGTTTCCCTGTCGCTGGATCCACTATCTTGATCCTGCCCTTCTCCTGAAGAAAGAGCCCCTCCATTATGTCAAGAACAAGAGGGGCGGAGAAGTCCTCGTTCGGCTTCGGTTTTGGGATGCCGACTGGTTTTCCAAAGAAACCCTGTCTGTAGATGGCGACGCCATGCTCGGGTCTCCACACGATGAGTCTCGTCCCTACGAGCTCGGCGACTATCTTGCGATCCAACTGTGAGCCTTCTACGCAGTCAGCGCGAGTACTCTTATGAGATCCACGACCTCGACTCCGAGATCAGCGATCCTTTCAGCTCGCTCAGCCATGTCTCGCAACAACAGGACCTCATTCACTGAGAGTTTTCCCGATAGGATCTCGAACTCGAGATTTCTTGAATCGGTATCTATCTTGCGCTCCAATTCCTCTACTACTCTCGACAGCTCCACCGCCTTGTCTCGATCAAAGCTCAACGAGTGAAGCGTCTCCTTCATCCTTGTGACCTCAGTGAGAACCATTGACAGGATCTTGGACAATCTCTCGATGTGTCTCTTATCGAGCTTCCAATTCCTCTCCGTTGCTCCCATGAGTCTAAATCCAAGCGCCTCCGCATAATCGGCGATCGAGCTCATGCGAAACATCAGTAGCAGAAAATCCTCCCGACTGATGAGCAGAGAGCCGACAGAAGCAACCTCTTCTAGGAGAGTCGTTCTCAACTTGTCGTTCTCTTCTATGAGCTTCAGCATGCCTGCGTAGTGTTCCTTCGTCGCCTTGCCTTTCCTGTCGGCGACGCTGTCAACCATCAAAGCAAGCTCACGCACAATCTCAACGATTGTTCGAGCCTGGCTTTGGCAGACTTCCAATATGCGCCTCTTTATTGTAGCTTCAGTCTCGATGGGGAATGTCATCGACTTACACTTCGTTTCGCTACTTGTTGAGTAGTCCCGTGACGCTCAATTAAAGGTCACTGTCACAATCACGAGAACAGTGTAGATTCAGCAATGGTCGTCTTGGCAACGAAATCCGAGTCTGGTCGGGCTATGAGGATTCTTCTCCTGATACGGGGACGCCTAGGTCGGAGAAGATACGCGATTTGCTGAAGTACGCCTTCAGCGTGTCCGAGAGCAAACCTACTGGTGTTCTCACCTGCTTCCAAGTGGCGCGATCTCGGAGAGTCACAGTATCGTCCTTGAATATGTCGTAATCAACCGTGACGGCGATCGGGACACCTATCTCATCAGCCCGAGAGTATCTTCTTCCAATAGTGCCGCTCTCGTCGTATTCAACGTCGAATCCCGCGAGCCGCAAGCTCTCACAGACCTCTCGGGCTTTTTCGTCAAGACCATCTTTTGCCATGAGAGGAAAGACCGAAACCTGCACTGGCACAAGATCGATCGGGATGTTCAAGACAACTCTATCCTCCACTTGCGTATAGGCGTACTCGAGGATCGCGTATAGTAGGCGCTCAGCTCCGAAACTTGGCTCAATCACCTCCGGAATGAACCTTCGCCCTGATTCCTTGACCTCCGTCCAATCGAATTTCACATGTTCGGGAAATATCTTGAATTCGCCCGCCGAGTAGAAACCTTTCTCTCGGATTGACTTCTCCACTTCTTCGCATTTCGCTTCGTTCAGTAGTCTTTTCACCTTGGCTGCGTCAGCCTTGAAGGTTGGGCCGAGCGTGGAGTCAACAGGCCTAATGGTCCTCACTTTTCGGATCAGTGGTGTGTCATACTTCTTGAACACCTTAAGGTCCGAGCCTGATTCATTGATATGCCCCGAAAGATCATGGTTCGATCGGTTTGCATGACCTGCTATCTCGACCCACCCCCATCTCTCGAGCCAGACCTCATGATCATAGGTCTGAGAAGAGTAATGAGCCCGTTCGTTTGGCGACTTTTCGTGAAATCGCTGGCTCGCAGCAGGTATTCCGAGATCCAACATGAATCGTTGTGACAATGCCATGAAATAGGCGGACCATTCGGATAGGACATACTTCTCCTCTAGGATCTCTCTCACCGTGACGAGAACTGGTTCTTCGATTCCTTTCTCGCGAAGCTTGAGGGGTAGTATTCGGATCACGTCATCGGCAATCTCCTTGATGTAGGGGCACCCGGGGGCCTCGGGATCATAGAAGAACTCGAACTCCATGATCGTGAACTCTCTCAGACGAATCGGGCCTTGGCGGGGCGAGATCTCGTTTCTCAAGGCAGGTCCGACTTGTGCAATCGCGATCGGCATCTT
>Ga0129297_10000979_pt1 | contig 14197 bp, 14 predicted proteins | sample I18A1metaG_FD_94708 | JGI IMG/M metagenome (GOLD analysis project Ga0129297, IMG submission 94708) | Lake sediment bacterial and archeal communities from Gulf of Boni, Indonesia to study Microbial Dark Matter (Phase II) - ​I18A1 metaG | ecosystem: Environmental > Aquatic > Freshwater > Lake >... | reverse complement strand
GCATTATTCTCGTTTCCACGTGACGTTGAGATCAAAAGATTAAAGTTGCGGATAACCATCTACAATCCTTTTTATTCTTTTTCTCCATCTTCATTAATCGCCAAATACTGTCTTAAGGCTTTTAAAGGATTTTTCCCTTCTGTTCAGGAACGAGGTTAAGCGGCGGTTCGCCTTGTAGTACTCTTCTAACGTTTTCTGCGGACACTTGAGCCATCTTGCGCCTCGTCTCCACGGTGGCTGAACCTACGTGAGGGGTTAATACTACGTTTCTTAACTTTGCGAGGGGGCTGTCCAGCGGAAGCGGCTCTTTAGCAAAGACGTCTAAGCCAGCGCCTGCGATCCCTCCCTCTTTAAGCGCTCTGCAGAGTGCCTCTTCATCAATGATGGATCCCCTAGAAGTGTTGATGAGGTAAGCATCCTTCTTCATAAGTTTCAATTCTCTTTCGCCTATAAGGCCTCTCGTTGAACTCGTTAAGGGAATATGAATCGTAACGAAGTCCGAAATTCTCAGGAGGTCATCCAGTTCTACAAAACGGATTCCGAGAGTTTCTTCAAGATCTTGCCTGTGAATGACATCGTAATAGACTAACTTCATGTCGAATGCTTTCGTTCTTCGGGCTACAGCAATTCCGATACGTCCCAACCCGATTATGCCTAGGGTTTTCCCTTCAAGATCGATGCCGAGTGTAAAGCGAGGACCCTTACCCCATTCTGTCCTAACATATCTGTCAGCTTCTGTAATCTTCCTTGAGAGGCAGAGGATCAGTCCCATCGTCAATTCGGCTACAGCGTTAGATAAGGCTCCAGGCGTGTAGGAAACGTATATCCCCCTCTTAGTACAAGCTTCTAAGTCAATTCTCTCGTAGCCGACGCCGAACCGAGCAATGATTCTAAGCTTAGGCGCCTCTTCCAAGAGATCTTCGTCTATTGGTTCTCCGCCCACAACAAGCGCTTCGGCATCACTCAACTCTTTTAGGAACTCCTCTCTGTTCGAGGAAGGGCAGAATCTAACATGTGCGAGGTCGTTTAAGCTTTCAAAGACATCTTCACACTGCCGAAATGAGACAACTACTTTGGGTTTCAAGATTCCACCCAGATAGCATTTCTAGTTTTCTAATGTAATCAAACAATCTTATAAGTAGAACTTGGAGGGTGGGACAATGAAACGTAACGCTTTTTGAGGTGGGTCAGTGTTTGAGTTGTAGGGCGTCATAGCGTTAGCTTCGCGCCGTCACCACACATCATCCCCGTAAAACATTTTTCATTTCCAGATTTTTAAACATTCCTATCCGTATAAGATACACGTTTATTATCTTCTTCTTCATTTTCTTATCGGATTAATAAGGGGCGAAGAAGATCAGAATCGCTGTACTTGACGAAGATCGTTGCAAGCCGAATCGTTGCGGTACGGTATGCTCTAGATTCTGTCCGAAAGTAAGAAGCGACATCGAGGCTATTCGATTTGAAGGCGGAAAACCTGTAATCTCGGAGATGTTGTGCTCTGGATGCGGCATATGTGTAAAAAAGTGCCCCTTCAAGGCTTTATCAATTGTAAACCTGCCGGACGAGCTTGAAGGAGAGTGTAGTCACCGATTTGGACTGAACGCTTTTAGGCTTTTCCGGCTTCCAGTACCATCGCCTGGAATCGTGTTGGGGTTAATCGGGCAGAACGGAATTGGAAAGTCAACCGTTCTAAGGATTTTGTCCGGGAACCTGAAATTGAACCTTGGAAATTATGAAGACCCGCCAGATTGGCTTGAGATCATTCACTATTTCCGCGGATCCACGCTTCAGATATACTTTCAAAGGTTGAGCCGAGGAGAACTGAAAGTAGTCCATAAGCCTCAATATATTAGCAAGATTCCAGAGGTCGCCTCCGGCAAAGTTGGCGAAGTACTAGGGAGGGTCGATGAAAGGGGTCAGGTAGGTCGGTTGAGTAAGCAACTTCAACTCGACGTCATCTGGGATCGCCCGCTTGATGTTTTAAGCGGGGGCGAATTGCAGAGGGTTGCGATAGCTGCTACGATATCCCGTGAAGCCGATGTTTACTTGATCGATGAGCCGACTAGCTATCTGGACGTAAAGCAGCGGCTTGAGGTAGCTAAGGCTATACGAAGCCTTAAGAGCGATGAAAAGGTCATCGTGGTTGCTGAGCATGATCTAGCAGTGCTGGATTATCTTTCAGACCATATCTGCGTCTTCTATGGAGAACCCGGAGTTTACGGAATCGTCTCACATGTTCACGGTGTGCGAACGGGGATCAACATATATCTTGACGGCTTCATTCCAGATGAGAATATGCGTTTCAGGGAAGAGGGTATAATCTTCCACGCTAAGCCACCATCATCAGGATTAATCCAAAGCGAAGCGCTATTAAAGTGGGGTTCTATGGAGAAAACTTACAAAGATTTTAGGTTGACCACCGAGCAAGGTGAAGTTAGACGAGGAGAGGTCATAGGGATATTGGGGGCGAACGGGATTGGAAAGACAACGTTTGTAAAGATACTGGCTGGAATTGAGAAGCCAGATATAGGTTCGCCGCCGACAGAGAACAAGATAAGCGTAAGTTACAAGCCTCAATACATCTCCGAAGATTATGAAGGCACAGTTGAAGAATTGTTGAAGAGCGTAGCGAAGAAGAATTTCACATCCAGCTATTACCAAAGCGAGATCCTTCAACCATTCAACCTAGAACCCCTCTTTGAGAGGAAAGTAAAAGAGCTCAGCGGTGGCGAACTCCAGAAAGTGGCAATTGCTGCATGCTTGTCCCGGGCGGCTGACCTTTACTTGCTCGATGAACCCAGCGCCTATCTTGACGTAGAAGAGAGGCTTTCCATGGCTAGGACTGTCAGACGCGTCATTGAGAACCGGAATGTCTCAGCTTTCGTAGTCGAACACGACATCGTAGCCCAAGACTTTATAGCCGACCGTTTAATGATCTTCACCGGAGAGCCGGGCAGATACGGTTTAGCCGGAACGCCGACTAACCTTGAAGACGGCATGAACGCGTTCCTGAAAGAGATGGAAGTGACGTTTCGAAGGGATCCATCAACAAAGAGGCCTAGGGTGAACAAGGAGGAATCTAAGCTGGACAGATACCAGAAGAAGATAGGCCAATATTACTACGTAAAGTAAGAGAGGAAGGTTGCGTATTGTTTTTTGTTCTTTATTCAATAAGTCTAGTTATTAAATAAGCTTATGGAATGCGTTAGAGCTCGCGTAATGCTTATTAGTAAGTCTTTCCTTTCTTGTTGGTAGGAGATGCATGTTTTGGAGGTAAGTATAGGATCCCTTACCACGAAGGGTCAGATAACTATTCCTAAAGAGATCAGAGAGACGTTAGGTTTAAGGGAGGGTGATAAGGTCATCTTTATACTCGAAGGTGAGCGGGTAGTGATTAGAAAGGTCTCTGGAGAAAAGTTGTCTGAGATTCTAACTAGGCAGAAGCCTTGGCCTGAATCTAGCATGGCTTTTCAGAAGAGGCTGCGCGAGGAATGGGGATCAAAGTAGTCTTAGACACTAATATCTTTCTAAACGTCAAGAACAGAGAAGAACCTTACTACGAGTCCTCAAAGCGGGTTCTCGACGCCGTTGATGACGGTAGGTTACATGCTGTCGTCTCGGTCGTATCGATCGCTGAGCTCTGTGCAGGCTACTACTCAGTTGGGGATGAAGGGGGAAGGCAAGAGATGATTATGCACCTACTATCTTCAAAGGATTTCAGCATCGTGGAACTCGATGTGAAATTAGCCGATGCTGCAGGAAGAATTCGGGCTGAAAGTGGACTCCGACTGCCCGACGCCATCATAGTTGCCTCAGGGCTAGAAAGAGGAGCAACCTACATTGTTACACATGACGAGGAGTTTAGAAAGGGAAAGCGATACTTGGGGGCTGTAACATCACAAGAACTAGTCGGGAGACTGGGATAGGCCAACGCTGCGTCAATAAACATTCTTAGACAGAGAGAAATGTTCCCGGCCTATAAAGTTCCATGCTCCATTAGTGATCCCTCTAATTTGCTGAGCGTAACTGTTCCACCTATCTGCACCTCATCTAAGATTGTTTCGGTAATTGGGTATAATACGCGTAATGACAGATATCATGACTTTTTCACCTTAGAAGCCCTATTTTGCCTATATTTAGGGATGGTGCGGGGTTCGGGATTTGGACACATGAAGGCTTACGCCAGAGGGACCTGAGCCTTGGAACGATCTGATGATCTTCCTTCAATTTCTTTGGCGCGTCAACCATCTATAAGAATATTTGAAAACATATGAAATAGTAGGATTAGATATCCTAGCTAAACGCTTTCCTTGCTTGTATTAGATTTCTGATTTATCTCTTTAAGACGTAATTCGATTCTCTCCAGCTCGAGCCAGAATTGCATGAGAAGAAAAAGCTGAGGTGCCATCATTTCGAGCAGAATCTTCTCCCAGATGCGATTGAGGTGTTGTTCTGCTGTGACCACTTTCTTCTCCCTAACCAGTAAGGCTTAAATGTAACACTGTATCATTGTATCAATAGTGGTCAATGTGAAGAGGCTTTCAGCCGTTGTTTCGGACGAGGAGTATAGAAGAGTTGAAAAATTGGTGAAAGCCGGCGCAGCTGGCAGCGTCGCTCAACTAGTTAGAGAAGCCGTGGCTGAGTATGTTGATAAATTGGGTGCTGGCAAACTGCTTAACTTACGAACCGTTCCTTTTGAACAGGCGCGTGACGAAGTGGAGGATTACCTAAAGAGCCATCCTGGAGTGGTTTGGCCTGATGAGATGGCTGAAGAACTTGGGATAGACTACCGAATTGTTCTCTCTGTAGTCCAAAACTTGTTAAAGGAGGGAAGGGTAGAAGAAGCTGAGGCAGAGGTGATTCACGTATGACGATCCTCCGCGATCAGGGAGATGGAATAATCGGTGAAAGGATAATTGCCTATGCTCGACGAATCGAATTGATGAGGATTCCCTCTCCCAGAACCCACAGGCACAGAGCCCGAGGAGCAAAACTCAACGATGCTGAATGCTATATAGTGAAGCCTATCCGATGGAAGCCACGGCAATAATAACAGTTGTGATCCACCTCTTCATCTCTGTTTGGATGTTTTGGAGAATTTTGGTGTTTGGGTTAAGCGATTTAGGTTTAGGAATATTTCTGAGGAAGAAAGAATCCAAAAAGACCTTTACAATATTACTATGTAAAATAAAGATTATCCTAAACCTTTTTCAATAATCTTTAGTTTATATTCTTACTATGTATGGAACTTACGTAAATGCGACTGCTGTAATAGTTGGAAGCCTTATTGGAATAGTGTTTCACAAAAAATTTCCCGAAAAGGTCAAGATAATAGTTTTACAGGGAATTGGTTTAGTAACCTTATTTATCGGGCTCCGGATGGCATTTAAAACCGATAATTTGGTAATTCTCTTTTTCAGCATCTTTATGGGAGCGGTTATGGGAGAGATGATTGATATCAAGAACTATTTAGATAGGTTAGGGACCTTATTAAAAATCAGATTCAAATCTGAAGATGAAAGATTTATAGAGGGTCTTGTTACTGCTTTTCTGACTTTCTGTGTAGGTTCAATGACGATCCTCGGGGCAATAGAAGATGGAATCAATGGAGATCCCTCTATTTTATATGCAAAGTCGATATTGGACGGATTCGCTTCTATATCGTTTGCATCTGTGTTTGGGATGGGCGTTCTATTCTCAGCCGTACCTTTGTTTATTTTTCAGGGAGGGATAACACTATTAGCGGCATATTCCAAGACTTTTTTCACAGACGTTCTCATAAACGAGCTCAGTGCTGTTGGCGGAATTCTATTAATCGGTTTGGGGATTAATATTTTGGAAATCAGGGAGATAAAAGTAGCGAATTTATTGCCTTCACTTGTTGTTGTAACGATACTTGTAGGTCTGTTCTTACAGTAAGCCGAAACATAATATACATCTCGTGAACTGAGGCACCTTTAGAGACATTAAGGTTGTAAACGTAGCAGAGAGTGGAACAAACTCTAGGCTTTTTTAACGCCCAGATAAACTTGACCCAGCTCCGGATGGTTCAGAAGCTCCTTGGAGTCACCATCATACATTATTTTCCCGCTAACGAGCAGGATCGCCTGGTCACCATGCTCAAGGGCTCTCCTAGCGTTCTGCTCAGCTATTACTAGGGCTATCCCATACCTATCCCTAAGACTCACTATTTTGTCAAGCACTTCGTAGGCTATCTTTGGAGCTAGGCTAGCGGTAGGCTCGTCGAAAAGCATAACTTGTGGCCTCCTTATCATCGCCATTGCCATTGCTAGCATCTGCCTTTCTCCACCGCTAAGTGTTCCCGCTCTTCTATCCATGTACGCTTTTAGCACGGGGAAGTCTTCTAATACCTCTTGAGTACGTTCTTTAGCCTCATCCTTGCTAAGGATGTAGCCAGCCATAAGCAGGTTCTCTTTGACCTTGAGGTTTGCAAAGACATTGTTAACCTGTGGCAGGTATGCTATACCAAGCTTGGTTACTGCGTGGGGAGGTAGTCCTATTATATTACTCCCATTGAAAAGTATCTTTCCAGAGTATACTTGCGTTACTCCCATGATTGTTTTCAGCAATGTGCTCTTTCCGCTTCCATTAGGCCCTACAAGCACCGTGATTCCCTTGTCTTCCATCATGGTGCTGATCTCGAAGAGCACGTGAAGCCTTCCGTAACCAGCATTGATATCCTCGATCTTTAGCGTGTTTCATCCACCCAGATAATTCTCTATTACGACTGGGTCGCTTAAAACTTTTTCAGGATCTCCTTCTGAAACTATTTTTCCCCTCGCCATAACGTATACGTGGTCAACATAAGGTAAAACAAGCTCTAGTCGATGCTCAACTATGAGGAAAGTAACTCCGAGCTTCTTCATCTCGATGAGGTAGTAGAATACCTCGTGCGCAAGTTTTGGGTTTAGGCCTGCAGCCGGTTCGTCCATGAGGATCATCTTTGCTCCGCTCATTATGGCTCTCCCTGCTTCAACCAGTTTCATTTGTCCTCCGCTCAGGTGGGTAGCAGGCCTGTTCCACATGTGATCGAGGTTAAGAAGCTCAAGAAGCTTGAAGGCCGTTTCTGTTGCTTTCTCCTCTTCGCCAATCCATGCTTTCCTCATCAGCGCCTTCAAGAAGCCTTCACCTGGATTTCCCCTGTAAGCTGTGACTATGTTCTCTAGGACCGTTAGTTTTTGGAACGGTTGGGGTATCTGGAATGTCCTTACAAGGCCTGCATCATAGACTTTGTAAGGTGGCCATCTGGTGATCTCCTTGTTGTCGAACCATACTCTTCCCTTGTCCGGATTGTAGAATCCTGTGATGCAGTTTATGAGGGTTGTCTTGCCGCTTCCGTTGGGACCTATCAGCATGGTCATCAGTCCCTTTTTGACGCTGATGTTGACGTCGTCTAGAGCGAATAGTCCGCCGAAGGTCTTCGTTAAGCCTTCAACCGTGAGTACGTCTTCCATAAATATCACAAAAAAGAGGGGAAGTGGATGGATTTAATCCCATTGCACCGAGTCCGTGGCTAGGATGTACTTGCCTACGATCTTCCAGTCGTATTTTCCAGGAGATATTTCTACGATCTTCCATATGACATAGTCGCCAGCTTTTCTGTCTCCATTCTCATCAAGATCGATCCAGCCTGAAGCACCGAAGAAGGATGCGGCTACTTCGGGTATGACTGCCCTAACAGCCTCAGCGTCGTACTTATCGACTTTCAAAAGGGATAGCGCGTACACCCAAACTATATCGTAGACTGCGTACGAGTAGGACTCTGGCTCCCTTCCTAACACCTTTAGACCATTTTGGCGAACCATCTCCCACTTAATGGACTCCGTCGGTGCGAACATTGTCGACGGATAGCCGATCTTTACAGCGAAATCTTTCACATTCGGATCTTCAATAATTGCTGCGCTTGCGCATGTTCCGTCGCTTCCATACCACTTAACGGTTGAGAGAACAGCATATTCTCTAGCTACGGTGAAGAATGCGTTTGCTTCTTCAAACGATATGTGTAAGACGCCTACCTTGTCTGCTCCATACGATGCCACTGCGCTCGCAACTTTGTCAGCCAGATTCTTAGCTTCAGCTGAGAACTCCTTTGCTTCTGGGGCATACCTTATGCCTGTGAGGACGGTGCCTCCTAATTCCCCAAATCTCTTTGTCGCAGATTCCTCTAGCCCAACTCCCCAGGCATCGTTTCTTGTGACTGGAATCACGTACCTTATTCCATCGTCGTACAGTATCCTGCCGATCGCAGGTCCCTGTCCAAATTTGTCAGTGGGGCAGAACCTGAAAATGTAGTCGTTTGGTATGGCAAGGTCTGGTGCAGTTGAGGACTGGCTTATTGCCAATATCTTGTTTGCGTCACAATAGCCCTTGATAGCTCCGACCTCTCCGCTACTCAACGGGCCGATAAGAAGCTTTATGCCTCTTGCCGCAAAACTCTCCACCTTTTCCAAGGCGATGCTAGGCTTTACCTGGGTGTCTTCAGCAACGATTCTCAGGGTCCATTTCGCTCCGATCGCTTTGAGATATACATTCACTTGGTCAGCCGCCAGCAACGCCGCGGCATATTCGTTCTCACCGTATGTGGCTAAATCACCGCTGAGCACGAACAGCCCGCCCAGCTTAACTTCACCAGTTAGTTTGGTTTCGATTGGGGCCTCTCCGGCCGCGCCAACCAAAGCCTTCGACGTCGCGTCGCGTTCAGCCACGGTGGCGTTAAGCGTAGCCTTAGCTGTGGCAAGCTCAGATCTCGTCGCACTAAGGCTGGCGGTTGCCGCATCAAAATTGGTTCTAGCCGTCGTAAGTTCTGTCTGCAATGCATCAAACTGTGCTTTCGGAACAAACTCTGGAGGTACTGGTTTCACAATCCAGCCGATGGCAGTTCCAACTAGTAGACCTACTATCAAAGAAACGAGTACGAACGACTTCCAACGTTGACTCAACTCAAACCTCTCCACAAATATTTTTGGCTTTTTCCTTAACCACGAGCCATAAGTATCTTTCAATATTCCTTAAAAACATTACGCTTCTATTGAGGATTTTCAATATCTAAACTAAAAAAATGAATTACTAATTACTATTCACAGAATTGACAATTTCTCGACAAAGATGAATAGGGTTCGCAATGATTTAATCTTCTTTAACCAGATCATAGCGACATTTATTCTGAGAGCAACTGGCGAACAGTTTATTCAACCTTGATTTTGTTGAACTGTGAACTTAATTGGTAAAGCTTATTTTCTTCCTACATCATTCTACTAGAGGAAAACGCATGATTGATCCTATTTTATTTGGTAGGGCAATCATATTCAGCAGTCTTCTCACACTGTTAAGTATAGGGCTTACCCTCACTTATCTAACAACCAAGGTTCCTAACTTCGCTCACGGAACCTTTGCAGCCGTCGGAGCATACGTCACTTTGACAGCGGTCCAAGTGTGGCAAGGGAACACGTACCACTATCTTTTCTTAGCCCTAATTCTTGTTGGAACGATCGCACTCGCGCAGTATCTAATTGTCTTTAAGCCCCTTATACGAAGAGGGGCCACAGTTGTTGGGTTGATGATCACTACGCTCGCTATAGAATTCATACTTTTGGCCGTACTCAATATCTACGCCGACTACTTGTCAAAGGTGTTCAAAATCCGTTCAAGATACTTCCTCTTTTCAGCTTACGACATAAGTATCGCAGGCCAGAGAGGCCTGTTGATCGTTGCTCCAACTCTCGTAGCGATTATAGTCACATTGCTGTATCTAGCTCTAACCAGGACGAAGTTCGGAATAGCGATGAGAGCAGCTGTCGAAGATTCATCCTTAGCCGGCGTAGTGGGCATAAACGTCAACCTAGTTTACGCAACCTCATGGTTCATAGCGGGCGGGCTGGCAGGACTCTCTGGAGCGCTCCTCCCTCTATATTTTCCTGGTAACCCGGATGTGGGCGCGGGATTGATAGTGAGCATATTCGCGGCAAGCACAGTGGGCGGGGTCTTCAGCATCTACGGCGCCGTACTGGGAGGTTTTTTGATCGGACTTGCTGAGATACTAGGCACCAGCTACTTAGCCTCTTGGCTCGGAGCATGGGTAATACCCTACAGGCCTCTGATCCCCTTGATCGCGATATTGGTCACCCTGCTCTTAGCTCCGAGCGGTCTAATGGGAGTAGATTGGCGAGGCCTCGTCGCATCAATGAGAAAAATAGCTTCGCAATATAAATTTAAAACCAGAAACGAGGCCTCATAATCGTCCAGGAATAGCCCCTGTTAATCCTCTTTTTCCGATGAAGAAGCCGCTCTTTTTGAGATGATAAAATTCTTAAGTCGCTTGTAACTTAACGTAGGTGTTGGCTTCTCCCGTAGGATGCCTTCAGGCCTGTACATCTGTATCAATATTAACATTATTCCAAGCAGTAAGTAGTCGAGCCACACGACGCTGAATGGAACGAAGGGAGCAAACTGTTCTTTGTAGTAGTCTATGAACCTCCTAAGAGATGCGAAGGCGAATGTCCCCACTAAAACACCCATGTTGTTGGCAGCGCCTCCCAAGACGACTATGACCCAAGGCCAGAACGTCCAGGAAAACCTCTGGTAACTGGTGGCGATTACGCTACCTGCTTTAAACGCATCTAGAGCACCACCAATGGATCCTATAATCGAGGCTATTATAATGGTCTTCATCCTTATGCGGCTGACATCTTTACCAAGCGACTCCGCCACGGTCTCATTATCCCTAATCGCTCTTAACATCCTACCTAACGGAGATCTTACTAACCGCTCAACACAGTAGAGCACTAGAAGACATATGCCAACTATGAAAGCTGCTATCACTGCGTATCTGAAATCTCCCGCCCACCTAAACGGATCAGGCACCAAGACACCGAGGTTTCCTTTTGCAATTGGAGTATAGTTGTAACCTATAACTTGGATGGCCTCGCCCATCGCGAGTAACGTTATGGCCAAATAGTCCTCACGAAGCCTTATAGCTGGATAGCAAGATACCAAACCTAAGACTGCGCCAACAGCTCCAGCTACAACTAAAGTAGCGAAGAAAATTGCCAGACTAACGACTGCATTTTCCTGAAGCACCTGGTTCACTCCCGTAACGATTGCCACATTATTGTTGATGTAGTCTAAGCCTGAACCTATACCGAAAAACCATGCTATTATCCTGCCGGGAACGGAGGCAACGACGAAGGCGCCTCCAGCCACAGCCAGCACCTTACCGAAGTTGGGAACGCCAGTGTATCCGTATTCCAGATTGAGGCTAAGCGCTATTATGAGATATATTGCGACGAAGATAGCGAAGTCTCTCACAAATATTATCAGTTCAGCTGACACTTCCGTTAACCTTCACGCTCCTACTTCAAGTAATAGCAGCAAGTCCTGCAGTAAACTAAGTTTATACCAAGCTTATAATAAAGTTTTTACACATATTTCAAATTTAAGAAGGCCACTGTCAAGAATTAATCATCGGAACTATTGCCTGTAAAAATGCTTAGTCCCTTTCTTTCTCAAAGTTTCTGAAGGGGCGGCAAATATCATAGCCAAAAGGATTAACAGACCGCCTATCCATTGAGTGACGCTGAGGGCATCATTGAATACGATGGATGCTACAACAACAGACGTTACGAGTTCAGCTATGCTAAGAATAGAAGTTCGCGACGGTCCAATCAGCTTCAGCCCCTGGAAGAATGTTATTATGGCGATGAAGGTGCTGATAAAGGAGATCATTACAACCCATATCCAGGCCTCAAAATTCCATGCGATGTGGAGTTCACCCATTAGCAAACAAGATATTCCAAAGGTCAGGCTTGCAGCTCCCATGACGAAGAAGGATCCTACTTCGCCACTCAACCCCTTCAGCACCCGTGTGCTCACCAAGATATAGACTGTATAGGTGACGGCTGCACCTAGTGCCATTGAAATCCCAACGATTGATGTGTTGAATATAGGGTTTGCCACAAGGACCAATCCGGCTGATGCAAGCAAAAGGGAGAGTATAAGATAAGTAGAAATCCTCTCCCAACCTAAAGCCAGGGAACCAGCCGTAACGAATGCGGGATATGTATCAAGAACCAGAGCGGCAACCGGGACTGGAATGTGAAGGAGCGCAGTAAAATAGAGGCTGGACTGGAGGAAATATCCTATCCCCCCCAAAGCCAGTAGAACCAAGAGATGTTTTCTCGGCGGAATGGAGACCTTACCGGTTAATCCGAGAAAAACGCCTGTTAGAAGAAATGCTAAGATGAATCTGATAAAAAGGAGCTCCTGTACCCCGACACCTTCTTCATAAGCTAAAAGTGCGAAGATTGGCATAAACCCGAAGGAGACTGCTGAAACAAGGACAAGTATGCTTCCGTACCATCGAGAGTTCATGGATAAACCGACCAAGAGATAGATTCTCCTTCACGGAGGGATCTTAAAAATCTTTGTTTTAGCCGAAACCTTCATTGAACATCATCATCGTCAGTGTGTTCTTAATAACTTAGATAGCGACTTGACCGAAAACTTGCCAATTTCCAGTGAAGAAGACTTAAATGGTTCTCGATCCCATTACTCTTCTGACGTGTCATCGGTGGATTTGGCGGTCCAAGCGTTTAAGAAATTGGAGCCTGAAGACTTTAGGGTGCTCTCGGCCATCGAGGTAAATATGAGTCGTTATAGGTACGTCCCGGAAAACATTATATCGAGTCTTAGTGGGTTTCCAGAAAAGGAGGTAGAATATCGCCTCCACAGATTGGACGGTTTCGGTTTAATCCTCAGATGGGTAGGCTCGTATGCTGGATACCTACTTAACACATCTGGTTACGACTGCTTAGCCATAGACACTCTTGTGAAAGAAAACGTAATCGAAGCTTTGGGAAAACCCCTAGGGGTTGGTAAAGAATCAGACGTATATGCTGCTCTAACCCCGGCTGGAGAGAAAGTCGCCGCGAAATTCCATTGTCTGGGACGCGTGAGTTTTCGGCAGGCAAGGAGGCTTCGAGATTACATTGGAGACCGGAGACATATATCGTGGTTATATGAGTCTCGCCTAGCCGCTGAGAAGGAGTTTGAGGCGTTGAGGTTGGTTCATCTTCGCGGGTTTCCGTTCCAAAGCCTATCAGTCATAACTGTCATGTCGTCGTGATAGATGTAATCAAAGGAACGGAGCTCATAGAGCTTATTGAGATCCCTAAACCCGGAAAAGTCTTAGACGAGATCCTAAACGTGAAGAAGGCTTATCTTGAAGCCGTGGTTGTACACGGCGACCTAAGCGAGTTTAGTATGATACTCAAGCCGGACAACCATATTCTAATAATTGACTGGTCTCAATTTGTTAGAAAGGATCATCCCAGCATGGAATACTTTCTGGAACGAGACGTGAAGAATGTGTTACGATTCTTTAATCGGAAGTTTAAAGTGGGAATAAACGTTGAGGATGCTTTAAGGTTTGTTAAGGGAAATGATTAATATCTTTTCTTTCCTAAATTTTTTATGGAGATGAGTTTAGTATCCTTTGTTGTTGGGAATGCTGGTATGAAGAGGCTTATTGTGGGGATAGATCCCGGTGTGACTTGCGGTGTCGCTGCATTGACACTTGACGGAGTTCCCGTCTTCGTTGGCAGTCAACGTGGTTGGACTCTGAATAACCTTCTTAAGATGCTTACAAATCTAGGCGAGCCCATCATAATCTCAAGTGATGTCGTTCCCGCATCTGAACTCGTTTGGAAGATCTCTAAGAATCTGAATGCGATCACATTTACGCCGTTGATCTCGCTTGGAGCGGTTGAAAAACAACATCTGGCTAGAGATTACGCTGAAAGATACGCGGTTAAGTTGAGTAACACCCATGAAATGGATGCGTTGGCTGCTGCCTTAAAAGCGTATAACCACTTCAAGAATAAGTTTGAACAGATAGAGATGCAAGTGAAGGAATCAGACTCAAAGGTCTCAATCGACGACGTTAAGGTTTTGGTTATAAAAGGTTACACAATAAACAGGGCGATTAGCTACCTTACCACGAAGCCTGAAGAGACTGGTATACCTCTCATTCCAAGGAAGATCCCTCGCGAGGAACGGTTGAAGAATCTAGTCGATGAATTGAATGAGAGGATAATCCTAGATAAGGAAGAAATAAAGCGTCTAAGAACTGAGAATAAGGAACTACGAAAACAGATAAGATCGTTAGAGAAAGAAGTCT
>Ga0129297_10000974_pt1 | contig 14212 bp, 8 predicted proteins | sample I18A1metaG_FD_94708 | JGI IMG/M metagenome (GOLD analysis project Ga0129297, IMG submission 94708) | Lake sediment bacterial and archeal communities from Gulf of Boni, Indonesia to study Microbial Dark Matter (Phase II) - ​I18A1 metaG | ecosystem: Environmental > Aquatic > Freshwater > Lake >... | reverse complement strand
GTTTGATCCCGCTCATGAAGAACGGGATGATCTCCTACGAGAACATTGTCATCGATGCCAAATCCGGCGTCAGCGGTGCTGGGAGGGATGTCGTCTTAGGATCCCTTTTTTGTGAAGTGAATGAAGGGGTGAAAGCCTATAATATCTTTAAACACAGACACCTTCCGGAGATCGAAGAGGAACTGGGCCAGCTGGCAGAAAGAAAGATCACAGTGACCTTTGTCCCCCATCTCATTCCGATGGACAGGGGCATCCTGACGGCCCTCTATGTCAACTTTACTAAAAGAATGAATGCGGAAGATGTACTGAAGGTTTTTCAAGAACATTATCAGGCAGAACCCTTCATTCGTATCTATCCGAAGGGAAGTCTTCCCAATACGAAAGATGTCAGAGGTTCAAATTATTGCGATATCGGCGTCGCAGTGAGCGAATCCGATGGCCGGGCTGTCGTTGTGACTGCCATCGACAATTTGGTCAAAGGGGCATCTGGCGAAGCTGTCCAAAACATGAATATTATGTTGGGATACCCTGAGACGATGGGCCTTGACGTCCTGCCGCTCTTTCCGTAGATCGCATGGAGCATAGGGGTTGGGGCATGGTGTATGCCCAAATCCATAATTCATGACTCTAAAACCATAAGGGAACCTCTAACAATGTCATTCCTGCAAGGCAGCCCCTGATCAAGTCAGGGGCAGAAGCTCTTGACATTACCGGACTCCCGCCTGCGCGGGAGTGACAAATTGATAATTATTAGAGCTTTCCTTAACTTTTCACTCCCCAACAAAGAGTCTAAATTCCGAAATCCGGAATCCTGTTTTCTTTCCATTTTACATCCTTAAAAGATTTTGTTAGATTATTTTCAAATCCCCCCGACCCCCCTTTTCTAAAGGGGGACGAGAGGGGATTTGAGAAAGACATGAAACCCTTAACCCCGATGATCAAACAGTATCTTCAGATCAAGAGTCAATATCCTGATTCTATTCTATTCTTTCGGATGGGTGACTTTTATGAGATGTTCTTTGAGGATGCCCAGATCGGTTCCAAAGAGCTGGATATTGCTTTGACATCGAGGGATAAAGGCGAGAAGGATAGCGTCCCTCTGTGTGGGGTTCCCTATTTTACTGCCGAGACTTATATCTCCAAACTATTAAAAAAAGGATATAAGGTCGCTCTCTGCGATCAGGTAGAGGATCCGAAACTTGCTAAAGGAATTGTCAAGAGAGAAGTGGTCAGGGTATTCACCCCTGGGCTCACGACAGATTCGATCCATCTCGGAACCGGCGAAAATAATTACTTGATGGGGTTCTTTGCAGAGGGGGAAGTTTTCGGGCTTGCCCTTTTGGATATTTCCACGGGCGAATTGAAGGCCTGCCAAATTTCAGGATTTGACCCGTTCCTCAATGAAGTTCTCAGGAACGAACCCAAAGAGATTTTGTTGCTCAAAAAGTTTCAAGAACATCCCTGTTTTGAAAAATTTAAAAAGGTTTTTGAAAACGGGTTGATCAACATTTTAGACAATTCCAAATTCGACTCCATCCATACTCTCGACGAGATTCAGGGAGGGTCAACCCTCCAAAGGGCCCCGTTGGCAGCCCTTGCTGCAGAGATGGTCCTTCGCTATGCAGAAGAGAATCAGAAAAAACCGCTCTCTCATATCCGCCCCCTCTCTTTTTATCGGGTTCAGGATTTTATGGTCATCGACGAGGTGACGAAAAGAAATTTGGAGCTCACTCAACCACTCTTTGAACGGGGGCAGAAGGGTTCCTTCTTCTGGGTATTAGATGAGACGATGACGGCTATGGGAAGTCGTAAATTGAAGCAGTGGTTAAATTATCCTCTCATAGATATCGGAGAAATCGAACGCCGTTTGGAAGGGGTCTCCGAACTGAAGGAGAAGAAGATTGAAAGAAAACAACTCCGGGAATCTCTCAAGGGGATCCAGGACATCGAAAGATTGACCGCCCGGATCTACCTCGGACATGCCAACGCACGAGACCTTGTAGGATTAAAAAATTCACTTAAAAACTTGCCTATTCTGAAAACCACGTTGCAGTCATTTGTCGCTCCAATGGTCAAGCAGGTTGCCTCAGAAATAGAAGATTTTGATGATCTTTTCCGGCTTCTTGAAGCTTCTATTGTCGAGAATCCGCCCTTGACCATTAAAGAGGGAGGGATCATCAAGCCACACTATGACAAAGAATTGGATGGGTTAAGAGAGATTGGTAAGGAAGGAAAGGGTTGGATCCTTCAGTTAGAGGCGAAGGAGAGGAAGGAAACAGGAATTTCCTCTCTAAAGGTTCGATATAATCAAGTCTTTGGGTACTATATTGAAGTGACCAAGAGTAATCTTCACCTCGTTCCAGACCATTATATAAGAAAGCAGACTTTGGTCAACGCAGAACGGTTTATCACGCCGGAACTCAAGGAATTCGAGGCCAAGGTGTTGGGTGCCGAGGAAGCGATCTGCCAATTGGAATACAGGCTCTTCGAGGATATACGTAAGAAGGTCTCCGATGCAACTCCGAGGCTCCAAAAAACTGCTTCGGCTATCGCCATCACCGATATCCTGGCCTCCATGGCCGATATCGCAGACCGGTATGATTACATCCGGCCCATTGTGGATGAAGGAGATGAAATTATCATCCGCGATGGGAGACATCCCGTTCTGGAAAGAATGGGTCTCTCCGAAAGATTCATCCCCAATGATACCCAGATGAATAACCAAGAGCATCAAATTCTTATTATTACGGGACCCAATATGGCGGGTAAATCGACCTATTTAAGGCAAGTCGCCCTTATCATTCTAATGGCTCAAATGGGATGTTTTGTCCCCGCGAAAGAGGCCCAGATTGGGGTGGTAGATCGAATCTTTACCAGGATTGGTGCTTTAGACAATATCATGAGGGGACAAAGCACTTTTATGGTGGAGATGATGGAGACGGCTCGAATCTTAAGCCAGGCCACCTCCAGGAGTCTGGTCGTATTAGACGAGATCGGAAGAGGAACCAGCACCTTCGATGGTTTAAGCATTGCCTGGGCAGTAGCAGAGTATCTCCACGATCATTCCTCGTTCAGGCCAAAGACCCTTTTTGCCACGCACTATCATGAATTGACCGAATTGGTCCTTACCAAGGAGAGGGTCAAGAATTATAATATGGCAGTGAAGGAGTGGGGAGGAGAGATCATCTTTCTCAGAAAGATTGTGGAAGGAGGGACCAACCGGAGTTATGGTATTCAAGTAGCGAGGCTGGCAGGACTTCCGCAGAAAGTGATTGATCGAGCAAAAGAGATCCTTTCCAATTTGGAAAAGAGTGAATTGGATGCGATGGGCATGCCAAAAATTGCAACGACGAAAATGGTGATCTCAAAGCCACACACCCCTTCGCAGCTGTCGCTCTTTGTTCAACCCGATCCCATCCGATCTGAGTTGAAGAAGCTGAAGATTGATCGGTTGACTCCTCTCGAGGCGATCAATATCCTGGATGAATTGAAGAAAAAAGTCGAAAAGGATGAATAGAAATTCAAAATGTCAAATGCCAAAATTCAAATTTAAAAATTGGTTTTCATATTTGGATTCCTATCTCGTCCTGGATTCCTGCTTTCGCAGGAATGACGAGCAAGCCAACATGGTGTCATTCCCGTGGAAACGGGAATCCAGAGCAAAAGAATCTCAAATATTTTTGGCTGGAATTAAGATTTCATTTGGCATTGTAGGTTAATCAATGATCGATTTCCCAAAGGCAAGATTGAAGATGGTGGAGGAACAGATTGTCTCGAGGGGGGTCGAAGATCCCCGGGTGATTGCTGCGATGAAAAAAGTGCCACGCCACCTTTTTGTTGAAGAGGCCCTTGGGAGCCAAGCTTACAATGACCATCCTTTGCCCATTGGAGAAAAACAGACCATTTCTCAACCCTATATGGTCGCCCTCATGACCGAAGCATTGCAATTAAAGGAAAAAGAAAGGGTTTTAGAGATCGGGGCAGGTTCTGGATACCAGACTGCAATCTTAGCCGAGCTGGCTGAAAAGGTATTTTCTATCGAAAGGATAAGATCCTTAGCCATTAAGGCAAGACAATTACTCTATGAGTTGGGATATTATAATGTTGAAATTAACCTCTTCGATGGGACCTATGGATGGATGGAAGAAGCGCCTTTCGATGCGATCATTGTCACAGCAGGGGCTCCTGATATTCCTCAACCTTTGCTCGATCAACTGGCGATGGCGGGAAGATTGGTTATCCCTGTCGGCGACGCTTATGTTCAAGACCTGATCAGGGTGACTAAGACGGAGGAGGGAATAAAAAAAGAGAACCTGGGCGGTTGTCGATTTGTCAAATTGATAGGAAGATATGGTTGGGAAAATGAGTGATGAGGGAACGATGAACGATGAACAAGGGAAGAGGTCTCTTCTTTGAAAATTTTTGGAATGGAATGTTAAAAAATATTCTATGGATCTCATTTCTTTCTTTGATCTTCGTCATTAGTGGATGCGCAAAGCAAAGAGTTCTCCTCGAGAAACCACCTCTTCCATCACAAAGGCAAGGGATTTACCATGTAGTAGAAAAACACCAAACCCTCTATCGTATCTGTAAAACTTATGGAGTCGATATCAAAGAAGTGGCTTCCCTGAATCGGATCATTGATCCGAGCAAAATCCAGACAGGGCAGCGGATTTTTATTCCAGGCGCGAAGAAGGTATTAAAGGTCGAGATCTATATTGATGACGTGGTGGCAGAACCAGGCGAAAAGGAGCGAGAAAAGATCGCTCATAAAAGAATTAACTTCCTATGGCCGGTCGAAGGGAGAATCGCCGAAACTTTTAACGACACAGAGAGCAAAAGACATCAAGGGATTGATATCCCCTGTCCACCTGGCACGCCGATCAAAGCTTCAAGTTCTGGGACAGTTATCTATTCAAGCAATACGATCAAAGGATATGGAAACTTAATCATTCTTCGCCATTCAGAGGAATTTGTCACTGTCTATGCACACAATCAGATGAATCTGGTTGAGGAAGGGAGTTGGGTGGAGAGGGGACAGATCATCGGAAATGTGGGTCAGACTGGAAAAGCCACAGGGCCTCATCTCCATTTTGAAATCCGAAGAAACAACAAAGCCGTTGATCCAATCTTGTTTTTAAATTTACATCCACCTTCTGGAAAATAGTTAGGCATGTAAATAGATCTTCGTCTTTGTGGGTCTTGCCATCAGCTTTTCGATCTTGGCCTGGATCTTTTTCCTTTCGGGGCTCTTTTCCCAATTTTTCCAGTCATTGGCGCTTTGCCATGTAGTGATTACAATATAGTTATGGGGGTCATCCGATGCCCGAAGCGTTTCGCCAGAGATATAACCTTTTGACGGAACGGCTTTCACTCTCAATTCCCTGAGCAGTTTTGCAAAATCTGATTCCTTTCCCTTCTTTACTTTCCGATCGATGATGATCCTCACTGCCATCGTTTTCCACCTCCCCATTTTTTTTAAGATGATACCAATTCTCTCAGGAGATTTCAAGTAAAAATTATTTAATCCTTTTTACTGGGCACTGCCAAACAGACTCTTCATGCGCATTAAAAGAGTGATATCGCCGATGACTGTATATTTCCCTTCCATGAAGGCTTGCTGTCCATCCATCTCCCCATTTGCGATAGCCAGCCAGATCTCCGAAGGGGTTTTGAGGGTGAGGGTAGGAGAATCTACCCTTCCTTCATGATAGATGCACCTTCCATTTTCAATCAAAAAAAACCATTCGCCACTCTGTTTCCCAGTAACTTCAAATTGAATCGTTGCCTTGAGATCCCCGGCAGCCTGAGCCTTGAAGGTTGTTGCCATTCCCCTGAGCAGGAGTCTCGTATCTTCTATCTTCCCTTGCACAGGCTTTCCTTGGGTGATCCCTTCGAGGTGGCTATCCCACCATAGGTTGGCCATCTCAGCTATCTCATCTGGTGCCATAAGAGGCTTCTGGATTTCAGCCTCTGTTTCTTTTGAAACCCTTCCGTCCCGGACAACCTCAATTCCTGCCCGATAAGATGCTTGCAAAACACCTTGAGTCTTATCCCTTAACGCTTTTTGTTTTAATAGTTCACCAGCAGGCATCAGGAGTTCACCGACGAGTGGTATGTGCCCAACCTGTTCCAATTTCCGGAAAAGATGACGAAGACTATCAAAATGAGAGACTTCGGGAAATCCACAGTTAGAGATAAGAACCATCTTTACATCTTTTTTATATCTCGCAGAATGAGTATAAGTCTCTCCCCTCTTGACCAGATGGGGATCAAGAAGGGGAAGGAGCCTTTCCTGGAAGGCCTTGAGAAGCGAGGTCATATTAAAAATATACAGAGGGGTTGCATAAACGATCATATCGCAATGACGAACCTTTTCTAAAAGCTCCGGCATGTCGTCCTTGAATACACATACTCCAGGAGTCTTTGTCCAGCAGGTGTAACATCCTATGCATGAGTGAATCTCTTTCTCTTTTAGGTAGATCGTTTCAGTTTCAGCCCCTTGACTCTGCGCACCCTTCAAGAACTCTTGAAGAAGGATTTCTGTATTACTTTCCTTTGGCCGTGGGCTTCCTTGTACAGCTAAGATCTTTATCATTTTTTTCTCTCCTTTCATGGTTAGACTTTCTTTCTTGGTCAAGTCCTCTTTCCCTGCCTTCGTCGGAGGATGAAAGAGTTCTCCCATTTTCATGAGTAAATTCATATCTCCCTTCACTTCGTAAAGACCATCCATCAGGGCTTGTGCTGGATTGATCTCTCGGCGTGCGATCCTTAGCCAGACATCGGCTGGAGAGACGATCGTGAGGTTTGGAGAAAGCGACTCCCCTTCTCGGGCTGTACATTGCCCTTCTGAAACGGACAGCATCATCTTTCCTCCCCCTTCACCAGAAAGGTTGAATTGGATCTCAGCCTTGAAATCACCCCCGGCTGCAGAGTCGAAGCCGAGAGGCATCCGAGAGATGAGTTCTTTGGCTGTGTCTGGAAAGAGGGATGGGTCAATGGGTTTAGAGGTGAACTGTCTCTTTAGATAATAATTGGGGTAAAGCCTGACCACTGGAAGGCCAATCCCTAAAATAATGATTAACGGCAGAATAATGGAAAATAAGGGTTTCCCGTGACCAATCCAGCACGATAAGAAAGCGATAAAAAAAATACCGCTCCAAAAATAGGTGAGATGAAGGTTGATCGTCCGGAATTGAGGGGTATTCCAAACCCTCGCTGGAGTCATTTGCTTGGCGATTGCGAAGGTGAAGGGATCGTAGCCGAATAATTGAGGGATCAAGGTTGTCAGAAAAAGGACGAAATAGAGAAGAGCAGTAGAATTCTCAACAAAAATTGAGGAAACATGAGAAGGAGCCCAATAGACCCATACTGTTCCGACACTTAGAAAACCAAGGAAGGCCTTTTCAAGATAGGTTGTATGATTGATAAGTTTCTTGGAGAGGATAAACTGAACTACTGCAAGGATGAGACCTAAGAGGGTAGCGAATTTGGCCTGGCCTGCGGTGGCGTCACCCACCCGTGCAATCACCTTAAACGTGATCACCGGAATGAAGGAGGTAATAAACAGGATTATTTTTACTTTCGAGTTCATATCCTCGTTCTCCTCTTTTTGTATCCACGAGCTTTCTCATGTCGATTATTTTTGGATGAAGCTTTTTCCCTATTCAGGGCTTTTAATAATTTGTCACACCATTCTGTAACCATTTTCGCCTGCATCTGGCCAAATTCCAAGGTGAAGGCCCAGTATCGGGCGTCATCAGGAGCACCCGTAATGGAAGCGTAGTGTTGAATGACTGGTTTCACCTCCTTTTCATATTTTTTGAGCAAATGGGCATGGTATTCGCTCATTTTTTGGAGGTGAACGGCAAGCTGATCATTTTCCATTTGGTTGCCAAAGAAGATCTTCAACAGCATGGGATTCCGGGGCTGCGGAACCTCTGACGGCTCCTTCAACCACCGACGGAATTCTTTCAATCCTCTGTCGGTGAGTCTATAAACCTTGCGGCTCGGTTTTCCCTCCTGAGGCTCAATCACGGCAGTCAACCAGCCTTTTTTTTCCATTTGCTTCAATGTCCGATAGATCTGGGGGAGTGTTGCATTCCAGAAGAAGTAAATCGATTCTTTAAAGGCTTTCTTAAGTTGATAACCTGTTGCTGGACGGTAATTAAGTAAGCCTAAGAGGGCGTGTGGCAAAGACATGGAATCAGCTCCTTATGGAACTTATTATATATATAATTATGCACATATTAACCTATGAATATATACTTGTCAAGAAAATTTTTTTTGAACGGAATTGGGGATATTTCCTGAATGGGTAAGGATATAAGAGGGTTCAGTCCATAAAAGAGGGAAAGTTATTACTATGGCCTATTGTAGTGAATCTAACGCTTCTTTACAATGATAATGAGGGTTATCATTCCCGCCCCGTATCAAGTACGGGGTAAACTCCAGCGGGAATCCAGTTGGGAAGACTGGATTCCAGATCAAGTCCGGGATGACGTTCTCTCTAAAGTGATTTCTGAGGCACAACACTGGGCTCTATTCGGGCGTAGGCAGGGATTCTTCGGGCTCTTCTAGTGGTAGCCTTCCAATTCTCCTTTTGGGATAATCCAGAGGAAATTTTCAGGGGTGATCGTCTGGAGACAGCCATCGATCTTCACTGTGAGATGGTTGTTCTCCCGAGAGAAGCCTAGCGCAAAAATATTCTCCAGCTTCATAAGTCGGTCTATGATCTCTTGCCATTTTTTATCGTCGATGGGCTGTAACACACACCCCTTATATTGAGCCTCTTCCAATCTATCGCTGGGATCATAGAAGATAGCTTCGCCAGCAGAGGCGCCGGCCAATATTTTGGCCCCGCTGTAGGGCGATGGCATTCGACGAAGAATTCCATCGCTTCCACGATGGAGTCCCAGAATGATGACTGATCCACCCATTAATGCCTGACAGAGGTGCTCGTATGCAGTACCTACGATGTTAACCTCCAATCCTGGGCCTCGGGGATCGCTCACCGCACAGACCCATCCTCGATCCACCACATTGCCGAGGATGTTAAACGTTCCACCCTTGGCAGAGTATCCTGTCACTTTGCCCACATCCCCATGGATTTCCAATGTTCCGGAATGCATGACCATCCCGGTGAAGTTCTGGGCATGGCCATGAACCCGCACCAAGGCGCCCATGTTGAATGCCCCACAATACTCCCCCGGGCTTCCAAAGACATCGAGTGTCGTGTCAAAGGTTGAACCAGAACCCATTCCCATGCCTATGCCTCGCTGGCCGCCCACTCTGTATACGATGAACTTTCTCCACCCCATGCGATGGGCATGGTCCAAGAAGCAGCTCAGCACCCGAAGATGATCGATTCCTTCAGGTTTAAATCCCCGCGCATCGATCACAAGCACCTGATCCTTATTCTCGGGCTGACCAAGCTTTGCCGCATTCTTAAGGCTCGCACGAACCATTCCGTTTCTACCATCTGCGAGATCCAGTACCTTCTCTATGTGATCATGGGCGATATGGAGAAGTGCGCCTCTGTCTTTATCTCCGATCTCCCAACCGGGCAGACAGTCATAGATCCGGGTTAGTTCTTCGACGGCTTTCGCAATCGGTAAATTTCTCGTTAATCCTTCCAATGCCTCCTTAAACTCCCCAAATCCCCAGAGAGATAATTGTTCCTTAAAGGAGATGGAAGGATTTGATCCCGAGTCAATTTCTATTCTGCGGCCTGTAGATGAAGAGATAGCATCTGATGAAGGAAATGTCCCGTGAGGGATATTCACTGGCCGGCCGAATTTATCCACCACCTCGTAGCCAGTAATCTTTCCATTTTCGTCATAGAAAACCCTGCTTACCATGCCTGTTTTGACTGTAAAGTTCAAAGGGGGAAAGGTACTGCGCATCATCCCCAAACGATAAAGCTCCTGTATTCCTGCATCACTTCCTTGTTTCTCAGAACAAATGATGCTCACAAAATTTTCTCCGTCGTCGTAGAGCATCGCCACATTGGGTCGAAGCAATGATGGATCGATAATGTCCAAACGCTCGATCACCCGGTGATAGGGGTCGATCCGGCCACACAGGTACTGATAAGGTCCATCGGGGGCACTTTCCAATTCGACTTCCTGTATGCGTTGGAAGCGATCCTTTATCTCAGGTGTCAACTGGGTCAGATTCCACCCTGTCGTGGGTGAGAAGGATTCGACAAGGGCGTCGAAAGGGTAACGTAGATATTGACTGAGCAGATGGAGCTTGAGTGAGGCCACTGCGGTGTCGGTCTGGGCCAGGGGCGTTAAGTTGAATTGAGAGACCCGATTCCACATGGTACGGTAATTGGTCGTTTCTCCATTATGGGTCAGGGCTGTGTGCAGTTCGGCAAAAGGATGAGCATTCATCTGGTCAACGACAGAGCCAGTGGCCAGCCGTCGGTGGATGACATTCACCGGTGCGTCGGGAAGCTCCCATGGGATCTGGCGACCATCACTCTTCCAGCAGCCAGAGTTCCTGCCACAGGAGAGGACTGCCGCCTTCTTCTGTTGAATCTCTGCATAATTCTCGCGTGTGATTCTGCGAGCCAACCGGTAAATATACTCGTCTTCAGCTTCTTGCATGAACTCCGTGCAATCTCTGTAATTGTGAACTTTCAAATCTGGGTAGCGGATAAACCGGGAAGGCCAGACCGGGTCATTCAGGAGGTCATTTTCTATGAAGCGACACAACTCTTCCGGTCTCACCCGCACGAAGAATCTGAAGACATCACCCGGATCCTTCTCACCAAAACAACGGAAATCTTGTTCTTCTCCTTTTTGATCGCGGTGATACGGAATCCTGGATTTCTCCAGGTCGCCGTCGAAGTCTTCTAATTCCAGACCATGAAGATAATTTTCAAGGATTCCTTGCATGATCCGCCGGCGCTCGGCTAAAATTTCCTGCCTGGCCCTTCGTCGGATCTCTTCTTGCTCCAAACCTGGTTCTCTGGCCATGATCTCCTGTTCAAGAATGGGTTGAAGCATACCCTTGATGAGGACATGAAGGGCATAGTGATCCATACGATGGAAGTAGCATCCTCCCTTCCAGATTCCAACGCCATCCATCCCGCGGTTGGCCATCCGATCGAGCATCAGATCCATCACATGACTCGGGATGAAATGGTTGGAAACAATTGCAGCCACCCCACAATCTGAGGGAACCCGTACAACTTCTGTGGCCGATGGTTGGACTATTGCAGTTTCTAAAGAGATAGCTTCTCTACACGCCTGGCTTCTTAAGGAATTAGCAAATGAGATTTCAGCTCTTCGACGCCGACGCTCCCGGACCCTTTCCTCAAGGAGAGGCCATTCAATAGAGTCGTAGCGGCCTCTGAGCTCACGGATGTCTTTCATCCCCAGAGCTGCCAAGGCCCTAACTATTTGAGCCTGCAGGGTGGCTCGGAAATTGATGATCTGCTGGGTATTTAATTCCACATTTCGTAACAGCTGCATCTTGGGTTCGATGGTGGAGATGCCGCTCCGGCATCCTGATTCGCAGTTGCGGTCCCGAACACAGCCAATGGCCACAAGGTCTGCTGTACCCAGAATCACCCCATCGAGACCCATGGAAATCCCTTTAATCACATCTCCCCATGTGCGGAATCCACCACTCCCCATGAAAACGGCATAATCCCTAAGACCATCGTCCATCAGTTTTTCGTGGCAGATGGGGATGGCGTACTCCATGTGCATTCCCATCTGGCCTTTGATAATGTCCGGAGCTGCACCCGTGCCTCCACGAGGTCCATCCAGCCAAATCTCAATGACCATCTGGTTGTCTTTGGCGATTCGGGCAAGGCCAGCGAAGATGAACTCAATGTCAGGTGATGGAGAAACCTTTATGCAGATGGTGGTGCGGCGGTTGATCATGCGCACCGCATCGATGAAGGCCTTTACATCCTCAATGGAATAGCAGTTATGGAAAGGAAAAGGAGAGATCAGGCTGATTCCCTCGCCGACTCCACGCAACCTGGAAACCAGACCAAAGACCTTTCTACCCAAAAGATGACCGCCCACACCTTGCTTTGCGCCCTGGCTGTAAGCGATCACCACACGGCGAGCGCGGCGGATGGTCTCTTTGGTCACCCCGAACAATCCAGTCTTGAGCTGCGTGGAGACATAAGGCTCATCTTCAGGGGTGACAATGGGAACATACTGGACAGGCATAGAAGCCGGATATCTTTTCAGGGCGGCCAGCAGTTCTTCATATTCAGGAGATTCATCCATCTCTTGTTGAACCCGGTTGATCAACTCCTCCATAGGGATGAGCTTTCTTTCGTCCATTAATTTACTTAACAAAGCAGCCTGATGATCAGTTAGATCCAGAGGATCCCAATTCGAATCGAGGATAAAGATCGTGGGATATCCTCCCTCGCCAGTATCCATCTGGGTCCCGAGGGCACGTGTTGCCAGGACTCGAGCACGCCAGGTTCCCGGACCGATAGAACCAACGGACATCCCGGCTCCAATAAAGGGCGCCTTCAGTCGCAATTGAGGGGCGATCTGAAGTGAGGTTGATACTTCATCCAATCTTTCCTCTGGGATACTGTCAGGATTGTGTTGGAATCGAACATTGATATCATCGAAGCCGTCTCCCAGGTTTCCTCGCTCTACGGCATGGGAGAGAAGAAGGGTCTCTCGATCACCGCTGGCCATGTGGCCTACTCCGGCAATGAGCGAGGCTGGCCAGACATAATCGCGATCAAATATACGATAACATGAGGGTTTCAGGTCACAATTGTAGAACCGATGCGGTAGATGAGTGGGCTGGATGAAATCCTTTAGTTGACTGTATCGCCATCCATAGCCGTCACCTTCTCGATGAATCCGCGCCACATTGCATTGGTGGTTTCGCTGCAGGCGGTCTTCGTTCTTGAAGATGTCATAGACCCTCTCCTCCAGATCATCAAAAATGAGCAGCCGATTTTCCTCTCCCACTGTCTTTCTGATCTCCTTGAAGCCAGAAGCGCCCAGGACTTCAATAATCTGCACATTCCAGACCCGGATGAGGTTAGTGATTCTCTTTTCCAATGTTGAGGTATCGTGTTGAATCTGGATGCATTCTCCTCTCGAAAATCTTTGCCGGGCCATTGGATCAGCTGTTAACAAAACCGGCCAATCGATCTTTACTCCGTTGGCGCCTCGCTGGATCGATTTTTGCGTATCTGCAGCAGAGCGGATGCCGCCAGTGGCAAGGATGGAAAATCGGTGCCGGAGTTTCTGTCCTACAAGGAAGCGATGAACCGTAGGCACTGCGTCAGTCGTAGGGTAGTACCCTTTTTCTGAATCGTAATCCGAGGTGAGGCACAAGACATCAAAAGGAGATTGGAACAGAGATTCCAACTTCTCCTGAAGCAATGGGCCAGGTCGAAGCTCCGAATCGACATCGCCCTTTCTAATTCTTATCACAGCGCAGAGAACGGTTGATTTAGAGAAGAGACCCTCAATTTCATCGGTCCTCCTGAGAAGATCATCGTCCAGCTCGATTTCCACCAGATCGAGAGGACTATTTTTTAATACCTCTGACCGCTCTTTGACTGTGAGTAAATCTTTTATGTCTTGGGCTGTCAGACGGAGAATCAGACCATCCGCTCTATCCCCAATCCTCGATGCAAAACGTTCAATTTCATCGAGCCGGAGAGTCAGACGAGTTCCCATCGTTAGGACTGCCTCGAGCATGGGAACGAGTAGATCCTCCCCTCCATCCATTGGCATCACATCCAAGATAAGGGGGGTTTTCAGACCGACGAGCCGAGGAGCAGGGGTCTTAATCTTCTCTTTATCGAAAGATAGGAACTTAGGGCGCTGGCCCAACTGAACGGCAATGGCATCTGCAGAGCTTTCGTAAAGGAGATTCTGAGCAGGTCCCACAATGTGAAAGTGACCGAAACGAATACCGTCATTGCCAAAGCCGCGGTGAGGGTCTCCTTGGCCTGTCCCTGAAACAGGAATCTTACCCGTGGTTGCTTCCAGGTCGATACGGGTGACCACCTCGCTATTCCAATAAGGGTCAGCCATACTTAGGTAATCGGGATGGAGTTCCACAGTGGTGGCCGGCAGTCCATTTGCAATCTGTGGGCACCTTTCCAGGCAGGCTCCGCAGCCTCGACAGAGCGATTCGTCATCGATCAGGATACGACGGGGATCTGACTCATCACGCTTCCGCACGCTATACATACAGG
>Ga0129297_10000972_pt1 | contig 14238 bp, 9 predicted proteins | sample I18A1metaG_FD_94708 | JGI IMG/M metagenome (GOLD analysis project Ga0129297, IMG submission 94708) | Lake sediment bacterial and archeal communities from Gulf of Boni, Indonesia to study Microbial Dark Matter (Phase II) - ​I18A1 metaG | ecosystem: Environmental > Aquatic > Freshwater > Lake >... | reverse complement strand
CAGCGGCAACGCTCGGCCCGGGAGGCATCCTCGGTGTAGCCGTAGGCGACGGCCGTCGGATTTGGCTGTTGGACGATAGGCACAAGCTAGTCAACTGGTTCGGGCGCGTCCAGGAGTACCCGACAGACCTGGGTTGTCCGACCGCTCTCTTGCTGGCCGGCGAACCGTTCACTGTATCCCTCCCCTTCGGCCAACCAGACGACGCCGCGCTGCTATGTCTCCCCTTCGATGGCCGCCTGGATGATCCAAGGGGCATCACGCCGACTCATGCCTCTAACCTGGCTTTCCGCCTGGGGCGCTTCGGGCAGGCAGTAGAGATCGGGCAAGGGGCAATGCTGCGATATACAGCCGCTGGGCACTTCGAGCCAAGCAGAGGCAGTGTCGAGTTCTGGCTGCGGCCCAACTGGCCAGGTAACTCCTACGACGAGCATGTCCTTCTGGAGATCGCTGGCGAGGAGACAGCGCCGCCCGGCTACTTCCTCCGCTTGGCCCATCAGGATAACGGCCTCTATCTGTGGGCCACCGACTGGATCAGCCATGAGACCGTCGTCTGGGGCGATGCGTGGAGTTGGCAAGCGGGTGAATGGCACCACCTCGCTGCCACATGGGATGAACACCGTCTGAGCCTATACGTAGATGGGCGGCTTGCGGGCGAGGCGGCGATGCGCCATCCCATCACCACTCCCCTGCCCAGTATCATCTCGGTCGGCGGCACAATCACCGGCGCGCTGGCTGCCGATGCCGTGGTAGACGAATTGCGGATTAGCTCCAAACCCCGTCTGGGGAACAGCGACCGTGGTCGTGTACTCATAGCCCAGCAATCGCCAGCGCAGGTCAGGGTATGCGACCTGTTGGGCAACCATGTCTCGGCTTATGCGCCGACGGCGGGCGAAAGCGGCGTGCTCATCGCCCCGGTAGCTCTGGCCTGGGGTCGGGAGGGGGAAATCTGGCTGGCGGACGAGGAAGCGCGGCGCGTGGATCAACTCGCCTTCGATGGGCAGACATTGCGTTGGTTGCGCTCGCTGAACCTCTCCTGGGAGCGTGCCCCCTGCGCCCTGGCCAGACACGAAAGCGGAATATTGGCCATCGCCGACGGAAACAGAATCCTGCTCTGCGACCCCTCGCGCGGTGACGCACTGCTTCACGTCTGGACAGCCCCGAACGATGGTTCCGACGACGGATTCCAACGGCCTGTAGCCCTGGCTTTCGACCCTGTAGGCGACCTGGCCGTGGTTGAGGAGGAGGGACGGTGCACCTCCTTTATTTTCGCTGCGCTGAAACCATTCCGAACCTTCCTGCCGCGCCTCATGGCGAGAGAAGCGCGATAGCAACAGGATTGCCCGCAGTCTGAATGTTCCAGTCCTCCCCGTTTCCTTTGTGTTTCCGTGGTGTTATTTCAGGTTGAGAAATCTCGACTCTTTTTGCACGTATACGAATATTGACGAAATACGCTGAGTATGCTATACTGTGTTTGTACCTCTACAGCCTATCCGACAACCGCGTAGAATAGCTTCTCATGGGCGTTTTGATGGGTATGGCCCAGCCCGCGGTTCATTGAATAGGCTCCTGATGAGGAGGTAGCGTAGAATCCGAACCGGTTGAGCACGTAGCAAACAGGGACTGCAATCAGTAGATCGCAGGCCGCCCGTGTTTCTGCAATCTACCAAGATCAGAAAACAAGGAGGAAGCAAGATGAGCCATCATGTCACTGTTGCAACGAGCGACGTTAAGGGTAAACCTGTTGAAACGCCCCAAGGCAAGTCGTGGGCCGACCGCGTGCGACAGGGCATAGGGGACGCGGTGTTGGATGCGGTGATCAAGAGCGCTCCAAAGCTGGCGCACATCGCACCTTTCCGCCGCGCTGTGGTCAAGGGATACGAGCGGTATATGCGCGCGGCTTCAAGGCGCATGGTGGCCTCCGGCTCCCGCCTGGCCGAGGTGGAGAAAGATAGGCTGGATATGGGCCTGGCGATCTTGCATACTGTGGCTCGTGCCATAGCCGAGAGACGCCTGGGTGACACCCATATGCGCGCTGCGCTCAACAACCTCATCCGTGATGCCCTTGTTCGCCAAGGCGACCGGGCGGCCGTAGAACGTTTTGCGGCAAAATATGGCTGCCCCCCTCCCTCTGTTCTACTCGTCAGCCCAACCAAGGCGTGCAATCTGCGCTGCACCGGTTGCTACGCCGACTCCGGCCCGGCGCGTGAAAAGCTGGAATGGGATATCTTCGAGCGCACCATCAGAGAGGCGCACGATCTGTGGGGCGCGCGCTTCTTTGTCTTTAGCGGAGGCGAGCCGCTGATCTACCGTGACGAGGGCAAAGGAGTGCTGGATCTGGTGGAGAGATTCCCGGATTGCTTCTTTATGATGTACACCAACGGCACTCTCATAGACGACAAGACGGCGCGACGGCTAAAGGAAGTGGCCAACCTTACTCCTGCCATTTCCATCGAAGGATTAAAGGAGCAGACCGATGCCCGCCGGGGAGAAGGGATCTTCGACTGTGTCCTGGAAGCGATGAGACGCCTGCGCCGGGAACAGGTCATCTTCGGCATCTCTCTGACGGCCCTACGCCAGAATGCGGAGTATGTCCTTTCAGACGAGGTAGTCAACTTTTTCTTCGATGAAATGGGCGCCTCCTATGCCTGGATCTTTCACTATATGCCCATCGGCCGAGCCTATACACTGGAGTTGATGCCGACGCCGGAGCAGCGTTTCCGCATGTGGCAGCGGACGTGGCAGTTGGTGCGAGAACGCCATCTGATGGTCGCCGACTTTTGGAACAGCGGCATTGCCGCTGACGGCTGTATCTCCGCCGGACGGCCCGGTGGCTATATGGCCATTGACTGGAACGGTGCGGTCATGCCTTGTGTCTTCACCCCTTATTCGCCGGTGAACATCAGGACCGCCTACGCCGAGGGCAAGACGCTTAACGATGTCTGGGCCGAGCCGTTCTTCGCCAGCATCCGCGCCTGGCAACGCGCGTATGGCTACAAAGAGAACTACCTCTCTGATGAGCATTGTGGCAACCGGATCATGCCTTGCCCGATCCGCGATCACCACGCCGAGTTTCAGCGGATGGTCATGGAACACGAGCCGGATCCAACCGATGAGAACGCCCGTGACGCACTGCTGGACGCCGAGTATCACCAGGGATTAGAGGAGTTCGACCGCAACCTGGCCGCTATCTTGGACCCCATCTGGGAATCACACTACCTCCGCAAAAGGAGATATCCATGACTGCAATCGTCCAAGTGCAAAACCTCGTGAAACGGTACATGCCGGAGAATGTCTTGGCCGTAGATGGGGTGTCCTTCGAGATCCAGGAAGGGGAAATCTTCAGCCTCCTAGGCCCCAACGGTGCAGGCAAGACCACCACCATCTCCATATTGAGCTGCCTGCTCCAGCCCACCAGCGGAGACGCCCTCGTTGCTGGCCACTCGGTGGTCAAACAGCCGATGGAGGTCAAGCGGGCCATTGGCGTGGTGCCCCAAGAGATCGCCCTCTATGACTCGCTCAGCGCGCGCCAGAACTTGCTATTCTGGGGACGCATGTACAGCATGCGGGGCAAAGAACTGAATCGTCGCGTGGATGAGGTGCTTGAGCAAATCGGTCTGCGAGACAGAGCCGATGCCCAGATCAAGACCTACTCCGGCGGCATGAAGCGCCGCGTCAATATCGGCGTGGGGCTGCTCCACAAGCCACGCCTCATCTATATGGATGAGCCAACGGTGGGCATTGACCCACAGAGCCGACGTAACATCCTAGACACGGTGAAAGAATTGAATCGGCAGGGCATGACCGTTCTCTACACCACTCACTACATGGAAGAGGCACAGGAGCTTTCCCACCGCGTGGGCATCATGGACCATGGCAAGTTGATCGCTCTGGGCACACAGAAAGAACTGACCCAGATGGTGGGCGAGCATGAGACGCTGCGCCTGCATCTGGGCGAGGGCGAAACCCCAGAGGCTCTGGCAGCCGCGTTGAAAGAACTGCCCGGCGTGGTGCAGGCTTCGGCAGCCGATAACCAGGTCGTTTTGATCGTGCCGGAGGCAGAGGTTGCGCTGCCCCTCGCTATCACCAAAGCGAACGAACTGGGTTTGCGCGTCCGCTCCGTGGACATCGAGGAGCCGAACCTGGAGGGGGTTTTCTTGCATCTTACCGGGCGTGCCCTGCGCGATTAGGAGGCCAGCATGAAAAAAGTGCTCAACATCGCCTGGAAAGACCTGATCGTCACCTCCCGCGATCTGACTGCGCTCCTTTTGATACTGGTCACGCCTTTTGCTCTGACGATGGTCATGGCTGGCGCTTTCGGTGGTTTCAGCAGGGGCGGCGGAAGCGGCCTATCTGATATCCCTGTGATCATCGTCAACCGCGACGCCGGCCAATTCGGTAAGCTCCTGGTGCAAGCCTTCCAATCGGAAGAGCTTTCATCCCTGCTGGAGCCAACTATCGTCAATGATGATGCAACAGCCCGTACATCGGTGGATGACGATAAAGCGGCAGCAGCAGTAATCATCCCGGCAAACCTCTCGGAGAGCGTTGTCCCGACAGGAGTGGTGCGGGGCGACCCAAGTGCGCAAGTGCAGAGCCTCATCGAGGTATACGCCAACCCTACGCGACCGATCGGCGCGGGGGTCGTACAAGGCATTGTCGAGCAGTTCCTCAGCCTGATCGCCGCCGGCTCAGCAGGTGGGCGGGTGTCGGTTCTCCAGCTCATAAAGAGCGGGCTGATCTCACCCGAACAGGCCCTCAGCCTGGGGCCAACGATTGGGGAGCGTGCAGGGCTACAGGCGGTCAGCGCGCGTTTGATCGCCGTCAAAAGCCAGGTCATTGGCGGCAGAACTGAAGGATTCAACTGGCTGAGTTATATGGCGCCAAGCATGGCCATCCTCTTCCTGATGTTTACAGTGAGCAACGGAGGACGAAGCCTGTTGGTCGAGCGAGACGAGGGCACGCTGCCCCGCCTTTTGGCGACCCCCACTTCCGCGGGGCAGGTGTTGGGAGGCAAGGTCCTGGGCACCTATCTCATCGGTCTGGCACAGATGGGCATACTGATCGCCAGCAGCACATTGCTTTTCCGTCTGAACTGGGGATCGCCCGGCGCGGTGATCTTGCTCGTATTGGCGCTGGTGGCGGCGGCTACCGGTTGGGGGATGGTCCTGGCCGCCTATTCCCGCTCCCCCGCCCAAGTCGGGCAAACGGGCTGGATCATGACGCTCGTTTTCGGCATGGTCTCCGGCAATTTCTTCAACCGACAGGCCCTTCCCCAGATACTGCAAAAAGCTAGCCTGGTGACTCCCAATGCCTGGGGCCTAGAAGCTTTTGCCAAGCTGGCAGCCGGTGGTGGCGTGAGCGACGTCCTGCTCCCGATTATAGTCCTGCTGGCGATGGCGGCGCTGCTCTTCTCTGTGGCAGTGGTCGCCTTCCGCCGCCAATATGCATAGGGGAGGCCCTCATGCGCAAGGTATTCGAAATCGTCTGGAAGGATGCACGAATCTACTTCTCAGACCGCTCTGAAATCCTCTTCTTTTTTATTTTGCCGCTTGTTTTCACTGCAGTTGTGGGCATGGCCTTGAGTGAAGGCGATGCGACTGCTGACGACCGCATCCCTGTATTGGTGGCGGATGAGGGCAATAGCACCCTCTCCGCCGAGTTGAATGCCGCCCTGGCCAGCTCCAAGGTCATCCGTCCTATTCTGCAACCACGTGACGAGGCGGAGCGGCTCCTGAAAGAGGCCACAGCGCCGGCGCTGGTGGTCATCCCAGCGGGCTTCGGCAAGGCCCTCCTGAGCGGGCAGGCAGTGGAACTGGCCTTGCGTAAATCGCCGAGCGACAACCGCGTCTCTGCCGTGGAGCAATCTGTGCGCGCTGCCGCAAGTCAGGTGAGCAACGCCGTCGCCGCAGCCCTGATCAGCGTTGCCGAGGCGGAACACATCCGTCCTTTTGCCAGCGAGGCCGCTCGCCAGGCTTATTTTCAGCAGAGCCTGACCATGGCCCAGGAAGTGCTGAAAAACCCGCCGGCCCGCCTGGAGGCTACTCAGGCATTGACGGCGGTGCCAAAGCACCCCAGCGGATTCCAGCAGTCATCAGCGGGGCAGCTCGTCTCCTGGGTATCCGTCACCTTGATCGCTGCCTCGGAGACCCTTTTGGACGAGCGGCTGGGTGGCACACTCCGCCGCCTTCTGGTGACGCCCACCAGCAAAGCGACGATTCTCCTGGGCAAGATCGTGGGGCGCTTGGCAATGGGCATCGTGCAAATGATCCTGCTCATCGTCTGTGGCGCGTTGATCTTCCGCGTGAACTGGGGGCAGTCTCCGGCGGCGCTGGCATCGGTCATGTTTTCCTTCGGGCTGGCCGCTGTGGCTTTCGGCGTCTTTATCGGCACTATAGCCAAAACGCGCGGCCAGGCTGGCGGATTGAGCATCCTGTTTGGTATGCTAATGTCCGCCATCGGCGGCGCGTGGTTCCCGCTGGAGATCACAGGCAAGACCTTTACGGCCATCGGCCACCTGGTGCCCAATGCCTGGGCCATGGATGCCTTCAACGATGTCCTGGTTCGCGGGCAGGGCATTGCTGGCGTGCTACCAGAAGTGGGCGTCTTGTTTGGCTATGCTTTAGTATTTTTTGTCATTGGCATCCGACGATTCCGGTATGAATAAGCTCTGGACATACCAAACAAGGAGAAAGCATGGCCAAGACGACCTTGCTCCCTTCTACTGCCCTGAATGCGACCGCTGCTATTGCCTCAAACACTGGTCTGTTGTGACAGAGTTTGAGAATGGAGGCTGGTACGACGCCTCTTACGGCACATGCCCGGCGGGGCACGAAAGAGTCATTGACGATTGAAGAATGAACCGGGGACCTGCTTTAAGCGGTCTCCCCTCACGAAAAGTAAACCAGAGGCCCGTTCTAAGCGGGCCTCCGGTCGTTTGGGGCCTGTTATTGTGCTGCCTCCAGACAGAAGTAGATCTGCAGAGGAGTCCTCCATCCGAAGCCAGGCTCACCCCATATACGCTGATTGTTGACGATCGTGCGATCCCAAACTTCCAGGATGATCCGGTAACCGCAAGCAGGCAGGCCGGTGGTGTTCCAGGAGAAGGCCACGTTCGTATCCCCTGTGTCGCTCACGCTGGTGTACTTCCTGACTGGCAGGATATCGCCGGAGGCAAGGCTGCTCTCATACCGCAGCCGGTAGCTGTAGAAGTGCAGATCGGTGCCAGTGATCTTGCCTGTGACGACATCTCCAATGGTTACATCCCCGCATATCGGTACGGTATCCAGGGTCAGAGATGCCGTGGGTGCTGTGTTGTCCAGCATGACCACCACAGGCATGCTAACATGCTCGGTACCTCCTGTCTCCCTGATCGTCAGCCGGATACTGTACTTACCGTTCTTGCCTGACGTGTTCCAGGGGTAATACAGGCCGCCCATCGTCGAGTTGCAGAGGATGCTCAACCAGCCGTTGGCATCGGGCACCCGATTCACGAGTACAAACAAGCCCGGCCAGATGAAGCGCCACTCTTGGAAGGGATCCGTGAGCGGCAGCCAGGTCGAAGGAGGCGTCGTCGGATTGGGCCACAACCCGTATTCAACCTTGAAGTGCGAGCATTCCGTGCACGATGGCATCAGGCCAAGGATTTCCACCCATCCGCCGAAGGGGCTATCGTGCGCTTCGAATGGCGGCGTGGTGGAACTGAGGCCATTCGCCAGGCCAGTGGTAGCGCCGATCTGTCCGGCTGGCATGCCTCCGACCCGTATGATCGCCGCCCCACACGCTGGCCTTTCTACACTGATGGAAAGCGCATCCAGCCCCAGGAAACGTGCTTTCGGCTCAAAGCAGCCGACCAGGTCTTCGTTCGTCTTGACCACGCCGTTGCCAAGCTGGAGCACGTCGCCGTCGGTAAAGCCAGGTGTTCCGCTAAACAGGATTTCGGTCGAGAAGAGCAGCAGTTGCAGATTGCCGGCACGGTCGGTCGCCACCGCGTCTAGCCCAAAGTCAACGCCATTGTTGGGAATGCCTGCGGGCACGCTGGCTGGAAAGAGACCGCCGTTGGACACGACGATTGTCCCATCCCGGGCCGACAGGAGATCGCCATCGAAAACCTGGGGTGCCGCCGCGGAAGCCGGGCCGGTGCCCTCCGTGGAAAACCAGATGTCAATGCTTCGGCGGCGCAGCATATCCGAAAGAAGCGCCGGGTTCTGCACCCAGTTCCCTCGCGGAATCCTGATCGCTTCCTCGACAAAGGCGATGATCTGCTGTATGCTCCCGATGAATTGCAGGCCATCCAGGCCGATGTCGTACCTGATGCCAAAGCGGTGCATGAGGGCGATATTAGGGATAACGCCCCTGCCACCCGTGCTCGTGATGATCAGGTCGCCAGCAGTGAACTGGCCCGTATTGGGGCTATCCAGTTCGGTGGAGAAAACTACCATCTGCCTCTGTACGTCCAGGACATCCACGGCGTCCAGGCCGAGATCAATGTTCTGGCTAATGTCGAAACCGTACAACAACTCGCGGTTGCGGGCGCAGACCACACAACCTGGGCCTAGCAGATCACCATCTGAGATGACGGGGTTTCCATCGGGTGGAGTTGGCCCCTGGGTTACAAAGTCCTCCTCCGTGGAGAAGGCAAATTCGCTACAGGCCGTCAGATTGCTCTGGCCCTGGCCGCTGATCGGCAGAGCCGGCACGCCCAGCGTGATGCTAACTATCGCTATTAAAGCCAATATCGTCGCCAACTTTTTCATTTTGACTCTCCCCTTTCGAGAAACGAGGATCAAATGCGCTTGCTGAGAGGTTGGCATCTGACCTCACCTCCTTCTGAACAACTTGAGAAGCAGTTGCAGATAGGTTTCCCTTTCCACCCGTTGGCCGATAGAAATGGCGTCCAATCCGAGGAAACCCGCTCTCGGTTCGAAGCAGCGCACCAACTCCTCGTTGGTTCTGCCAACGCCATTTCCATAGCGGAGCAGATCACCATCGGTAAAAGCAGGCTGTCCACGATAGAGGATCTCGGTCGAGAACTGGATGGACTGCCGGTTGCCGGAGCGGTCACAGGCGATGGCATCCAGGCCGTAGTCAACTCCCCGCTCGGGTATCCCCGCCGGTACGCTGGCCGGCAACAACGCGCTGTTGGTAGCGACAATGACGCCATCCCGAGCCGACAGGAGGTCCCCATCAAGAAAGCCAGGCCGCCCGACGATGGACAGGCTGCCTTCGGTGGAAAACCAGATGTCTATGTTGTACTGCCGTAACATGCCCGCCAGCCGTCCCAGATTCCGCAGCCACTCCTCTCGCGGGATCTTGCTGGCCTCAGCGAGAAAGGCGCGGATGCTCCGCGCGTCCCCTATGAACTGCAATCCGTCCAGGCCGAGATCATAGGGAACCTGGAACGGTGCAAGGAGGGCACGATTGGGGATGATGGTACCGTTAGTGACTAGCAGGTCGCCTGCCGTGAACTGCCCGGAGTTCGGGCTGTCCAGCTCTGTGGAGAAAGCCACCAGGTAGCTACCGACATCAATGACATCCACAGCGTCCAGCCCGAGGTCTACTCGCACGTCGAAACGGCCCACCAAATCGAGGTTGCGGGCACAAATGATGCAGTTAGGGCCTAGAAGGTCACCATCAGAGATGACGAGATTCCCGTCAGGCGGGGCGGGGCCGCGGGTCACGAAATCCTCCTCGGTGGAAAAGGCCAACTCCGCGCAGGCGGACGGCAACTGCGGAGACTGGCCGGTAGCTGGCCCAAGCAGCCCCAAAAAGGCCAGCATGAAGGCCAACATCAGCCCTACTGCGATGTGTGGGATGAATTTGCGCATATCACACTCCTTTCAGAGGTTTGCTGTAATCACATGCGCTGAAAAGGATCGAGGGGTTCAGACATGCTCACCTCCTCTCGCACCCGATCCACTACGCTCTTGCGCTCCTACAACCCCGGAAGCGCAAGAAGCAATCGGCGGAAAACCAATGGCTTTGCTATCATATCATCCGATGCCCCTTCTGTCAAACACGGGTCTCGCACAATTTCGCTCGTAATTTTTGACACGGCGATCTTCAAGGATATAATCCATAAGTGTTCTCCATTGCACGCAAGGGATTGCAGGAGGTCGAGATGGATCACAGAAAACCTCATCCTGAACTGTATAACGCACCGTGGATAACGGACGAGTTCAACGGGATGCCTTATCGCCTGCTGGGAAGTTCGGGGTTGCGCGCCTCCAATGTGGGGCTAGGAACCTGGAAAGTCGGCTACCCAGAGACGGGGGACGGGTCACGGGTTGGCGAAAAGGTGGCGTTGCAGATTTTCGACCGCGCTATCGAGCTGGGCGTGACTTTTTGGGACACGGCTAATCGTTACAATGCCGCCTCCGGGAACTCGGAGCGGGTGATCGGCACCTGGATGCAAAACAACCCTGACCAGCGGCGCAACGTCGTGCTGGCAACCAAAGTCTTCGGCGGCATGGATGGGCGCACACCCAATCACAGCCGCCTGTCCAGAGGGAACATCCTGGATTCGGTCTATGCCTGCCTGGAGCGCCTGCAGGTGGATTACATAGACCTCCTCTATTTCCATGCCTTCGATCCGATCACGCCGCTGGAGGAGAGCCTGGCGGCCATCGAGGATCTCGTGCAACAAGACCTGATCCGCTATTTCGGCGTTTCCAACTTCACCGTGGAGCAACTCGCCCTCTACCGGGCGGCGGAGAAAAGCTTCTCTGTCCGCTGTCGGGTGGTGGCGGTGCAGAATCAGTTCAATATCCTCCATGGCGAATCGGCCTCTCACCCTGGGGTGCTGGCCTATGCGGCGCGCACGGGCATCTCCTTTGTGGCCTGGAGCCCGCTGGCTCGCGGCCTGCTGACCGAACGCTACCTGGATTTGAGCAAGGTTGGCCCGGGTGATCGCCTCTACGATGAAGGCACCCTACAGAAAGAGACGAGCGGCCCGATCATGGAAAAGCTCCACCGTCTAGCGGAGCTGGCTCGCGAATGGGGCCTGCAACTGAACCAGTTAGCCATCGCCTACATGCTCACCCTGCCGGGCATGGGGCCGGTGATCGCCTCGGCATCCTCCGTGCAGCAACTCGAGTCCAATGCCACCGGCGGCAAAGTGATCTTGAGCGAGGAACAGAGGGGACGGGCCAAGGAGGCAATCGGGCTGTAACTGTACGCGAATTGATCAAAACGGCCAAGCGCGCCGGAGAACGCCGATCTGTACTAACGCAGTACGTCGTCTCGGTCGGTGCGCCATAGATTTGACAAATTTGCTGTAATGTGCTACTATATCGCTACAACTGAATACCAGCGGCAGAGGTGTCTTGAGTCAATAAGCTCAGGCTTAAAGGGAGAAGTCCGGTCGCAGTCCGGCGCTGTCCCGCAACTGTAGGTGGCCCGCTTAGGCCACAAGCCAGATCGCCCGCCTCTGCTAACATCCTTACAGCCTTCGAGAGAAAGGGGGTAGGATACTATGGTGAGCGGTCCATAGGCTGTTGGCCCTCTTGTCTTCAATGGCAAGGGGGTTTTTGTTTGTCCATTGCCTGATTCAGTACGGAGATGAACGTCTTGTAGCATAGCCCTTCATGGGCGTTCTACCGGGCACGAGGCCCTATGCTACCCAACTTTTATTACCAGATTCAGTCAGAAATGAGGAGGAATTTGATGTTCAAGGTTAGAAATCTCATACTGTTTGCCCTGTCGCTGCTTTTGCTGGGCAGTCTGCTAGCTTGTAGTGCACCGACGCCGGCTCGCGTCTCCGCTATCAAGGACGATGCAGGGCGCAGCGTCGAGATCAAGAAGGCGCCGGAGCGCATTGTCTCCCTGGCTCCAAGCAACACCGAGATTCTATTCGCTCTCGGCCTGGGCAAGCGAATCGTCGGCGTGACCGATTTTTGCGACTACCCCGCTGAGGCCAAAACGATTGCCAAAATCGGCGGCATCGAACCAAACCTGGAAAAGATCGTGGCCCTCAAACCGGACCTGATCCTGGCCATCGGCGGCAGCCCGGTAGTGGCCTCCATTGGAGGAAATGTGGAATTGCTCAAGAAATTCGAAGAGCTGGGCCTGGCCACGCTCATCCTGGCTCCGAAAGATCTGGAGGGCGTCCTGGCCGATATCCAGTTGGTGGGCAAGGCCACCGGCACGGAGGCCGCTGCTGCGCAACTGGTCAAAGAGATGCGGGCTAAGGTAGATGACGTCCTGGCCAAGACCAAAAACGTGAGCAACCGCCCCAAGGTTTTCTACGAACTGGACGCCACAGACCCGGCCAAGCCTTATACTCCCGGCCCTGGCAGTTGGCACGACACGTTCATCACCATGGCCGGCGGCGTCAACGCCGCTGCCAACGCCAAGGCGCAGTGGGCGCAACTGAGCACCGAGGAAATCGTGGCGCAGAATCCGGACGTGATCATCTTGGGCGATGCCAACTGGGGCGTGGATGCCGCCGCGGTCAAGGCCCGCCCAGGTTGGGCTGCCATCAACGCCGTGAAAGTGGGGGCCATCTTCCCCATAGACGATAATCTGCTCAGCCGTCCAGGCCCGCGCCTGGCTGACGGCCTGCTCGCACTGGCCAAGATCATCCATCCCGCGCTATTCAAGTAAAGACCAATAGGATGTGCAGGATAACAGGATTGCTTCGTGCCTCGTGATCCTGTATATCCCTGTCACAGGCCCGCCCGATGAAAAAGCGCTTACGTCTAATCGCCGTCCTCGCCCTGACCGCCACGTTAATCCTGGCTGTCCTGGCCGCTACTGCGCTGGGTACGGTCTCTGTACCCTTGAGACGTGTGGCCGGTATCCTGACGGCACGCTTCGCCAACCCCCGAGCGCTCGCTTCCTGGCCGGAAGGGGAGGTGACCATCATCCTGCAACTTCGCCTGCCTCGTGTCCTGACCGCTGCCGTTGTTGGCATCGCATTGGCCGCAGCGGGGGTTATCTTCCAGGGCCTTCTGCGCAACCCGATGGCCGACCCGTATATTATCGGCACCTCCGGCGGTGCAGCTCTGGGTGCCACGGTGGCGCTTCTGCTTCCCTGGCGTTTCGTCTGGCTCGGCTTTACGCCGGTTCCTGTCATGGCCTTTCTGGGCGCGGTCATCGCCGTACTGATCGTCTATAATATCGCCCGCGTCGGCCCGCGCACGCCAATCACCACGCTCCTGCTTTCCGGCTTTGCTTTCAGCTCCATTATGGCCGCGGTGATGTCCTTCCTTATGCTGCTCAGCGGCCATACTTTGCGGAGGATCGTGCTCTGGACGATGGGTGGCATCGGTGCCAGCGGCTGGCAGCAGTTGATGGTGGTCACACCACTCATCGCTACGGGCCTCCTGCTCGCCTATGGGTTATCCTCCGACTTGAATGTCTTTTTGCTGGGGGAGGAGCAGGCCGCGCACCTCGGCATTCAGGTGGAACAGCGCAAGCTAACCTTGCTTGTGCTCGGCTCCCTCCTCACCGGCGCCGCTGTTTCCGTTAGCGGGCTGGTGGGATTCGTAGGGCTGGTGATTCCGCACGTGGCACGCCTGATCTTCGGCCCTGATCATCGCCTTCTCCTGCCGACGGCGGCTTTAAGCGGCGGCATTTTCCTGGTGTTGGCTGATCTGCTGGCGCGGCTTCTCCTGGCTCCTTCGGAAATCCCGGTGGGCACGGTCACGGCACTCGTTGGCGCGCCCTTTTTCATCTATCTCTTGCGGCAAAGTAAGAAAGAGTACACGTTCTGATGGCTACCCATGCCCCTCTTCTCCGTGCTGAAAACATTGACTTTTCCTACTACAACGGGTTAGTTCTGAAACAGGTTCGGCTGGCACTCCGGCCGGGTGATCTTGTCGGACTGGTCGGCCCCAACGGCTCCGGCAAGACGACATTGCTCAAAGTGCTGAGTGGCGTGTTGCCACCCAAGCGGGGAGAGGTATACCTGGAGGGGGCAAACTTACGCTCTCTGAGCCGCCGTCAGATCGCACGTGAGATCGCCGTCGTGCCGCAGGAGCTTCATGTGCCATTCACCTTTACCGCGCGTGAGATCGTTGGCATGGGGCGCACGCCTCATGTGCGGCCCTGGCGAGGGGAGGGGCCAGCCGACCGCGCCGTCGTGGAGCGCGTCATGGCTGCGACACAGACCGTGGGACTCGCCAACCGGCCCTTCAACGAACTGTCCGGCGGCGAGCAGCAGCGTGTCGTCATCGCCATGGCCCTGGCACAAGAGCCACGCCTCCTTCTCCTGGATGAGCCAACGGTGCATCTGGATAT
>Ga0129297_10000968_pt1 | contig 14268 bp, 15 predicted proteins | sample I18A1metaG_FD_94708 | JGI IMG/M metagenome (GOLD analysis project Ga0129297, IMG submission 94708) | Lake sediment bacterial and archeal communities from Gulf of Boni, Indonesia to study Microbial Dark Matter (Phase II) - ​I18A1 metaG | ecosystem: Environmental > Aquatic > Freshwater > Lake >... | reverse complement strand
GTCATAGATGTGAATTTCGAACCCTGGTTTGGAGACGATTTCTGAGAACTTTCCAATGCGACTGATTTGACGGGTGTCCACCAAAATCAGTCGGTCCACCTCCCGGAGATCAATATTTCTTATCCGCTCCACTTCAAGGACGTAGAGGGTGGAATGGATCAAGAAGTCCCGAAGGCTTCTCTCCTGGGAACCAGGGAAGACTAAGACCGCATTGGGATAGAGTTTCTTAGCGGCCAACATCGACGCCAAGGAATCGAAGACTGCATTCGTGTGAGTGGTGATGACGTCCATAATAAATCACTTGAGAGTTATCAGTTATGAATCGACAAAATTCCATTTTTAATTCTAAACTCTAAACTCATAATTCTTACCCCTCAACTCTTAATTGTTATCCTCTCGGGTGATACCGCTGATGAATCTTCTTTAATCTTTCCCCTGTGACATGGGTGTATATCTCAGTGGTGGAGATATCCGCATGGCCGAGCATCATCTGGATAGAGCGCAGGTCAGCACCCCTCTCCAAAAGATGGCTTGCGAAAGAGTGACGGAGAAGATGGGGGGTGATTCTTTTTCGAATGCCCGCTCTCCGACCATAAGTCTTGATATTCCTCCAGAAACGTTGACGGCTCATCCCCTTTCCAGAGCGGTTGACAAAAAGAAAAGGACCCTCCTTCCCTTTGGCAAACCTTTCTCGAGCGGTCTTTAGGTAGAGCGTCACCCATTTCATCGCTTCGCTTCCAAGGGGCACGATCCTCTCCTTGGAGCCTTTTCCGGAGACGAGGACGTATCCACCTTCCAAATGGATCTGATTGATTGGAAGTCGGGTCAGCTCAGATACCCTCATCCCTGTGGCATAGAGTAACTCCAGCATGGCCCGATCTCTGATCCCGATAGGCGTTTTGGAATCGGGTTGTTCAAGCAGCTGTTCCACCTCTTTCAAAGTCAGGATCTCAGGTAATGTTTTGGCTATCTTCGGAGATTCTAATTCTTCGGCGGGATTAACCTCCAAAATCCCCTCCCCCAGCAAAAACCGAAAGAAGGTGCGAATGGCAACCAAATTCCTCACGACCGTCTTGGTCGAAAGTCCTTGTCTTTTTAAAACAAGGAGGAATGCCCTGATATCGAATTTACCCACGCTCGAAATCTCCTGAATTCCTTTCTTCCTCAGATAGCCTAAGAATCGGTTCAGGCCATAGCTGTAAGCATCGATCGTGTTTCTGGAAAGACCCTTCTCAACAATGAGGTAATGAAGAAATCGGTCTAACAGCTCTTCCATTCACATTTCCCAAGAAAACCAAATAAAAAGCAGAGGAAGGGCACCTCTGCTTTTTTGACAAATCTCATCTTGACCCATTCGACGGCGCCATGCCCCGTCCTTTAGGGCGGGGACGAAAGCGCCGCTCAGGGTCAACCCTGAGCAAGCCCCAGCTTTCAGGCTGGGAAGTCGAAGGGTTGACTCCAATCCTCCTCATATTCCCGTGTGGCCAAATCCTCCCTCTTGCCTTGGAGTGGAAGGGAGTTCTTCGACCTCCTCGAAGAGGGCTCGGAAAACTCGTGAGATCACCATCTGCGCAATCCGATCTCCGTGACGGACCGTAAAGGGAACCTCGCCAAAATTGATGAGGAGGACAGAGACCTCCCCACGATAGTCGGAATCGATGGTGCCTGGCCCATTGACCACACCGATCCCGTGCCGAATGGCTAACCCGCTCCGAGATCGGATCTGGCCTTCAAACCCCTCAGGGATCGCCACGGAGATCCCGGTAGGGATCAGCTTCCTCTCTCCCGGTCCTAAAGTAACTTCCCCTTCGAGAAAGGCAAAGAGATCCATACCGGAGGAACCTTTGGTCATGTATTGAGGGACGGGAGTGGGTCGATCCTTTCTCAAACGTTTGATACGAATTCTCACCTCTTCCATCGATCCAACGTCAAGTTGAAGCTCACACCTCAGATAGGAGGTTCCGATTGAAACCATCCCCGTCCACAGGTCCAAGAACAGTAAGACAGAAGAACCGTTCGTCAAAGATATCATTCGCCAGACCCCGAACGACCTCTTCCTTCACCTCATCGAGGCCTTGAAGAACCCGTTCAACAGGAAAGTAGGCGTTAAAATAGATCTCATTCTTCGCCAACCGAGTCATCAGGTTGTCAGAACTTTCGAGACTGAGCAGAAGGTTCCCTTTCAACTGCTCTTTGGCGATCTCCAGTTCCCCATTCTTAAAGGGCTCCTTCTTAAGACGATGGAACTCCTTGAGGATGAGCCGAATGGCCTCTTGAAAAGAAGTTTCGTTTGTTCCCGCATAGACGACGACCAGGCCAGCATCGATATAAGCGGGGAGATACGAGTAAACCGAATAGGCCAAACCCCGATTCTCCCGGATCTCTTGGAAGAGCCTCGAACTCATTCCGCCCCCCAAAATGCAGTTTAGGACGTAAGAGGCAAATCGCAGAGAATGGCCATATTGGAGCCCTTTCGTTCCAAGGCAAAAGTGGACCTGTTCCAAGTCCCGCTTCCAAATATTGGTCGTGGAAATCGAATCGGGTCTCAGCCTCTCTCTCGCCCTGTCCGATTTTGGAATCTGACCGAACGTGGCTTCGATCTCATCCACGACCTTCTGATGATCAAGGTTTCCTGCAGCACAGATGATGATTCGGTTAGGTTGATAGTACTCCTTAAAATATTGGCAGATCTGATCTCGATGGAATGATTGAACGAGCTCCGAGGTTCCGAAAATTGGGAAACCTAATGGATGGTCGCCCCAACAGGCACGGTTGAAAAGATCGTGGATATAATCATCAGGAGTATCCTCCACCATCTTAATCTCCTGAAGGATCACCATCCTCTCCTTCTCCACGTCCTTGAGATTCATGAGGGAGTTGAGGAAGATATCGGACAGAAGATCGATGGCCAACGGTAGATTCTTGTCGATCACTTTGGCGTAAAAGCAGGTGTATTCTCTGCCCGTAAAGGCATTCAAGCTCCCACCGACAGAATCGATCTCTCTGGCAATATCGAAGGCCGTTCTTCTCTCGGTCCCTTTGAAAAGGAGGTGTTCAATGAAATGGGAGATCCCACTTTCATGGGGCTGCTCATCTCTGGATCCAGTGGTGACCCATACCCCGATCGAGACAGATTTAAGATAAGGAATGGCTTCCGTGATCACCTTGATGCCGTTGTTGAGAACGGTCTTTTGATACCCCTGGCCTGAGATGATCCACGAGGGATCCAATGCGTTAGGGTGTTTTCCTACGTTTCCGGCCAAATGCTTCCCTCCTCTTCATTCTGGGTGCTGCTTCATCTCCTTCAAGGCTGCCTTTCGGCTCAAACGGATACGGCCCTGGGGATCGATATCGATCACCTTAACCAGCACCTCATCGCCCTCCTTTAGAATATCCGAGACCTCCCTGACACGGGTCTCCGCCAGTTGGGAGATATGGATCAGGCCGTCGGTGCCTGGGAAGAGTTCAACAATGGCGCCAAACCCCAAAATCCTTTTCGTCTTTCCCATATAGAGACCGCCCACCTCCACTTCTTGAGTGAGCCTCTTGATGATATAGATGGCTTTTTCGATGGCATCATAATTCGGAGAAGCCAACTTCACGAGCCCCGAGTCCTCCACATCGACCTTTACCCCTGTCTGATCGATGATGCTTCGGATATTCTTTCCACCTGGACCAATGACATCACGGATCTTCTCTTGTCTGACTTGAAGGGTCACAATCCTCGGAGCATGCCGGGGGAGGTCTTTGCGGGGCTCAGAAATCGTCTCTCTCATTTTCTCCAGGATATAGAGCCGACCCTCTCGGGCTTGATCGAGTACCCTTCCCATGATCTCTTTAGAGATGCCCCCGATCTTAATATCCATCTGAATGGCGGTGACCCCTTCGGCAGTACCCGCTACTTTGAAATCCATGTCCCCAATGTGGTCCTCATCTCCAAGGATATCGGAAAGGACAGCGAACGCTTCGTCCTCACGGATCAACCCCATTGCAATTCCAGCCACCGGTGCCTTGACGGGGACACCTGCATCCATGAGGGAGAGGCTGGCGCCACAGACCGTTGCCATCGAGGATGATCCATTCGATTCCAGTACCTCTGAAACAACGCGAATAGTGTATGGAAATTTCTCGTTGGAAGGAAGGACAGGCAGAATGGCCCTCTCAGCCAAAGCACCGTGTCCGATCTCCCGTCTTCCCGGTGCCCTTAAAGGTGAGACCTCTCCGACACAGAAGGGAGGAAAGTTGTAGTGAAGCATAAAAGACTTATAGGTTTCCCCGCTCAGGGAGTCGATCTTCTGCTCATCTTCAGAGGTACCAAGCGTCACCACTGCAAGGACCTGAGTCTCTCCTCTTGTGAAGAGGGCAGAACCATGGGTTCTCGGAAGAATGCCCACTTCGCATGAAATGGGACGGATCTCTGAAAGACCCCTTCCATCGATCCTCTTCTTCTCCTCTAAAATCAACCTCCTGACCAGTCTGCGATTGGTCTCCTCGAGGGCGATCCTTACCATCCTCTGAGAGTTTTCATCTCCGGCTCCGTACTCTTGGAACGTCCACTGCAAAATCTCATCGAGACGCTCCCGTCTCTTCGTCTTCTCCTTGATATAGAAGGCCTCCCTAAGTTTCTCTACAGCAAGGGTCTGGACCTTCTCGTAAAGGGACTCCTCCGGCTTTTGGAGATCGAACTCCGTCTTCTCTATTCCAGAGACCGACATCAGTCTTTTTTGAAGATCGATCACCGGTTTCAGGGACTGATGACCAAAGAGAATTGCCTCTAAAATCTCCTCTTCCTTCACCTCCCTCGCACTCCCCTCAACCATGATGATCGCATCCTCACTGCCCGCTACCACAAGATCGATATCACTCAGATCGAGTTCATCAAGGGTGGGATTGAGCACATACTCCCCATCAATCCGGCCCACTTTGGCTCCGGCAATAGGCCCATCGAAGGGGATATCGGAGAGGCAGAGCGAAGCAGAAGCCCCGATCATCCCTAAAATGGAAGGGTCATTCTCCTGGTCGGCTGAAAGGACGGTGGCGATGATTTGAGTCTCGTTCTGAATGCCTTTTGAGAGGAGGGGTCGGACGGGCCGGTCAATAAATCGGGAGATCAGAGTCTCCCGATCACTGGGCCTTCCTTCTCTTTTAAAAAAGCCCCCCGGGATTTTTCCAGCCGCATAGGTCATTTCTAAATAATTCACGGTGAGGGGGATGAAATCCAGCCCCTCCCTTTTCTTGTCTGAGATCACAACAGTGACTAACACTACCGTATCCCCATACTGAACCAGTACGGACCCGTTTGCCTGTTTGGCCACCTTCCCTGTCTCAATGGAGAACGGCCTTCCGCCAAAATCGATTTGTAACTTCTGATTCATACGACTTCATTCACTCCTTTTGTTTTTTACCCCGTTAGAAAGCCCCATGTGAGCCCTCCCGTTAGAAGGACGAAGGTCTTCCAACGGGGTTTAGATTTCGTGAAGCTATTTTCGAAGGCCTAACTTGTCAATGACCATCCGATATTGACTCACATTATGTTCTCGAAGGTAATTGAGAAGCCTTCGCCTCTGGCCCACTAATTTGAGCAGCCCCCTACGGGAGTGATGATCCCGTTTATGGGCTTTAAAATGGTCCGTGAGATACCGTATCCGTTCGCTAAGGAGCGCAATCTGGACCTCCGGGGAACCTGTATCCTTCTCGTGGACCTTAAACTGCTCGATAATCTCCTTCTTTTTCTCCTCAACCAGTGCCATGAAATTCCTCCTTCAAACCTCTTTCGATATTCAATGGGGTATGGGTTTCTCTTCGTGGAATACTCTCAGCGGACGAAAGGCGACCAACTCTGGGTGGCCTCTCTCGATCTCTGAGGCCTTGACCTCCGATCTCAAAATCGCAACCAGACCTTCCCCTGGAGAAGTGATCTTGAGCCATTGTCCTTTTTCAAAAGGGGGTAGGGTTTGATGGGCAAGATCTTTGATCACCATCTCTCGACCAAACCGAAGCTTCTTCACTAACTGAGCATCCCCAATAATCTCGGGCAAACCAGATAAGGCTTCCTTCAGGGAAATCAACCATGGCTTAAGATCCTCAGCTTCGGAAAGGTCTTTCAATCTTTCCCACGGGACCGCTCGTTCGAGAGTGAACGGACCGCTACGGACGCGTCTGAGAGAGAGGAGATGAGCGCCACATCCGATCTTTCTTCCGATATCCTTTGCCAATGTGCGAATGTAAGTCCCTTTTGAGCAAGAAACCTTGAAACGAACCAAAGGAAGATCAATCTCCTGAATTTGCAGATCGAAAATTTCTACAGTCCTTTCTTTTCGTTCCACTTCCGTCCCTTTCCTCGCCAGTCGGTAAAGGCGCTTTCCACGAACCTTAAGCGCCGAGAACATCGGAGGGATTTGCTGAATTTTCCCAAGAAACGTTTGGAAAACGGCATGAATCTCCTCAGGCCTTATGCCTTCCCATGGCTTTTGAAGAGTGACTTCACCAGTCCGGTCATCCGTTGTAGTCTCCTCTCCCAATTTCAGGATTGCCTCATATTGTTTCGGTCCCTCCTCCAGAAACGGAACTAATTTCGTTCCCTCATGGATGACAATTGGCAAGACGCCTGTGGCAAAGGGATCGAGCGTTCCAATGTGTCCCGCCTTTTTCACACGAAGTCGGTGCTTTATCTCCTTCACAACGTCGAGGGAAGTCAAGCCTTCGGGTTTATCCACGATGAGCAAACCATCAATCCCCATCCCTCTCCCCTTCCCTTTTTAATTGACGAATCACCTCTCCAATATGAACGGCGTATTCAATCGAAGGATCGAATCGAAAGATGATTTCAGGGGTGTATCTCAATCGAATCCGCCTACCCAACTCCCTTCGGACATATCCCCTGGCGCTCGTCAGGCCTTCCATCGACCTCTCCCTCTCTTGCGCGCCTCCTGCCACACTGAAATAGACTCTGGCTGAACGACAGTCTTCAGAAACCGCAACCCTTGTGATCGTGACGAAGCCGATGCGAGGATCTTTGATGGACTTCAGGAGCATTTCTGAGATCTCCTTGTGGATCAAATCGGCTACTTTTTCCGAACGTTTCCCTTCCATCTCTCTCTTCTGATGACCCCTACACCGTGAGGATCTCGATCTCTGTTCCCAACATCTCGACAAGATTCATCTTTTCAATGAAGTCGATCACTTTGTCCAAATTAGAGTTGACATGTCTGCGATCATTGCCCAGCACGCAGATACCAATCTGTGTTCTTTGCCAAAGGTCATTATCTCCAACCTCTGAGATGGCGACGTTAAACCGATGTCTCACCCGATCGATCATTTTTCGAAGCACGTGTCGCTTTCCCTTCAGGGAGTGATTCTCTGGGATCCGGAGGTCGAGTTGACAAATTCCAATGACCATCTCTTTACCCTGAACAATGAACCGTAAACGATGAACGATGAACGAACAGACCGTTTATTGTATATCGTTCATTGTACCGCTTTAGGCTAACCGAGGTCGGACCTCTTCGATTTCATAAGACTCGATGATATCTCCAAGCTTGACATCGTTAAAATCTTCGATTTTGATCCCGCACTCGAGGCCTTGGGCACAGTCCTTCGCATCCTCCTTAAATCTTTTGAGAGAGGAGATTCGACCATCATAAATGACCACGTTATCCCTGAGGAGTCTCGCATGAGAACCCTTTACAACTTTCCCATCCACAACCAAACCGCCTGCGACCTGTCCCACTTTATGAATATTGAAGAGGGCGATCACCTCGACCCTCCCCAGGAGGTGTTCCTTGTAGGTTGGCTCCAATAATCCTTCTAAAGCCTTCTTGATGTCGTCCACAGCATCGTAGATGATGGAGTAGGTGCGAATATCGACCCGCTCCTGCTCTGCCAAGGTTTGAGCCTTCGGCCCCGGTCTCACATTGAAACCGATGATAATCGCGTTGGAAGCGGAGGCCAAGTTCACATCGGTTTCTGTAATGCCACCGACTCCGTCATGAAGGATATTCACCTTGACGACATCCGTGGCCAGTTTTCTCAAGGCCTCCTTGACCGCCTCAATGGATCCCTGCACATCGGCCTTGATGATCACATTGAGTTCCTTGACCTCTCCTTTCTTGATCCTCTCATAAAGATCTTCCAAGGAGACCTTGCTTAACTTGGAGAGCTCCTTCTCTCTTATCTTCTCTTGCCGGTATAGGCCAATCTGTTTGGCCATCCTCTCTTCAGAGACGACAATGAAGGTTTCTCCAGCCTCAGGCACATCAGTGAAACCTACGACTTCCACGGGGCTGGAGGGACGGGCCTCCTCAATTTTTAGCCCCCTGTCGTTCAGCATTGCCCTCACCCTCCCGTATTGAGAGCCGGCGATGAAGGCATCTCCTGCCTTTAGCGTCCCCTCCTGAACGAGAATGGTTGCTACCGGTCCTCTCCCCTTGTCCAATTTAGCTTCGACGATGATCCCTCGAGCCGATTTATCCGGATTGGCCTTCAATTCCAAAACCTCTGCCTGAAGGAGGATCAGCTCTAACAGCTCTTTGATCCCAGACTTCTGCTTGGCCGATACCTCGGCAAAAAGGGTATTTCCTCCCCACTGCTCCGGGATGAGACCATAATCCGCCAGATCTTTCTTCACCTTCTCTTGATTCGCATTCGATTTGTCGATCTTGTTGATCGCCACCACCATTGGAACCTTCGCTGCTCGGGCATGATCGATCGCCTCTTTGGTCTGAGGCATCACCCCGTCATCTGCAGCCACCACTAAGACGACCACATCCGTCACCTGAGCTCCTCTGGCCCTCATGGCGGTAAAAGCCTCATGGCCAGGAGTGTCAATAAAGACCACATGGCCGTTTTCCAACTGCACATCGTAGGCGCCGATATGTTGAGTGATCCCACCTGCTTCCCCTTCTGCGACGTTGGTCTTTCGGATGGCATCCAAAAGCAGGGTCTTCCCATGATCCACATGGCCCATAATGGTGACGACCGGCGGCCTGGGTTTCAGCTGTTCAGGGAGATCCTCTTTCCTTTCCAGCAGATCCCGACGCTCCAACGAGACTTTCTCCACCTCGTAGCTAAACTCACTGGCCACCAAGGAGGCCACATCGGCATCGATGAACTGATTGATATTGACGAAGACGCCCATCTCCATCAGTTTTTTAATCAAGTCTCCTGCCTTGATCCCCATCCTTTTTGCAAGATCCGCGACAGAAATCACCTCGGCGATTCGAATAATTCTCTTAATCGGTTTGGGAACGGTGATTTCCGTCTTCTTAGGGATTTTCAACACGATCTTCTTCCTTATCGGTTTGAACGCTCTGGCACCGATTTCTAACTCTTTCTCTGGCAGCCCCTCTAATTCCTCCTTCTCCACCACCAGCATCCTTTCTTCAATGATTCTCCGCTTCTTCCCGAACGCCTTCTTCTTTCCAGGGAGGCCAAATATCTTCTCTTTTTCCGTCACTTCCTCCCCGAGTGCGAACTTAGCCTCAACTTTCTTGGGAGCGATCTCTTCTGGCTCCTCAGCCTCTTTCTTCACTTCCGGTCTCTTCTGAACTTCCACGCCGATGACGTGAGGTCTCCTCACCCCCTCGGGAGGTTTCGGGGAGATAGGTTCCTTCGCTTCTGCTTTTACTTCGATGGGGACGACAGGGATGATCGTGGGTTCAGTGATTTCTTCGGTCTTTTTCCGTCCTCTGGCCACCTTTATTTGAGGCTTTGCTTCCTTCTTGACGGCCTTTTTCTCAGCCGCTTCTTCATAAGGCTTCACCTCTGCTTCTCTTTTTTCCTCTGCTAGCTTCAGGACCTTCTCTTCTATGATGACAGGTTGGACAATTACGGGTGGAGGAGGTATAGGCTCTGGTTTAATCTCTAAAGTTCTCGTCCGTCTTCGGATGACGGTGGGGTTGACTCGTTTTTCGACGACTTCCTTCTCGGAATCTCTTTCGATGATCTTTTCATCAGAGGGGGTCACGGCTGTTTCATGGTCAGTCGCTTTCTTATCCTTTACTTTTACCCCCATCCGTTTCAATTTCTGAAGCAGCTTATCATCCTCCATCCCGACTTCCCGGGCGATATCGAGGACTTTAATCTTCGTCATTCCCTTCCCTCCCTTATTGCAACCCTTCCACAAAATGATCCAAGAGACCCGTCGATTGCAAAGGATCGATCCATTTATGCCTCTTCTGTGCCATTCGAAGACACAGGATATCTGGACAGAGATAGAAACCCCTTCCGTGGAGATCCTTCTTCCCACGGACGAACAGAATCTGTTCAGCAACATTTACGAACCGAAGCATCTCCTCTTTCTTCCTCTTCTTCCGACAACCAATGCACGTACGGATTGGGACATGTCCTCTTTCACCCATTTCCCCTTCCCTCGACGTAGCGTTGGGCAGATCGGATCAATTTCTCAGCTCTCTTGCTGCCGATGCCTGGAAGTTCGGAAAGCTTTTCTACAGTCGTTTTCAAAATATCTTGTACCCTCTTGAATCCGTTGGCTTCCAATATCTTGGCGGTCTTCTCTCCCACCCCTTCAATCCGGTCTAAGGGATCGAGACCAGGATCTGTTGGGCCAGGGGCAGCTTCCTCCCGAACCTCCGGGCCTTCTTCCTTTCGAACCAGTTGCAGGGCAACGTCGACAATCTCTGACGCCTTCTCCTTCTCGATCTCCAAAATCTTTGCCAATTCTTCAGGGTCAACCTCTGCAACTTCTTTCACCGATCGGAATCCCTCGTTATAAAGGATACGGCTGTGGACGTCCCCGATATGGGGCAGGACTTTGAATCCCTCGAGGACCTCATTGGAGATCTTCTCCATCTTCGATTCGCTCTTGATATCGATCTTCCAACCGGTCAGTTTGGAGGCCAATCGGACGTTCTGGCCTTTCTTCCCGATGGCTAAGGAGAGCTGATCGTCTGCAACCACCATCTCCATATGACGATTCTCCTCATCGATATAAACCCGGGAAATTTTTGCCGGTGCCAGAGCGTTACAGACATATTTGGCTTGATCCTGGGACCAAGGGATGATGTCAATCCTTTCCCCTCGAAGCTCCTGGACAACATTCTGGACACGAGAACCTTTCATCCCAACACATGCTCCCACTGGATCAACGTCCCGGTTCGAGCTAAAAACAGAGATTTTTGCTCTCTCCCCCGGTTCCCTGGCGGCGCTGATAATTTTGATCACCCCTTCAGAGATTTCTGGAACCTCCATCTCGAAGAGTTTGATCAAGAACCCTGGGTGGGTCCTCGAAAGGAAAATTTGTGGTCCCTTCGAATTCTTCTGCACATCAAGAATATAAGCTCGGATTCGTTCTCCTTGCCGGTACACCTCCCCAGAGATCTGCTCCTTTGAAGGCAGGATGGCCTCTGCCCGACCAATGGTGACATAGAGATTCCCCTTCTCCATTCGCTGAACGGCCCCGCTGACCAGATCTCCTTTCCGGTCCTTAAATTCATTGAAGACATTCTCACGTTCAGCATCTCGGACTTTCTGGATGATGACCTGTTTTGCTGTTTGGGCTCCGATGCGGCCAAAATCGGTATTCAGCTTGACCCCAAGGCTATCCCCGATCTGGGCCTCACTATCTAGTTCTCTTGCCTCTTTAAGGACGATCTCAGCCGATGGATTGACGACCTCTTCCACAACCTGTTTGAATTGAAACAACTCGATTTCGCCAGCCTCTTCGTTATAGCGGACTTCAATGTCCCCTTGATGGCCATATTTCTTTCTCGAAGCAGTGAGCACCGCCTGTTCCAACGCTTCAATGATCACCTTGCGGTCGATGCCTTTGTCCTTTCCTACCTGCTCAATCACATAATTGAGATTGGATGGCATAATTGATCTCTTCCTTTCTTCAGAAAGAAGCCCTCCGGCCTCCGAGACAGGACTGAGCTTCTTCGAAAAATGGCTCTCTGATATGGTTCGCCCCTATTCCATCTCTAAATTTGCCTTCGCGACGTTGGACAGGGGGACTTGCACAATCCCTCCTTCCATCTCAATTTCAATGCGGTTGTCAAAAACCCCCAAAAGTCTTCCCTTAAACTGCCGTCGGTTCTCTATCGGATCGATGGTCTTCACTTTGATCAAGCGGTTGCGATATTTCGCAAAGTCCTTCTCGTCTTTCAGAGGACGGGTGAGACCTGGGGATGAAACCTCGAAGGTGTAAGGATTTGAAATAAAATCTTCGACATCCAGACTCCTTCCCACCTCCCGGCTGATGCGGGTGCAGTCCTCAAGCGTGACCCCGCCTTCTTTGTCAATGGTGAGGCGAAGGACCCATCCCCTCGATTCTCTCCGGTACTCAATCTCCACCAAATCCATTCCTTCACTTGAGAGAATGCGATCGGCGATGGTACGCACACGATCAACGATCTCCTTCGACATTTTCCCTCTCTGGCGTGAAAACGAAGCCTCTAAAAAAAAAGCGGGCAGGCAGCCCGCTTTTTCAGCAGACCTAAGTTTTCAAAATATATATACTACAATTTATTTCGAAATGCAAGATAAATTTTTTATAGGAAGTCCTCCCGTTCCTTTTGGTCCCATATGGAATTAAAGGCAGTACCCGCCAGGAGGGATTCTCAATATCAGGAGGGATTTTGAATCATGGCAAGATCATTCTCCCTTTTTTCTTAAGAAGGAGGGTTGGTCCGATCCTGGACCACGAACAGATTGAATCTCCCTTTGCAATTTTTCGATCATCTTTTGATTCTCGCGGAGCGTCTTTCTAAGTTGAAAACGGCCGTAAACATCACCCATCACGCCAATTAAAACTCCTAAAAAGACGGAGCAAAAGATGACCAAGAAGAGAGGGATTTCTGCCACCTCAAACCATTGATAGTTTTGGATGGAGTAGCGGAGGCTGACCTCGTCTCTGTTCTGCATTGAAAAATGGATCGCAAAGAAAAAAATGACCATCCAGAGGAGTGTCTTCAACCATTTCACTTCTTTCGCCCTCCTTTCCGGCCCTTCTCTTTTCGAAAAAGATCCACAAAGCCAGAATGAAGTTTCTGATAGGTTTTCTCCAGGTGCTGAGGAACAATCTTGGTCTCACTCAGCACGGGCATGAAATTCGTGTCTCCTGCCCATCGTGGAACGATGTGGAAGTGGATGTGCTCTTCTCCGGCACCTCCGACCTTCCCAACATTCATCCCAATATTGAATCCATGGGGGTGGAGGCAGCTCTTCAACACTTGGGTTGAGGCTTTCAATAAACGCGAGAGCTCTTGGAATTCTTTTCCACTCAACTGATCTAAATCGACGCAGTGACGTCTTGGAACCACCATCAGATGGCCGTTATTGTATGGAAACTTGTTCATGATGATAAATCCATCAGCGCTCTGATAAAGGATGAGGTTCTCTTTGTCCTTTCCTTCCACCGGCTTCTTACAAAAGATACACCCCCCCTGCTTCGCTTTCAAAATATAAGTCATCCTCCATGGAGCCCAAAGATATCTCATGCCCTTCCCACTACGTATGCGAAAAATTTTTTTCAATTGATCGCATTCCGATCTTGCGAACAGCATCGATGGATTCCGTCTCGGTATTTGTCACTGCGTTCGAGAGAGGTGATTTAATCATGACAAGCATTAGGAGGTTAAATCGAGATTAAGATAGAGATAGCTCTTCCAGGGATCTGGGGGCTCTTTGATCCCAAGGCTCATGGTCAATAGGGGTATCCATACGGGGACCTTGGGTTTTCGGATCAAGGACATCCCTGCTTCCTCGGGTGTCCTCCCTCCCTTTCTGAGGTTACATGCTATACAGCAGGTCACAACATTTGTCCATTCCGTCTGTCCGCCCTTGGAACGGGGAATGACGTGATCGTATGTCAAGTCCTTAGGGTCGAAAGGGGTTCCGCAGTACTGACATTTCCCCTTATCCCGAACATAGAGGTTCTGCCTGGAAAACTTAACAATGGGGGCCCTTTTTCTTATAAAGTGGTTTAACCGAATGACAGCTGGGAGATGTAAGGCGAAGCTAACCCCCCGAATAATACGCTCGTATTCTTCGAGGACTTCGACTTTTTCCAGCGTCACCATGATGACTGCCTTCTTCCAAGTGACAACCCTCAGTGGCTCAAATGTTGAGTTGAGAAGAAGTGTCCACTCCATATCTGAAGGAAGATTATAAATTCCCTTTGAATTTTAAGGAGGTATAGCCATTTTTCTAAGAATTGTCAAGCATTTTTTCGTCTTATAAAATTGCCACGAAAAAGGATAAAGCCGCCATCTCTTCGGAAAAACAATTTTAGCCCAATAAGTACCATTACAT
>Ga0129297_10000967_pt1 | contig 14270 bp, 12 predicted proteins | sample I18A1metaG_FD_94708 | JGI IMG/M metagenome (GOLD analysis project Ga0129297, IMG submission 94708) | Lake sediment bacterial and archeal communities from Gulf of Boni, Indonesia to study Microbial Dark Matter (Phase II) - ​I18A1 metaG | ecosystem: Environmental > Aquatic > Freshwater > Lake >... | reverse complement strand
TCCACCCGTTCCCATCCCGAACACGGAAGTTAAGCCCTCCAGCGCTGATGGTACTTGGCGGGAAGCTGCCTGGGAGAGTAGGACGTCGCCGGGAAATCATTGAAGAAGACCACCGATGAAGATCGGTGGTCTTTTTCATCTTCCCTCCTATCGGAAGAAGGAGTTTCCAAAGGGACGGCGAATAACTGAAAGCCGCAATTTTATATTCCTGAAACGGCTAAGCCATTCGAAAGATGGCGGCGCAAAGCCAAGGGTCTACAGTCGGTATCACCGACCAAGATTGCCTGGTTGCCACGGACGCGGGGTTTACTTATCCTCCTGCCGCCGGGCAACCGGCGGCAGGTTTTCGTTTGGGAGGAGGGCGACCCGTGAAGGCACCGTCGGATCTGGCCAGAGAAGCAGGGGCCGTCCTGCTCAAACGGAGCCTTCCCGTAGCAGCCAGGGAACAGTGGACCGTCTGGTATGAGTTGACCGTGAAGCATCCGGTGGAACGTCTTCGAGCCTGCAACGCGTTGGGTCTTGTGGCCTTGACGCAGCAGGATTACGCAACCGCCCGCGCCTATTACGAAGAGGCATGTCGCTACAAGGACGAGCCAGGCGTGCTGAGCGAGGACCGCGTTAAGATCTTGATCAATCTGGCTCACCTTGCCTACACGAATGGCGACGCGGCAAAGGCCCGTGATCTGGCCGTCAAGGCGCGTGCCACCTGTGCGGACGTCACCGACGGCGTGCTCCTTGGCCGCATTCAGCTCACCCTCAGTGCCGCCACCATTGCTGACCGGCAGTGGACCGAGGCCCGGTCCGCCGCCCTCGAGGCTCGGCGCAGTTTTGCGGGCGCCAGGAGAACGGATCTTCTTGCGCATGCCCTGACCAACCTGGGACTCATCGAGCTTGAAGAGGGTCACCTGGAGGCTGCGGAAGAGCAACTGCTCATGGCTCGGGAACTGCACCTGCGGAACCTGGACCACCTTGGGGCGGCCCACGACTTCACGGAACTGGGAAGACTGCAATTCCGGCGCGGCCGCCTCACGGACGCGCTGGCGGCCGGGAGCCAGGCCCTCGATATATTGCTGGCCGACGCGTCGCTGCTCGACCGGGCGGAAGTGGCCCGACTGAGCCTCCTCTTCGGCGCCGTGAATCTGGCCGAAAAGCGCAAGGGACCGGCGCTGAACTACCTCAATCGCGCCGCCGCATACTTCGCGCAACTGGGCTACACGCGAGAGTGGGACGAGGCCAATCAGCTCACGCGCGAGGCCCTGGCCCTCAACGGGCCGGCCCGGCGGCAGCCGGAATTGAGCGAGCAGGAGAGGCAGCTCAACTACCTGACGGCCGTGCTGGACGCCACGGACGACATCGAGAGTGTGGATGAAGCCCTGCGTGGGCATTCGGAGCGCGTGGCCTCACTGGCCCTGGTGATTGGGCGGTTCCTCAAATTCGCACCGCAGCGCCTCACTTCACTGGGCCATGCCGCCCGTCTGCACGACGTGGGCAAGGTGGCCGGGGACCAGCACCACCCCGAAACGGGCGAGCGCGTGGCGCACGCGTTCCTGCTGCCAGATGATTGCCTGGCAGCCATCCGCCACCACCACGAACATGTAGACGGCTCAGGCGAACCCGACCACCTCATCGGTGACGATATCCCGGAACTAGCGAGGATTATAGCTTTGGCGGACGCCTATGACCACCTGACAGTTGGCCGTGAACAGAACCTGCTGCACACCCAGGCCATGGTAGTGCTGCAGCAGCAGGCCGGCGTCACGCTGGACCATCGGCTGGTTACCGCCTTTGAATCCCTACATCAGGTACGAAAGGAGGTAGAGGTATGAAAAAGATGCTCGCCCTTTTCACCGTCCTTGCCGTCCTGTTGGCGGGGACACCGGCTCTGGCCAAGGCCAAGAGCAACACAACCAAGGGGCCGATCATCGGTGACGCCCTTTATGGGCCGATCATCGGCGATGCGCTCTACGGGCCGATCATCGGCGACGCGCTGTACACCCAGTTGAACAAGTAGCAGCGGCCAGCGGGAGGGACCCCAGGATGGGGCCCCTCCTCCTTTTTGGGTGAATGTTCCACCGCTGGCGAGGATACCCTATTGGAGAGAATGGCCAGGGGGTGTTAGCGCTTGGACCGCACCATCGTCGCCTTCTTCATGTCCCGTCGAGACGCCGGTCAGGCCGTTGAGGAGCTGCGCCGGCGGGAGTGGGTCTCGGAGGCCCACTTCATGGAGAACATGGACATCGAGGCCCAACTGTCCAACCGCCTATGGGACTCGCAGATGACCGTGGGCGACATCTCCGATGAAACAGGAGGCATCAATCTGGTCGTGCGCGCTCCCAGGGACCTGGCGGACGACGCAGCCTCCGCTCTGCTGGACCTCGGGGCGCGGCGGGCTGAAATCTATTGAAGTCAGGAACGGGCCCTGAGGGCAAAGAAAACGGCAGCCCCTGGGGGCTGCCTCCTTGAGGTCGGGACGGGCCGGAAGAGCCGGATGGGGAGGGCGCCCGGCCTTAGGACTCGGCGCCGGCGCTGACCGGGCCTCCCTCAATGCGGGCGCCGGGGTTCACTTCCTGGTAGATCGTGCGGATCAGTTCCTTGGCGATGACGGACTTGCCGTGGTGGATCTGCACATCGCCGTGGGTGTTGACGAAGACTGCGTCATGGTCATCCTTCTTGATTCGGTGCAGCCGGCGTACGACCGCCAGGTCCATGTGATTCTTCGCCAGCGACCGCTTGCCGACTTCGACCAGCTCGGATTCGGCTTCCACCGGTTCCAGCTCGAAGCCTACCAGGTAGGCGTCACGCTTCCACTCTTTGATGCGCGGGATGATGTTCGGGCTGGGACGAAGCCGAACGGTCAGGGGTTTGTCGGCGTCGATCTTCTCGCCCTTGAGCTGGCGTCCGTTGGGGTCTTCCATGCTCTCCACGATGTAATCGCTGACCGCCATGGCGTGGATCACCACCGAGGCATCGAACTCCACCAGGAGTCGGTGCATTTCCCGCAACAGGTCGGCGGTGGTCCGCACTTCGATCAGGCGCATCGAGTGTTCGAAGTGGGGCCGGGCGGCGCCCTTGCCGTACAAGTAATAAACCTCTGCCTGTTGAATCATGGCCTCATCGGCGATCATGGCGCCGAAGCTGCCGCGGGAGATGTTGGTCAGGTACCGCACGTTGTCGAGCGGCTCCTGCGTGGCTCCCGAGGTGACGATGACTTTCTTTCCACTGAGTAGCATCGGGCTTCCCCCTCCGTGCGTCTAAAGGGTTGCGAACCTCAGACATCGGGCGTCTGCCGCACCATGCCGCATCGTAATAGTAGAAAGAGTGACGCAGATGCGGCACCTTTATCATACTGCATGGGGCGAAGAAGGGGAAAGAGGGGGGTGGACGGTTTCCAACGTCCCCCGCCGCCAAACCTTGCCCCTGCCATTGCCAACGACGTCGTCATCGGCTTCAATTAAGGCAGAGAGCCTGTCTTAACGCGGGCAGCGGGAGGAGATCCGTTGAACAAGAGGACTGTTGCAGCCGCCGTTCTGGCTACGGTCGTCGTCAGCCTGGCCGCCGTGGGTGCTGTGCGGCGAGGAGGCATCGGCGTGACGGCGGCCGTTCCGTCAGCCACGCCTTCAGGCGACCAGGCTGTCTTCGTGTCGTATGGCGAACAGCAGACGCGCTGGCAGGCAGCGGAACAAGCCGTTGCGCCGGCCCGCGTTGTCGTTAAGGGCATCTACCTGACGGGCTACACGGCCGGCAGCAAGCGGCTCAACGAACTGGTCGACCTGGTGGATAAGACGGAGCTGAATGCCATGGTCATCGACCTCAAGGACGACAGCGGCTGGGTTACGTTTCGGTCGTCGCTTCCCGAGGTCAAGGCGGCCAAGGCGGATACCAACATGATTCCGGACCTTGACGGCCTGCTGGCCACTCTCAAAGATCACAACATCTACCCCATCGCCCGGATTGTGACTTTCAAGGACCCCCGATACGGCTCGTACCGTCCCGACCTGGCCGTTCACAACAGTGCCGGCGGGGTCTGGCGCGACCGAACCGGAGCGGCCTGGCTGGACCCCTACAACCGCCTGTCCTGGGACTATGCCGTGAGTGTGGCCAGGGAAGCCGCCATGAAGGGGTTCCGCGAAATTCAGTTCGACTATGTGCGCTTTCCTTCGGACGGCAACGTCAAGGACATCGTCTACCCCGCTTACGACGGCCGTATCCGGGCGGATGTCATCGCCTCCTTCCTGGACTATGCCCGGGAACAACTGGCGCCCTTCCACGTGTTCGTCTCGGCGGACATCTTCGGCTTGATTCCGTCCGTTCATGACGACCAGGGAATCGGGCAGTACTGGGAAAAGGTGTTGCCACCCCTCGACTACGTGTCGCCCATGGCCTACCCCTCCCATTACGCCCCTTATACCTTCGGGCTGAAGGATCCCGACCAGGCGCCCTACGAGACGGTGCTCAATACCTTGAAGGACGGCATCGCCCGCCTCGGCGATCAGCCCGTTTCCAAGCTGCGCCCCTGGCTCCAGGACTTCAGCCTGCGCCACCGGTATGGGGTGCCCGAGGTCAGGGCCCAGATCAGGGCCGCGAATGAGCAGGGGGTCAAAGGGTGGCTGCTCTGGAATGCAGGCAACGTCTACACGGGAGACGCCCTGGAGCCGGCGGACGGGCCGACCCGCCCGGAAGGCCTGGCTCAGTAGACAAACTGTCCACTGAAAACCCACGAGGCGGCGGAAATGGCCGCCAGAGCCCGAGAGGAGGAGATTGAGGGCCAAGGGCGAAATCTTACGCATACATGAATACCGGGCGTTCGGTCGTCATTCTGAATGCACTCCACAAGGAGGAGAGCTTCATGAAAGCAGTACCGATCGAAAGGTTGCGAAACCTGGGCATTGTAGCCCACGGTGGAGCCGGCAAGACCTCGCTGGCGGAAGCCATGCTGTTCGATGCCGGCGCCACCGATCGCCTCGGGAAGTCCGTTGACGGAACCACCGTCATGGACTTCGACCCAGACGAGATCAGGAGGCAGATCTCGCTGAGTGCCGGTATTGCCCCGCTGGAATGGAAGGACCATAAGGTCAACCTGGTGGACTGCCCCGGTTTCTTTGACTTCGTAGGCGAGGTCAAGGCTGCCCTGCGGGTGGTCGATGGTGCGGTGGTTGTGGTGGACTCGGTCTCCGGCGTTGAAGTCGGGACGGAGCTCGTCTGGCGTTTTGCCGACGCCCACAACTTGCCGCGCCTTTTGTTTATCAACAAGATGGACCGCGAAAACGCCAACTTCGACCGGGTACTCTCCGAATTGGAGGAAGCCTTCGGCAAGGCCGTAGTCCCTGTGGCCTTGCCCATCGGCAGCGAGGCGTCCTTCAAGGGCGTAGTCGACCTGTTGGCGATGAAGGCCCGGCTCCCGGGCGACGCCGCCGGCCGGCAGGTGAAGGAGACAGAAATTCCCGCGGACCTGGTCGACAGGGCGAAGGGCCTGCGGGATCGCATTATAGAGGCAGCCGCCGAGAACGACGACGAGCTGACCATGAAGTTCCTGGAGGGCGAGTCCCTCACCGACGAGGAGATCTACCGCGGCCTGGCGACCGGCGTCCGGACCGGCAAGATCTACCCGGTGTTGTGCGGCTCGGCCACCAGGAACATCGGCGTACAGTGCCTGCTGGACGCTGTCGTCAACTGGATGCCCAGTCCCATAGACGTCGGCGACGTGACCGGCAAGGACGCCAAGACCGGCAAGGAGATCACGCGCCAGCGCAAGGACAGCGAGCCGTTCAGCGCCTTCGTCTTCAAAACCACCGCCGACCCGTTTGTCGGCAAGATTACGGTGTTCCGCGTCTACTCCGGCGTCTTCAAGGCGGAGGGCAACACCCTCTACAACGCCTCCAAGGGACGGTCGGAGCGCTTCGGCCAGCTCTTCACCCCCAGGGGCAAGGCCCAGACCAACATCACCGAGGTTCATGCCGGGGACATCGCCGCCGTCACCAAGCTGCAGGAGACCGCAACGGGTGATACGCTTTCGGCCGAGTCCGCCCCCGTCATTTACGGCGCCATCGACTTCCCCAGGCCGGTCTACACCATGGCCATCGTTCCCAAGTCGAAGGGCGACGAGGACAAGATCGGTACCTCACTGCACCGCCTGATGGAGGAGGACCCCACCTTCACCGTGGAGAGGAACACCTCCACCAACCAGACAGTCATCTCGGGCATGGGCGACCTGCACCTGGATGTCATCGTCGAGCGGCTCAAGCGGAAGTTCGGCGTGGACGCCACGCTGGACCGTCCCAAGGTGGCCTACCGCGAGACCATTCGCGGTACCGCCAAGAAGCAGGGCAAGCACAAGAAGCAGTCGGGCGGCCACGGTCAGTACGGTGACTGCTGGCTGGAGCTGCAGCCCCTGCCGAACGGCGACTACGAGTTCGTCGACAAGATCTTTGGCGGTGTCGTGCCGACCCAGTTCCGGCCGGCGGTCGACAAGGGCTGCCGCGAGATCATGGCTGAGGGCATCCTGGCCGGTTATCCCATCACCGGCGTCAAGGTCATCCTCTACGACGGCTCCTACCACAGCGTGGACAGCTCGGAAATGGCCTTCAAGGTCGCAGCCCACGTGGGATTCAAGGCGGCGTTCATGGAGGCCAAGCCGGTCCTGCTGGAGCCGATCGTGCAGGTGGAGGTGACGGTGCCAGATCAGTACATGGGGGACGTCATCGGCGACCTGAACAAGAAACGCGGCCGCATCCTGGGCATGGAGCCGAGCGGGCGCTATCAGGTGGTCAAGGCCATGGTGCCTCAGTCGGAGATGTTCACTTACGCTCTGGACCTGCGCTCCATCACCCAGGGCCGTGCCGCCTACTCCATGCAGTTCGCTCACTACGAGGAAGTGCCCGCCCTGGAGGCGCAGAAGATCATCGCCGCCAGGCCGAAGCGGGCTGAGAAGGAAGACTAGGACCCAGCCGACTTGGATGCTACAGACGAAGAACCCCTGCCTCGCGGCGGGGGTTCTGTGCTGTCTGGGCCCGGCGCCGCCTGTTCAGGTACGCGCCCCGATGGCCCTCAGGTTGTACGCCACCAGGGTGGGCACACTGGACTGTAGGGGATCGGGGCGGCCGTCCCGCAGCCAGGACATGACCACCTCGTAGAAGGTGCCTACCCAGGCGAGCGCGGCGACCTCGCAGTCGAGAGCCGGAAGAACGCCCGCGGCCACGGCCTCTTCCAGGTCCTTCCGGACGAAGTCAGCCAGGGCCCTGTGGACCTGGGACAGGCGGTCCTCGAAGGAAGGGTCGGCACCGGCCGCCTGAACCAGGACGATGCGGGCCAGGTCCCCGTTCTCGGCGAAGACCATCATGGCCGCGGTGATGGACGCCTCCAGCTTGCTCAGCACGCCGCTCCGGGTGGAGCGGGCGGCGACGATGGACTGCAGGACCAGGCTGGTCAGCCGCTCCAGCAGGGCCACGTACAGAGCCTCTTTGTTGGCGAAATACAGGTACAGGGTGCCGGTGGCCACCCCGGCCCGGGAAGCGATATCCCGCATGGCGCTGCCATGGTAGCCGCGTTCGGCGAAGACCTGGCGTGCCGCGTCCAGGATGGCCAGTTCGCGGGCAGCCAGGCGCTCCTCCACCTTCTTGGTGCGTTGATAGGCCACGGTGTCCCTCCTGCGTGACGGTCCTACCCAGCATGGTACAATAAATGGTGCCAGGGGGCCAAGCTCCCTGCAGAGGAGGTCGCCCATGGCGGTGGTACATCTGGCCGGCGGCAGGCAGCATCGGGTTGCCGCCGGACATCCCTGGGTCTACGGCAATGAAGTGGAGAGCGTCAACGGCCATTACGAGCCGGGCGACCTCGTGGACGTGGTGGACCATCGCGGCCGGTTCCTGGGACGCGGCTTCATCAACCCGAACTCACAGATCCTGGTGCGGGTTCTGACGCGTTCCGAGGACACGGTGGACGAGGCCTTCATTCGGGCCCGGGTGCGCCGGGCCTGGGAGTACCGGCAACTGGTGCTGCGCGGCAGCGGCGCCCTTGAGCCGGAAGGAGCCTATCGCGTCATCTACAGCGAGGCGGACGGGCTCCCCGGACTGATTGTGGACCGGTTCGCAGACCACCTGGTGGTCCAGTCGCTCTCTCTGGGCATCGCCCGCTGGCAGGAAGCCGTGGTGGACGAACTGGACGGGCTTCTCCGGCCGGCCGTCATCTACGAGCGCAATGACGCCCCAGTCCGGGACCTGGAGGGCCTGCCGCGGGTGGCGCGGGTCATCAAGGGTCAGGTGCAGGGCTCCGTCCGCATTTGCGAAAACGGCCTGCATCTGCTGGCGGACGTGGAAAGCGGCCAGAAGACCGGCTACTTCCTGGACCAGCGGGAGAACCGGGCAGCCGTTCGCGACCTGGCTGCCCGCCTGGAAGCCCCGCGGGTTCTGGACGCCTTCTGTCACGTTGGGGGCTTTGCCCTTCACGCCGCCGCCGGTGGAGCTTCAAAGGTGGTGGGCCTGGATATCTCCACGGAGGCCCTGGACGCGGCGCGGGAGAACGCCCGCCTCAACCGCCTGGACGAACGTATTGAGTACCGTCCCGTCAATGTCTTCGACGAACTCAGGCGCCTGGAGCGGGAGCGCGAGCAATTCGACCTCATCGTGCTGGACCCGCCGGCCTTTGCCAAGTCCCATTCCGCCCTGGAGGGCGCCGCGCGCGGCTATAAGGAGATTAACCTGCGGGCGATGAAGCTCCTGCCGCCAGGAGGGTTCCTGGTTACCTGCAGTTGCTCCTACCACATGACGCCGGACCTTTTCCGCGAGGTGGTGAAGGACGCCGCCCGCGACGTGCACCGCCCCCTCCGCCTGCTGGAGGAGAGGGCCCAGGGCCGGGACCATCCCATCCTGCTGGGGGTGGATGAAACCCACTACCTGAAGTGCCTGGTGCTTCAGGTCCTCTAGGCGGGCGGTGCCCCGGAAACGTCCCTGCCCCGAAGGTCAAAAAAGGTCAAAAACGTATCTCCGAAAGAGACTGCTCGCGAAAGCGGGAGCCAGGCGGGCCTAGTAGCGCGGGACTGCCCATTTGTGCCCGTTGTATGAAATTGGTTCCTCAATGGTATAATGGCCCCAGTAAGGTCAGGAAAGGTCAAATACGGGGAGGCGATGCGATATGCGCAACCTGGCCGATCGCATCGAAGCCTACCTTCTCAGCCTGGTGAGGCAGGCCCCCGACGGCGTGCTGGAGCTGCAGAGAGCCGAGCTGGCCGAGAAGTTTGATTGTGTACCGTCTCAGATCAATTACGTGCTGGCGACCCGCTTCACCACCGAGCGCGGCTATCTTGTGGAGAGCCGCCGCGGCGGCGGCGGGTACATCCGCATCTCCCGGCTGAACCTGGACGCAGGTGACGAACTGCACCAGCTCATCCACCGTGCGATGGGCGATGCCATGAGCCAGGACGTCGCCCTGGCCTATATCACCCGCCTTCAGGAAGCCGGTCTGCTGACGCCCCGCGAAACGGCCCTGATGACGGCGGCCGTGCACCGGGAGGTGCTGGCGCTGGACCTGCCGGCCCGGGACATCCTCCGCGCCAGCCTGCTGCGGGCCATGCTCCTGGCTCTCTTGCGATTGGAATAGACTGGTCCGGGACCCGTGAGGGTCGAGGAGGTGTCGGCCGTGCTGTGCGACGAGTGCAAAAAGCGTCCGGCCACGTTTCACATGACCAAGGTCGTCAACAATGAGAAGACGGAGCGTCACCTGTGTGAACAGTGCGCCCGGGAAAAGGGTGAGATCCAGTTCAGCATGGAACCGGACTTCTCTATTCACCAGTTGCTTGCCGGCCTGCTGAACTACGGCGGCGAGGCGGGGGTGCAGCCCGCTTTGGAGAAGGACGTCGTCTGCGGCGTCTGTGGCTCCACCTACGATGAGTTCGCGCGTACGGGGCGGCTGGGGTGCAGTCACTGCTACGAAGAGTTTGAGGACCAACTGGAACCCATCATCCGCCGGGTTCACGGAGCCAGCAGTCACACGGGCAAGGTGCCCAAGCGAGGGGCCCGCAGCCTCATGGTGAAGCGGGAGGTCCAGTCTATTCGCAACCAACTTCAGGCGGCCATCGCCCACGAGGACTTTGAACTGGCGGCCAAGCTTCGGGACCAGATCAAGGCCATGGAGAAGGGCCAGGAGTAGTGGAGGGAGGACGGGTCCATGAGTGACGCAACGCCGTCCGCCATGCCGCGATGGATGGACGGAACAGGGGCCTCGGCCGACATCGTGCTGTCCTCGCGCGTCAGGCTGGCCCGCAACCTGGAGGGCGTGCCCTTCCCGCACCTGCTGGACCAAAGGCAGGCGACGGAGGTCCTGGCGGCAACGCGCAAGGCCGCCTTGGAACTGAACAAGTTCGGCTTCCTGGGCACGGTCCGCTTCGTGCCCCTGGCCGAGGTCACCCCGGTGGAGCGCCAGGTGCTGGTGGAGGAACACCTCATCAGCCCGGCGCAGGCCAAGGATGTGCAGTACAAGGCGGTCATCCTCTCCCAGGCGGAAGAGGTCAGCATCATGGTCAACGAGGAGGACCACCTCCGCATCCAGTGCCTGCTGCCGGGCCTGCAGTTGCAGGAGGCCTGGGCCCTGGCCAGCCGGGTGGATGACGCTCTGGAGCAGGCCATGACCTTCGCCTTTTCCGAGTCCCGGGGGTACCTGACCGCCTGTCCCACCAATGTGGGCACGGGCTTGCGCGCCTCCGTCATGATGCACCTCCCCGCCCTGGTCCTGACCAACCAGGCCGCGCGGGCTCTCAACAGCGTCGGCCAACTTGGCCTGACGGTGCGGGGGCTGTACGGTGAGGGAACGGAGGCCATCGGCAACATCTTTCAGATCAGCAACCAGATTACCCTGGGCCGGGCGGAGGGAGAGATCATCGACCACCTCTCCGCCGTCGTAGCCAAGATTATCGACCATGAGCGCCAGGCTGCTGCAGCCCTGCTGCGGGAGGCCAGAGACCAGGTCGAGGACAAGGTCTCGCGGGCCCTGGGCATTCTCTCCAACGCCCGCATCATGACGTCGGATGAGGCCATTCGCCTGCTGTCGGATGTGCGTCTGGGCGTTAACATGGGCATCCTTACAAAGGTGCCGCTGAAGGCGGCCAATGAGCTGCTGATCATGACCCGGCCCGCCTACCTGCAGCGCCTCGCCGGCCGCGAGCTGTCGCCCTTTGAGCGGGACCTGCAGCGGGCCGCCCTGATCCGTACCAAACTTGGGGTGCGCCAGACGGCGTGACCCCCAAGACTGACCTTGAGTTGATGGGATTCGAGAGGAGGAACGACATGTTTGGGCGTTATACGGAGCGGGCTCAGCGCGTGATCGTGCTGGCTCAGGAAGAAGCGCGCCGGCTCAACTACAATTACGTGGGCACAGAACACCTGCTTCTGGGTCTGATCAAGGAGGGCGAGGGCATCGCCGCCAAGGCCTTGCAGTCGCTGGGCATCAGCCTGGAGCAGGTTCGCAGCGAAGTCGAGAAGATGATCGGCAAGGGCACCACGCCCACAGACGGTGACATCGGCTTCACCCCCCGGGCCAAGAAGGTCATGGTGGAGCTGGCCATCGAGGAAGCCCGGCTGCTGGGCCACAACTACGTCGGCACAGAGCACATCCTCCTTGGCCTCATCCGCGAGGGGGAGGGCGTGGCTGCCAAGGCCCTGCAGAATCTGGGCGCCGAGCTGGACCGCGTCCGCAATCAGGTGATCTACCTGCTGGGCGGCAACGTGCATCCCCAGGCCCCCATGGCCAAGGCCAAGCAGGCCAAGTCCACCACTCCTGCCCTGGACTCCTTCGGTCGCGACCTGACGGTCATGGCCGGCGAGGGCAAGCTGGACCCGGTTATCGGCCGGGAGAAGGAGATCGAGCGGGTCATTCAAATCCTGTCCCGCCGCACCAAGAACAACCCGGTGCTGATCGGCGAGCCCGGCGTCGGCAAGACGGCCATCGCCGAGGGGTTGGCCCAGCGCATCGTCGACGGCAAGGTGCCGGAGATCCTGAAGGACCGCCGGGTCGTCTCCCTGGACCTGGCCTCCGTGGTGGCCGGCTCCAAGTACCGCGGCGAGTTTGAGGAGCGGCTCAAGAAGGTCATGGAGGAGATCCGCAACGCGGGCAACATCATCCTCTTCATCGACGAGCTTCACACCATTATCGGCGCCGGCGCGGCGGAGGGGGCCATCGACGCCTCCAATATCCTGAAGCCGGCCCTGGCCCGCGGCGAGCTGCAGGCCATCGGCGCCACCACCCTGGACGAGTACAGGAAGCACGTGGAGAAGGATGCCGCCCTGGAGCGCCGGTTCCAGCCCATCATGGTGGAGGAGCCGAACGTAGAGGAGGCCATTCAGATCCTCAAGGGTCTGCGCGACCGCTACGAGGCTCACCACCGGGTGGAGATCACCGACAAGGCCATAGAGGTTGCCGTTCGGCTCTCCGACCGCTACGTCAGCGACCGATTCCTGCCGGACAAGGCCGTGGACCTGATCGATGAGGCCGCCTCCCGGGTGCGGTTGCGCAGCTACGTGGCTCCGCCGGACCTGAAGAAGCTGGAGTCCCAACTGGAGGAGGTCCGCAAGGAAAAGGAGGCCGCGGTGCAGGGCCAGGAGTTTGAAAAGGCGGCCCGCCTCCGCGACCGGGAGCAGAAGCTCAAGGAGGAGCTGGAGGCCCAGAAGGCGGAGTGGGAAAAGAAAAAGGTCACCGACAAGTCCGTGGTGACCGAAGATGACATCGCCCACATCATCTCTTCCTGGACGGGCGTGCCGGTCAAGCAGATGACCATGGAGGAGTCCGACCGCCTGCTCAACCTGGAGGAGCAACTCCACAAGCGCTACGTGGGGCAGGACGAGGCGGTGACCGCCATCGCCCGCGCCATCCGGCGCGCCCGGTCCGGCCTCAAGGACCCGAAGCGGCCCATCGGCAGCTTCATCTTCCTCGGCCCCACCGGCGTCGGCAAGACCGAGCTGGCCCGGGCCCTGGCCGAGTCCCTCTTCGGCGATGAGGACGCCCTGATCCGCATCGACATGTCCGAGTACCAGGAGCGCCACACAGTCTCCCGTCTCATCGGTGCTCCCCCCGGGTACGTCGGCTACGAGGAGGGCGGCCAACTGACCGAGGCCGTGCGGCGCAAGCCCTACTCGGTTATCGTTCTGGACGAGATCGAGAAGGCGCACCCCGAGGTCTTCAACACGCTGCTGCAGGTGCTGGACGACGGCCGCCTGACCGAAGCCAAGGGCCGCACCGTCGACTTCAAGAACACAGTCATCATCATGACCAGCAACGCCGGGGCCGACCTGATCAAGCGCCAGGGCGTGATGGGCTTCGCCGCCTCGTCCAAGGACATGATGGACTACGAGTCCATGAAGCAGAAGGTCATGGACGAGGTCAAGAAGACCTTCCGGCCGGAGTTCATCAACCGGTTGGATGAGATCATCGTCTTCCACCCGCTGACCCGTGAGGACTTGATGCGCATCGTCACGCTGGAGCTGAAGAAGCTGGGCAAGCGGCTCGAGGAGTCCGGCCTCAGCCTGGAGGTGACGGACGCCGCCAAGGATATCCTGGTGGACAAGGGTTACGACCCAACCTTCGGCGCCCGGCCCCTGCGGCGTGCGATCCAGCGCCAGGTAGAGGATGAGCTTTCCGAGGAGATGCTTCGCGGCCACTTCCAGTTCGGCGACCAGGTCCTGGTCGATGCCCGGGACGGTAAGCTGACCTTCACCAAGAAGGGCAAGACTCCGGTGGCGGCGGGGAAGAAGGAAGGCTAGCAGTACAGGCTCTAGACATTGGCGGAATGGCGCTCTGCGTCATTCCGCCTTTCTTCGCGCCACGGCAGGAACGGGGTTCCCGACGGTGGAAGTGATGGGGGTTCCTGGGGGCCGACGCATGGGGGCCCCCAAACTGGGAAACAATGGAGTGTAGCCTTGTGGCCAGGGCCAGGACGGTCTTTTTTTGTCAGCACTGCGGTCAGGAGTCGCCCAAGTGGTTGGGACGCTGCCCCGGCTGTGGTGAGTGGAACTCCTTCGTGGAGGAGAAGGTGGCGCCTGCGGCCACCGCCGGTATCGGCGATCGCAAGGCGCGAACGCCAGGGGAGCGCCCGATTCCGCTCAACGAGGTGGAGGGGGCGGACGCTCCCCGCCTGCCCACCGGCCTGACGGAACTTGACCGGGTGCTGGGCGGCGGCCTCGTTCCAGGGTCCCTGGTACTGGTCGGAGGAGACCCGGGAATTGGCAAATCCACGTTGCTGCTGCAACTCTCACGGGCCATCGCAGAGCGGGTGGGCACCGCCCTCTACG
>Ga0129297_10000966_pt1 | contig 14271 bp, 11 predicted proteins | sample I18A1metaG_FD_94708 | JGI IMG/M metagenome (GOLD analysis project Ga0129297, IMG submission 94708) | Lake sediment bacterial and archeal communities from Gulf of Boni, Indonesia to study Microbial Dark Matter (Phase II) - ​I18A1 metaG | ecosystem: Environmental > Aquatic > Freshwater > Lake >... | reverse complement strand
GATGTTGCCCAGGCCAACAGCCTGCTAGACGAGGCCGGCTACACCGCAAGAGACAACGAGGGCTTCCGTTTGTGGAAAGATGGTAGCCGCCAGAGGCTGAGTTTCACCATTGAAGGCACTGCCATGGCTGATTCCGTAGAAGGACGGGCTGTACAACGGGTCATCCAGTACTATGCAGCCGTCGGCGTCGAGGCCGCCTACCGCTTTGTAGAGCGCGCCTTATATGAGAGCCATTGCCGGGGCAATCAGATCGAAGCTGCTTGGTGGGGAGGAGACCGCACGGTATTGCCCATTGTCGCGCCAGGCATCTTCCTGGGCACACAGATCGATCGGCCGTGGGCGTGCGGCTGGGGGCTGTGGCGTAATGACGCCAGCGATCCCAACGGCGAGAAGCCGCCGTCAGGCCACTGGATTTGGGACATCTGGGACATCTGGGATCAGATCGCGGTGCAACCGGACGAAAACCAGCGCAATCTTCTATTCCGCCAGATCCTGGATATATGGGCTACCGAGTTGCCCATGATCGGCTACCTGGGCGAGCTTCCAACGCTGGTCATCGTGAAGAACGGCTTTCACAACTACGTGGCTGGCTATCCGATCGATGACCCAACAGCGGACGAACACTTGTTGAATCCCGAAACCTATTTCTGGGACAGCAATCTTGCTCCGGCCCTGAGCGTCAACTACGCAACGGGCAGACCTGGCAGTTTCCTCACGGTGACGGGCGCGAGCTTCCCTCCGAACAGCACGGCCATGATCACGATCAACGGCTATGTGATTGGCACCCTACTCACAGATGCGTCCGGGCACGTTGAATTCGTGCTAAACACCAGCCGGGCCGAGTTGGGATATTACGACGTAACCGTGAGTGTGAACCCCAGCGCGACCGCCAGTTTCCAACTGACACAAGACGAGCCACAACGCCCGAAAGAAAGCAGCGCTCCTGAACTCAACGTACCTGGGGGCATCGCCATCAACAAGGTCTATTTGCCGCTCGTCCGCCGGTAACCTGCGTTCGGCTAATGACGCGGCGATAGGGAGATGGGGAGACGGGGTGACACGGAGACGCAGTGAGCGGGAGGCAAGTGACTCTCCCCATCACCCCATCCCTCTCTCTAATTCGCTGCACAATCTGCTCATCAGCGGCAGGGGCAGGCTCTGCCCACCGTCCACATAGATGATCTGGCCGGTGACGAACTCCGTTTCGTCGGAGACCAGGAAAGCCACCACTTGGGCGACATCCACCGGAAAGCCCACTCTCCCCCAGGGCACCTCCCTGTCCATCTTGCCACGGTCGTATTGGAGATTGGTGACGTAATAGCGGGGCACCTCGATCACGCCGGGGGCGATGCAATTGACATTGATGTGTTGCCTTGCCAACTCGAAGGCCATCTGGCGGGTCAGGTTGTGCAGCCCACCCTTGCTGGCGGCGTAGGCGGCGTTGCTGGGCAGGGAATGGGCGCCATGTACGGAGCCGATGTTGACGATCTTGCCGCCGCCGCGGGCGATCATGTACTTGATGGCAGCCTGCGAGCAAAAGAAGGCCGCTTTCAGATTGATGTCAAGGGTACGATCCCATAGGTTCCACGTTCCACAGCGAGCGTCGGTAAATGCGATGCCGCTTGTACCATTCCACGCCAATAGCCGTCATGTCGCCCAGGCTTTTGGCGTTCTTCTCTTCGACCTGTACAATGTCAGCATGTTCAAAATGGAACTCTTTGATGCTCTTGGCTAGCTCGGTGAATAGTATGGCGTCACCGCCTACGCCCTGATGTCCAGGCAACAGGCCAAGCCCGTTACCGTTGACCCATTTCGTCCGCTTAAATTCCAGCAAAAGGTGAATCCAGCCAAATGGCCACAGCCGCCCTTTGATCCTTTGAATCGCTGCTGAAAGATCAGGGAAAGCGAAAGCAAAACCAATGATCTCATCGCCCTTCATCACCAGCTTGATGAGACGCGGATCGGAGACCTGTGCCAGCCGCTCGGCAACGACCTGCAACTCTTCATCGGAAAGCGGAAAATACTCGTAATTGTCAACAAAAGCGTCGTTGGCCACCCGGCCAATGCGTGGAATCCACTGGCGTAGCTCTTTCATGCTGGTGAAGGATTTTATGCGCAGGCCACGCCGCTCCTTGATCTTTTCGGCGATGTCGAAGAAGCGTTGCGGTAGTTCATAGTCGCCGCGCAAATACCCGGACAGGAAATCCGTATCCTTCTCGAATCCCGAATCTCGCACAAAGGCATCGTAGTAGGCATAGTTGTATGGGATGCCCATGGCGGGTCGGTGCTCGAATCCTTCCACCAAAAGCCCCAGGCCATCTCCCTCCATGAAGCCGCGCGGGCCGATCATTTCGTTTAGCCCGCGGCTCCGCGCCCAATCGAAAGCAGCGTTAAAGAGGGCACGCGCCACTTTAATGTCCTCTACTGCATCGAAGAAGTAGAAGAAAGCAGTGCGGCGATGATGGTAGTCGTTATAGCTGCGGTGATCCAGCACGGCGATGCGTCCCAGAGTCTTTCCGTTGCTCTCGGCGACGAAAAAGTCGGCGACGGAATGGCGGTAAAAGGGATATTTCCTGCAGTTCAGGACCAGCTCCATGTCCGAGACAATGGGTGGCACCCATTGTGGGCAGTTGTGGTAGAGCTTGAAGGGAAAGTTGATGAATTGGCGAACATCCTGTCCCCGCTGGGTATCCAACTTACGGACTTGCATATTTGCCCTCCAGTCACTCTCTCCCTCAATTTTCCGAAGCCAGGTGAACGTTCCTGGCCTGCCGATAGCTTACACCAATTCGCTCAAGCTGTCGAATCACGGCCTCCGGACGATTGCATTCTCGCTGCGAAGCATCTGACTATACCCCATTTGACTTTTACACGAAACAGATTATCATATTAGTTAGTTGTAAAAAAGGAGGTAACAGTTATATGACGTTTCGTCTCCATGGTGGCTGACAAGAGTGGATGTATGCATTGATGAAATCTCTGTAATCTTGGGTGCGTAGGGAAAACCTTTTCACGTTCTCTGCTGTTTGATGAGGGGCAGCAAGCCACTTCAAACCTTTCATTATGAAATTCCTGTTATATAGATGCAGATAATTTTTCATATTCTGTTCATCATTTCGCGATATAATAGATAGTTGAAAAGGTATCTTTTTGTCTTTTTCCTGGCCTCAATGGGCCTGGGCATCTTGTAAGGCTTATTGCGCGGAGTAACCGCATGGGGGGGAAATGACCGTTGCTGCCCAGAGGGTATCAGGAAAAGGTTCCCCGGCTCTCAGTAGCGACCTGGGCCGTTCTAAGGGGGGCTTTTCGGCCTGGCTCCTAAATGCCTCTTTGGCTTTGCATTCTGCTCGCTCCCTGGACGAGTGTCTCGACCTGACTCTCTGCCAGTTGGAGACGGTGCTTGATTACGATGCTGCCACGATCTCTTTCCTCGACGGGCGAACGTTGGTGACGGCTGCTGCGCGTACTTCTCCTGTGGAAGACAAAGAGACTCCCTTTTCTCTGACCGCTAATGATTACGCCGCTTTTGAACAGAGCGTCCGAGAGAGGCGACCATTGGTCATCTGGGACACCCATCGAGAGCCTTACTCCCTGGACGAAGGGATGCGGAGTTGGATGATCGCACCGTTGTTGGTGGGCGAGGAGGTTATCGGGCAACTGACGGTTTCCAGACGCGCGTCAGGACGCTATTCGGAGAGGGATGCTGAGTTACTCTCCTCTTTTGTCGCCCACGCCGCTATCGCGCTGGCCAATGCGCGTCGCAGTCAGGAGGAGAAAGGCCGAATAGAGGCCCTGGAATTCCAGGGGAAGCAGTTGCGTATACTGTTGGAGAACCTACGCGACCTGGGGGCCGACCTAGACTTGCCCGTCCTTTTCCGTCAGGTAATGGCTAAAGCAGTCGAGACGATTCCAGATGCCCAGACGGGCCTCCTTTTTGTGCAGGATGAGGGGCGATTTGTTTGCAAGGGCGCGGCGGGCTACGAAGCCAACCTTCTGGGCGGGGTCTCTGTGCCCCTCGACTCCCTATTGGTTGATGCCGAGAAGGTGGACAAGGTGGTATGCGTCCATGACCTGGGAGCATGGAGGGAACGATTGCCGGCGGAGCTGCGGGAGCTTTTGGAGAGGGAAAGGCCAGCGCAGCGAGTCGCGGTGACCATGTCCGCTCCGATTTACCTGGCTGAGAAGTTGATTGGTGTCCTGAATTTGGAGAATTGGAGTTCGGCCACTGCCTTTGAAGGTATCGCGCGGGAAATCGCGCGGCTGTTCGCGGCACAGGCGGCTATCGCCATTGCCAACGCTTACCTGTATCGCATGGTACACGAATATGCGATAACCCTGGAAACGCGAGTGGAGGAGCGCACTGCGGAGATAAGGCGTGCTAAGGAGCGGAGCGAAGCGATTCTGCGTAGCGTCGCTGATGGGGTTATCGTGACCGATCTCGAAGGAAACATCGTTGAGGCTAATCCGGTGGCCGAGGCTTGGTTGAACTTCCGGGATGGGGAGAAGACCCTGCCGAACACCGGGTTGCGCAAGTTCATCCGAAATGTGAGCGCCGAGCATAGGAACCTGGCTTCTTCGATTATCGAGTTTCCGATTTATCGGCAGATAGCGGAAGGATCACCTGATGAGCTTGTTCAGTACCGAGACCTGGATTGCCCATTTTGTCAGTCAGCCGGGCCTTGCTGGTCCTATTACGAGGTGAGCGAGGAATCTCCCCCTAGCGAAAATGGCGCGGAGGAGCGTTGTCGCAGATGCGCATACTATGCCAAGTACCCCACCGTCGTTTTGCAGGCTCACGCTGCTATCATCGCTGGCGAGGAGCAACCGGCCGGTCGAGTTATCGTTCTGCGGGATATTTCCCGTCTGCGCGAGCTGGATCGTCTGAAATCCCAATTCGTCTCAAACGTGTCGCACGAGTTGCGCACGCCGCTTTCCAATATCAAGCTTTATCTTTCTCTTTTGCAGAAGGGCCGCCCGGAGAGGCAAACGCAATACTTGCGGATTCTGGATGAGGAAGTGAACCGCCTGAGCGGGCTTATTGAGGATCTTTTGGATCTCTCTCGGCTGGAGACCGGCGGCAGGCCGGTGGTACGAGAAGCACAGTATTGGGATGAGATCATCTGGCAGGTTTTGGGGACCTATCGCCCACAGTTTGAGAGCAAGGGCCTGCTTTTGACCACCAAGTTGCCGCATGACGTGCCACCTGTCCATGCTGATCGCAATCAGATGATCCAGGTGTTGACCAACCTGCTCAGCAACGCGCTCAACTATACCCAGCCTGGAGGAAGGGTTTGGATTCGCACCGGTAGGTGGGACAATGGCGAACAGGAGTATGTACTGTTGACCGTGCAGGATACGGGCATCGGTATCTCGGCCAAAGATCAGGAGCATATCTTTGATCGCTTCTATCGGGGGAGGGCAGAGACGCTGGGCATTCCGGGCACAGGCTTGGGGCTGACGATTGTGAAGGAAATTGTCGAGTCGCACGGTGGCTATGTCACTGTGAAGAGCGAGGAAGGGAAAGGAAGCAAGTTCACCGTTTACCTTCCAGCTTACAGGGGACCTGACAATAGCCGGGGCGCGGCTCCTGGCGCCGGTGGTGAAAGCTGATGACGATTGTACTATCTGATGAGGAGACCAAGGAGAGCAGTGCGTTGTCCTGTCCGAGGATTTTGGTGGTTGAAGACGATCTTGCCCTGTTAGATGGTATCCGGGACGTTTTGGAACTGGCTGACTACGAGGTCATCACGGCTACCAACGGCGCGGAGGCGCTTTCTGTCATGGGAAAGGAGCCTCCCGACCTGGTTATCTCAGACATCATGATGCCTCAGATGGATGGCCTGCAGCTTTGCGAGCGCGTTCGCCAGGACTTCCGATGGGCCATGCTCCCCTTTATCTTTCTCACAGCGAAAAGTCAGAAGGCGGATGTACGTCAAGGGATGGGCGTCGGCGCGGATGACTATTTGACCAAGCCCTTTGAGATGGAGGACCTTCTGAGCGCGGTGGCATCGCGCCTGCAACGGGCGAGGAGCATTAAGGCGGAAACAATGGAGCGATTGGCGCACTTGCGCGAAGACATCTTGCGTAAGCTGGGCCATGAGCTTCGTACCCCTCTCACTTTTATCAAGGGGTATACGGAGCTTTTAGCGGAATCTGCTTCTGAGGTCAAGGCGGATGATTGGGAGGTGTCTCTCCAGGCGATCAAGGCGGGCAGCGACCGCCTAAGCGCCTTGGTCGAGGACCTTGTCTTTTTGGCGGGCCTGGAAACGGGCGAGGCTGCAGCGATCTACGAACGGGAAAAGGAGAGGCTGAATCTCGTCAAGCTTGTTCGCGATGTGCTAGCTTCATTACAAGAAGTCGCGGCTGGCCAGAATACGATCCTTGTGGATGATCTCCGTTCTAGCTTGCCGATAGTCATCGGCCACCGCGCTTTCCTGGCAGATGCTCTCCGGCGCATCCTGGAAAATGCCTTCAAGTTCGCCGGAAGCCACGATAGGCGCGTGGTGGTCTCCGGCGATGTGCGGGCGAACGAGGTGCATATAGATGTTGCAGATAACGGCGTGGGAATAGCAGAGAACGAACTTCCCCATGTCTTTGACAAGTTCTATCAGGTCAACCGCGAGAAAATGGAGCAGCGGGGAGTAGGGCTGGGCTTGCCCATTGTCAAAGTGATCATGGAGATGCATGGAGGCCGCGTCGAAGTACAAAGCAAATTAGGCCAGGGAAGTGTTTTCACCCTCGTGTTACCGCTGCCATCAGTCTCATGATGCTGTTGGCGATTAACATACGGTGCAGTTCGCTGCCAATATCTCCCTCTTCGCTCTTGCTGGACTGGTGCGATGTACGCGCGCCCTCCCTGCGCGTACATCGCCGTCCAGCAAGGAAGGCGCGGATGTAGCAATCCAAACCGAGCGCGACCGCCTTCGATGGGGCACTATGGCCTGGAGCACTTGGCCTCCCAGAAACAAGGTGGGATGATTGAAGCTAGCTTGTCACGCCAAGTGGCCCCCACTATGTTAACGAGATCCGCAATCGCCTTGCTGAGCGGTATCCTCAGAGAATCGGCCTCTTTTGCCAGGTGTTCGGTCAAGTAACTGTAAACATCCCCCACTGTGAAACCGGGCAGACCGTCCAAGATGCGGTCACCCTGCAAGCCGGATACGACAGGACCGTACATGTTTTGCCACCAGTCCGCCACCGCTTCGGGGAAAAGAAAGAGGTGTCCCCGTGTTTGTTCCAGGTAACGGTGATGTCCCCGGATTTGCTGGAGCAGGAGCGGATACCGGCCAGGGAAAGTCAGGTGGATCTCGGTCAGACCCGTGCGGTATATGAACTCGTCGCGCTCGCGGCGCAGAAGGCCATCCAGAGTGCTGGTTGGGAGTAGATACTCGGTGATGCGTCCCTCCAGATGCGTCAGGCGCAATTCCTTGGCTGCCGTGACCTCTGCTTGGCCCTCCACGAGGTAGAGATCGCTGCCCAGCTTGTAGAGGCGAAGGGGTGGAATCGGTTCCCCTTTCCTTAAGCGACGCTTGGTCTGCGCCACTGCTTTTTTCCATCCACCCTGGCGTTTCCTCCTCTCATCCTGGCAGCGTGCGGCAACGCCCACGATCTGCGCCAGAGGAACTTGGCTGAGGCCGAGGTCGAAAGCGTACAGATTTCCCCCCTGCCGGATGTACTCCTCTTCAAAGCATTTGAGTTTGGGAGTTTTTCGGAAAAGGCGGTTAAATAGTCCTTGCATCCATCGCCACTCCTCAACTACGATAGTCTTCCCGCACCGGATGAAAGACATCGAGGGTATAGGTTCGGGTGATCGCCCTGCCGGAGTGGAGGGCATTGGAAGGCACGATCACCACAGATCGTGGGCCCAGGCGTCTCGTCTCACTGCCCACGGTGAACTCGAACTCGCCCTCGATGATGTTAGTAATCTGCTCATGGGGATGGGAATGCTCTCGCAGCGGTGCGCCGGCCTCGAAAACCCAATGCGCTACCGTCATGTGCTCCGAATGTACAAAGTGCCCTTGGCATCCGGGGCTGAGCTCCCTCGGTGGGAGTTCATCGAGTTTGAGTAGCTTCATTATTATCCTCCTGAGGTCGTCTCGAACCATTGGTTGATCGAGTATTCCGGTTCAAAGCCGATCAGCTTCCTCGCTTTGTCAATGCTCACCAGAGATTCGTCCTTCTGGACAGGACGTTTCCAGGTCTTGACCTCCGGGAAGAAAGTATTGACCAGGAGTTGGGAGGGTGCGCCGAGCATGTTGCGGCTGTCATTGACGAACAGGGGATGGCTGCCGTCGTAGTCGGCCAGCAGCGCCTTTTCGATGGCCTGTGCCGAATCCCTGGCATCAATTGTGGCCCAGAAATTGCTTCGCCCCATGATGTGGAGCGCATCGGGCGCGTCCCACCTCTGCCTGGAGAAGGGCTTTTCCGAGGCCCTCTCTGCCCGCATAGCTTGAAACCGGACAATGATCTGACGCACGCGCCCCTGCCGTTCTGCATCCGGCAAAGCCAGCAGTCCCTCCCAGGCACTACGGAGGTGGGAGATAAAGCCTCGCATCCTGGGTTGGACGTCTTCCGTGGCTTCGTAAACCCAGGGTAGACGCAGGCAGACCCCGGAGATGCCCTCGCGACGCCGGAAATAGGCGGCGATCTCTTCCACGATCTGTTTGGAGAAGGAATAGGCGTCTGTCGTATAAACGGGATGTTCCTCATCCATGGGGAAGTAGAGGATGGGAAACTCCTTGATGCCGAAATTGTAGCCCAGCGCGTTGATAGAGCTGGCGCTGACGACTCTCTTGATCCCTTTGCTCGCTGCCGCCTGGTAAACGTTGAATGCGCCGGCACAGTTGATGCGAAAGATCTCCTGCCCAGGGGCGAGGGCGGGGTGGGGGATAGCGGCCAGATGCACCACCGCCTCCATGCCCTCCATCTGTTGGCACAGGCCATCGTAATCGGTGATGTCGCACGTGCGGTAATCGGCGCCCTCGATCACGATCCCGGCGCGCCGCCCGATCACTCTTACCTCGTGTCCATGTTTGACCAGCCGTGTGACAGCAGCGCGGCCCACATTTCCGGTGCCCCCGGTGACAAGAATCTTCATTTTTTCTCCTTGTAATCATCCCGCGCCTGCATCATCGCCCACACGTTTTCGGGCGGCGTGCCAGGGAGGATAGTGTTGCTGCAGCCGTGGAAATAGCCGCGGCCTTCGCTCGCTTTCAGGATGCTCATGCAGTGAGCATACACCTCCTCGCGCGAGCCACGGCGGATCAGGTCGCCGCTGGCATTGGCCCAGATGATCAGGTGAGGGTATCGCTGGCGAATCCTGCTTAGCTCCATCGTCGCCTCGTAATCCACCTCGCCATAGCCGGGGATGCCCGCCTCTAGGAAGATCATATCGCTCACCTGCCAGATGTTGCCGTCGGTGCGCCAGACGTAGTGCAACTCTAGCTCTCGGCAACGGTCAGCCAGTTTCTTCAGGCGGGGCAGCATGAGCCGGCGGAACATTTGCGGGGAGTAGAGCGGCCCATTCTTGTCCGCCATGTCCCCGCCGCCCAGGACGACCTTGATGCCCCGTCGGGCGATGGCTTCCATTTGGGCGAGGGCAATCTCCAGTTGGCAATCGAGGATGTCGCCGACAGCCTTCGCTTCCAGCGCTGCCGCCATGAGCGACGCCTCGTCCACGCCAAGAGACAGCCCTCCACCACCGGCAACGACCATCATCTCCTCTCCCAACCGTGCCTGAAGCTGCGCCTCGACGAGGCCGGCGTTCTCGTGCGCGTTTTGCACTGCTGCGTCCACTTCCTTCTGTCGCTGCCGCGCCAATTCCGGCCAATCTTCAGGCCGCAGCGGTGGCGCAGTGTTTTTGACCTCAATGAAGTTCATCACCTCCACGTCCCACCGCCATATCTGATACACGCCGTCAGGATCGCCGGAAAGGAAAGTGTGCTCGTTAAGCTGAGCAACCGGTTTGATGTTTCTGCGCCAGCCGAAGCGAAAAACCTCCATGCCCAACACGCGGTGCAGCTCGAGAAGGTCTTCTTCGTACTTGCGCTCGAACTCGGCGTGGGCCTCCTTACCCGCGATCCAGGCTTTGGCTTCCGCGTACCAAAGGGAGGGGCTGCCCGTATGCACTGGCCGGCCCAGTATCTTGCTGGCCACGTCGCAGGCGATGGTCGGTGTGTAGGCTGGCACGCGGTCGGGCACGCGGCCTTCCAACGTTGCCAGGCAACGCGTATAAGGGGTCATAGAAGGTGATAGGTTCATTTTACCGACGCGCCAGGACAACGAGGCGTTTGGCTGTGTGATCGTAGGGGGAGCCATCGAGGCCACCGTATGCCTCGGCGGCCATGAAGCCGCTGCTGATCAGGAGCGAGATCAATTCGGTGGCGGCGTAGAGGCGATGGCTAAGCCGATGCTCAACGCGCTCGTTGCCTCTGATGATGATCCAGCGATTCTCCATCCAGCCCCAGTTGCGGGTTACTTTCCGCTCCTCGAGGACGATCAGGTCATTGTCCTCGTGCCAGCCGCGTGGTTGGAAAATCCGCGCGAGGATCTCTTTGCCCATCATTTCTACCAGCAGTGCGCCGCCCGGTTTCAGAGAATAAGCCAGGTTCTCCGCGACGCAGCGGTCGTCAGCGGGGTCCTCGAAGAAACCGAAGGAGGTGAAGAGATTGAGCGCCACGTCGAAGGCGGCAGGGCGGCGAAATTCACGCATGTCGGCCTGTACCCATTCGACGTCGAGGCCCTCGCCAGCCGCCCTTCGCTGCGCCTCGGCTAGGTAAGCGGCAGTGCGATCCACACCGGTCATGCGGTAGCCGCGTCGCGCCAGTTCCAGCGAGTGCCTTCCCACGCCACAGCAGAGGTCGAGTACATGCATCCCAGGCTGGAGGCCGGCCAAGGCGGTGATCTTGTCCACTTCCTCTGGGGCGGCGGCCCAGCGCCGCTCTCCGAACATCACCTGTGCGGTGTCTCGCCAAAAAGCGTCATCTTCGTGCCAGGGCTTCATGTTCTCCTTTCGGTGCAGGCGTGAAGCCCGCGACTACAGAAGCAGGCACATCAGCGCAGGATCTACGCCTGCGTTTCATGCCTGGCTTGCAGCGGGCAGAGTGCAGACATGAGCCTGCAACTACAGAAGGGCATCCGCGACTTTGATAATCCCCTGAATGGCTCCCTCGATGTCGGCGTCGGTGAGGAGCGGGTTGACGTCTATGTGCACGGCGCGTTCCAGGAGCTTCAGGGTACGCGGGCACATGTCCTGGGTGTAGGTGATCCCGCCCTGGTAGTAGGGGCAGGTCCAAGGACAGCCGAGATGGTTGGCAGTGCGTTTGTGCAGGATCGGCCGCCAATGGTAGTAAACATGGAGGTCTTCCACGTTGGGATCGAACATGCCGCTGGCGCTGATGTTTTCGGCGCGCAGGGCCTGAATCATGGTTTTCGCGCTTTGCGCGTCGGGCAGGAGATAGATCAGGCAGACGCCGACATCGCCCGCCCCATCGTGACTGGGGCGAGGCGCAAAGCCTTTGGCGCGGCAGATGCCAGCAGTGCCGGCGACGATGCGTGCTTTGGCCGCCCGCTGCCGTGCCACCAGCTTGTCCAGGCGCGTCAACTGCACACCAACGATGGCGCCCGTGACCTCACTCATACGGAAATTCACGCCGGTGAACATCTCAAAGCCCGCCGCATCCTCACCGCGCCGCCAGATGCCGCCGCCATCGTGATACATCTGAGCGCAGCGGTATAGTTCAAGGCTGTCCGTCACCACTGCGCCTCCCTCGCCAGCAGTGATCATCTTGTTGAATTGCAGGCTGAAGGCGCCGATGTCGCCGAAGGTGCCGAGATGCTTTCCCTGGAAACTGCCGCCATTGGCCTGCGCCGTGTCCTCGATGACTAGGAGATCGCGCCTGTGGGCCAGTTCCATGATGCGCTTCATATTACAGGGCGCGCCGCGCATGTGCACGGGGATGATAGCGCGCGTGCGCGGGGTGATCCTGGCTTCCACATCCGCCGCATCAAGGGTCAGGGTCTCATCCACCTCAGCGATGACGGGGATCGCCATGTTCCAGGCGACCGCTGTCGCCGTGGCGATCCAGGTGTAAGCGGGGATGATTACCTCATCTCCAGGGCCGATGCCCGCCGCAGCCAGGGCCGTCATCACCGCCGCCGTGCCGGAGGTCACGCCGAGCGCGTATTTAGCTCCGCTGTAGCGGGCAAAGGCGGCCTCAAAGTCCTTCACCTTGTGTGGCCCTTCGCCGGTGGGGCCATAGTAGCGAAAGAGGTTGCGGCTGCGCAGGACTTCCAGGACGGCCTCCTCTTCCTCCTTGCCTATATCCATAGCGCCAGGGTAAGTATGCGGCCAGGGGGTAGACCGCGCGGGCGTGCCGCCGTAAAGGGCTAGCTTCTCTTTGGACATGATCGCTCCTCCAATGTAAAAGAATTCCAGGTTTAAGGTTTAAAGCCTGGATCGGATGCGGATTCCGCTGCCGAGGGTGACGGCGCTTCAATGGGCACAAGCTCATACCCGTCAGCTTGTAACAGGATGCGCATCTCCGCCGCTGAGCAGGGCAAATTCCAGAGCTTTTCTGCCGAGACGAACCTGCGTCCCTCAACACCTTTGATCGTCTCCAGCATGGCAGCAAAAGCCCCACCCACGACCCAGAATTCTCCATCGCGGGTGCGGATGTGGACCTGGTCGCGTCTTCGGCCCGCTTTGTCAGAGGCTGGCGTCGCGGTTTGCGCGACATCCACCAACTGAAAGCCCCGCGTGGCAAGACCCTGCGCCAGATCGGCCACTGAGCCGGACACCTCCCACATCCGCTCTTCAGGCAACCAGCGCCGCCCCTGGATCGCTTTCACCGCCGCTACTATCTCTCCGAACTCGCCACCCACGACCGCCTTTGTCCCCTCAGTTGTTCGGATCAACACGCGCTCAGGCTCCCTACGCGCCGACCGGGGAGAGCCTGACAGCGGCCTGCCCATCTCGCTGTCTGCTGTGACATGAAAGCCGGCGGCCTCCACCGCCTTTTGCACCTCCTCAACACGGCAGGGGATCTCCCATATCTTCTCCTCCGCCTGGAAGCGGCGTCCCGGCAGCTTGCGCACGACCGCCAACATGCTCTGAAAGTCTCCGCCGATGATGAGATACTGCCCATCTTGAGTTCGGATGCGAATTTGCTCTTGCATGGTGGCTCCTTACATGATTTACGGCCTAGCCGGATATGACGATCTCGGCACGGGCCAGCAGTTCGGGCCTCATGCCGTCCCACACCTCAACCTGGTAGGTGCCGGGCGGCAGGTCGGACACGCGGGCGCTGATGTCCCACGTGCAGACGCAACGGCAAGGCCCACCCGTTGGATAGGTCTCTCTTTCCACGAGTTTCAGGAGGGGCCGGCGATCTTCCAGCTCCACGACGATCACAGCACAGCAGTTGTACACGGCGTCCTCGTGGAACATGACGAGGTCATCCCCTTCCACGCCGATGCGCACGGAGCCACCGTCCAGTCGGGCGGCAGCCGCAGTAGGGGTCGTCCTCTGCTCGCAGCCGGTTACGGAAAACTGGATGGCCAAGGGCTGACGGTTCCGCATGATGAGTGGCAGCGGCAAGCGACGAATCACCGTGGGCGTGGCCGTGGCGGTGGGCGGCGGGCCGATCGCATAACTTACGATCAGCCGCGGCCTGCTCAACGGCAGCGGGTATTCGGCGGCGGCCAGGCTGTGCTGCACCTGATGCTCGCTCCAGCTTTTCAGAACCAGGCCATGGTTGCTACTCCGATCCGCGGCCCAACACTGCACCATATCCGTGACGTCGAAATCATACCAGCGGCGGGTGTCAAGCACAGTCTGTATGTCATCCGCGGTGGCCGCACGGTCGGTCGTCGTGTCGTTACAGCCCGGCTGTCCCCATGGCACGCCAATAGCGGCCTGCTCCCAGGTGGCCTGGCTGGGGTTCCAGGGGCGCAATACGCGATACGCGCCGACCTGGATCGGCTGTCCGCCACTGGTCAGGGAATAGAGGCCCAATGTCGCGTTCAAGATGGTTGCTTGCGGCGGGATGAACGAGACGTCGAAGCGAAGGAGGCCAGCGCGAATGTCGGGGGCACGAATCACAAGGCTGCTCTCCCCACCATGGTTCTGATCTCGTGCCCAGGTGTCCAGGTAGGTGTCTTCCGTCCCCAGGTAGCCAGATACGCCATTCTGGAAGACCGTAGTGATGCGGTACGGCGTCGGTGTGGGGGTAGGAGGGGTGCCAGTGGGCGTCGGCGGCGGCGGCGTGAGCG
>Ga0129297_10000965_pt1 | contig 14283 bp, 14 predicted proteins | sample I18A1metaG_FD_94708 | JGI IMG/M metagenome (GOLD analysis project Ga0129297, IMG submission 94708) | Lake sediment bacterial and archeal communities from Gulf of Boni, Indonesia to study Microbial Dark Matter (Phase II) - ​I18A1 metaG | ecosystem: Environmental > Aquatic > Freshwater > Lake >... | reverse complement strand
TTGAAAGTCATTAAGAACAAATAGTTGTCTAACAAAGACAACGCGATTGTTTGTTCTCCGTCTTGGTCACGCTAATGATCGACTCGCCATGCTCTTAGCCAAAAAGATCCTAAAGCGAAAGCAGGAGTCCGGCCAATCAGTTTACTTAGCGACTGAAGAGTTCAAAGAGAGAGTTAGGAAAGCATGAACCTTGATTTCCAGTAGAGGAGACACTTTGACTCGTTGCGAGAACTGCGGTTATGAGTTTTCAGCGTCGTATGGTCCCGGCTGCCGAATGCCCTGTCTAAGATGCGGCTTTAAGCCTAGCTGCGAGGGATGAAGACAGGATCTTAGTTCGTTCTTCAGTTAGTAGTTAATTTGTTCTCGTTGAGCCACGCGATCAGCCCTGGTAGATGTTCAGCATAGAAGGCTCTCGGCACGCGATGATATTGCATGCTGCCGACTATGAAGCGATCCACGGTATCTCTCAGCTTCTCGCGGTTTGCACGCGTAACCCTGACGAAAGGCGAACCTTCGTCATAAAACTGTATTACCAAAAGAAAAATAGCTTGGACCTACCGCGAAGAGAAGTCGCCACACAATTCTACGTTTCGTTGTAAATTGGACAATGATGGCAACAAAACCCAGTCCCGCTCGCCTTTGGGAGGCATTTCTAGTTATGGCTTGATCCCGGGACGAATGTGGACTTGGCTGCATCGCAGACAGGCATCTGAGAGATGGGGATATCGAGATAAATACTAGGATTTGAGAAAGAATCTAAGGGTAACATTACATGAGCGAAAGTACAATAAATGTCAGAGAAGAGGCGCAAAGGTTCATTAACGCCCTTCACGCTCTATGCCCTTCGAGAAATTATCTCTCTCAATACCTGCTAATGATTCCAAAGGAATATCCAACGATATACGACCTGTTTCCCGAATTCTTGTCTGACGTAGAGATTCGCGAGAACTTGAAGAACGCATTAGGACTTGAATATGGTTACCAAGTAAATGTCATCGGTGATGGACTAGCACAACATCTCAGAATCTTTCTGTTGAAACTCTTTGATTTGATGGAAAGTTCAGTAGTAAGATATTCTCTCCGCAGTTTGCTTGGGGTAACGGACGAAGCGTTGTTTAATCCCAGACTAGAATGGATAAAATCCAAGCTTGTAGGAATAAAATCAGGAACTAATGATGGACCAAACATCATCAAGTTCTTGCAGGTACTATCAACGACTGAGGAGCCATATGCCCAATGGCGAAGTACGGAGGAGCTACGGGCAAAACTGAAGAAAACTGATGAAGAGTTCAAAAGGAGTCTTAAACTTGCCGAAGACCTCTTATTTGTTCAGCGAGAGGACAAAGGTGTCAAGCAAGGATACACTCTCGGCCCAGATCTAAAGAAGTATCTTGCTGTTGTAAAAGAAATCATTGAGACCTGAGGAGCATGCAATTAGATACCCTCAAACTAGAGGCTCCTTTCATTTCTATTCGTATTCGCCCCTCACTGCAGAATATTCCAAGAATGAGATTTCCAAAAGCAAGCGGATCGCTACAATATTTATCTCGAGAAAGAGCATTGCAGTTGCGCAAAAGTTACTCTGTTTCTTGTAGGATTCGCTTTACAGTCGTATCCTATGACCAACCTATAGGATCAATAAGGGAATTCAGGCTCAAACCTCCTACGATTATCGGCTTAGAGAAAAAGGTGATTGCAACACTAGTTGTGAGACCAAATATGCGGCCTGAGGCAGAAGGATTCATGAAAAGGCACTTCTCTCAATTTTCTGACAACGTATGTGGTATTTTGGCATACATAGATGAAACCACCTTGGACTTCTTAGACAAAATTCCGAAAGATACCACTATCAGACTCTTGGTGTCAGCGACTGGTAGCAGTGCCACGAAACTTTCGGCGAAACTTTGTGAAGAGAGACAAAAACATGCAATTGAGATAAGTCAAGTTACTTTCGTTGAGGACTCCACCGAGCAGCCTCTTTTTCATGAGCGATGGATCACTGATGGAAAGGTTCTAATTGACATCGGAACAGACTTGAAATCATCCTCTATAGCTGCCAAGCAGCACACAATTTCTATCTACGACGTACGAGCTTATCAAGATCGGATTGACAACTTCGAGTGGTACTGGAAAAGTGACGAGTTTTCCTTATCCAGCTACTTTGGAGGAAGGGTACGCAAAAGAAACTTGTGAATGAGAGCCTGCAGTCAGCAAGCTTTTTTAGTTATAAACTAATGATTGAAAATTATGAAGCGAGACATTTGGACCTCTTTTACTCCGCGCTTACAGTTATAATCGTTGGTATATTTCTTGTGATCTACGGAGAGAATTGCAAGAGAAGTGGGATGGCTACTCACAGCAGATACCTTCCTAGGACCTCCACCTTGGCTCAATTTTATCAAGCGAGTTTATTCGGCGAAATTATGAACTTTGCGCAAAAGTTGAGACCAGCTCTTGATGAGTTTCAGGCTGCATTGAAAGTTGACACGTCATCACACAAGTGGTCGCGAGAGGCTATTCAAAAATTGTGGGAAGAGTTACCCGGCTATTCGGAGGATATCAGGCGACTGGGAAAAGTAGCAGATCATGTAGAAATGCCATTGAGGATGCTCTCTGAGGTTAGGGATGGTTGGGTAATAATCGGGAATAAGTTTAGATACTTTGGTTTCACTCTGGCTATCGCAGCGGTTGTGACTTTCTTATTCTTGTTTCAATACGCTGCTTGGATACTTCTCTTAGGCTCGGTTTTGTCTTCTGTGGTCGTGTTGAATCTTGGAATAGATCTTTATGGCAACGATCAGAGAGAGAAGCGGTTTCTTCAAGAACTCGATAGGTGGGAAGAAGAGATGCAAGCCCAACAGGAATCAGGATCGGACTAACTCCAGCGCAATTCTCTTGAAAGCACGCTTCTTCTCCTCTGACAATTTACTAATTTGTCTCTGTAGCTTGAGGTAACGGCTAGCAGCCACGTGGAACTTTGATACAAGGTTTCTCCCATCTTCGGACAGGCCATACCTTATGCGAATTCTCTTTTCGGAAGAGAGTAGAAGCGGCTTCACCAATCCCAATCTTTGGGCTTCTCTTAGCCGATTCAAAACAGTGTTAGGACTTAAATTGAGGCTTTTCAACTGGTTAAACGATTGCGTTCCTTTATCGAGTTCGAGCAATACCTCGATAGAGCCGCGTTTCGCTACAAACGATGAATATTCGTCTTTCATGTAATGCGCCCGACGGAATTATAGAGAAAGAAAGGTATAAATAACCGCCGGTTCTTCTGAACTAAAGTATACATATACAGGGGATACCTCGTGAGAGCATCTGTAACCTTAGTCATAATTATAATCATGGCGATTGCGGTTCCCGTTATTGGTATCATTCCGATGTTGCAGGAGATGAGCAAACCTGAGCCTGCGCAACTGTCCTTTGAAGTCAGTCTTTCTAACGTTGTTGCGCTGACGAGTAGTGAGGTCATGTTAGACGTTAAGAATCAAGGCGGGGATGCGACGGATGTGACGCCAATATTGATTTCTGACGCACTATCGGCATCTCCAGTACAACCGGTTCGTGTTCCCCGAGGCGAGACAGTGAGAATAGCGCTGAAAATAGCTGGACGGGACGTCCAGTACGGGGAGAAGACCGCGGACATTAGGTTGCGATATTCAGATGCAACAGGCGATCACGAAACAACCTCAAATAGGATCTCTTTCTATCTCTTTCCTTCGGTCGAATTGTTTGAAATAAAATGGCAAACCGACCTGTTACACCCTCTTGGAAAGAACAGCATTGGAAAGACCGACAGTACAACGCTATACTTTAGGGTCCATAGTGGAAGCAAAAGTATCATTTATTCTGGTCTCTTGGTCAAGGTTTGGCCTTCCATGCAAGTGCCTGGTCTGACATTGTCGCCCGATTTGACTCTCATTGAAAGCATAGGTCCTGATGGCAGAACCGGATCTTATTCGGTTTCCATTTCATCGAACAATTCACCCCCAGGTAAATACACGATAGGAATAACGCTTCTCACGTCCGATAACAAAGCCATACTGCAACAGAGCGTCGAGCTGGTCATATCAGGTTAAAAGTACCAAGTTCTAGCCATTTAGAAAAATCTGAGAAGCCTCGCTCTTTCTGCGGGCGGATACTGCTGGATCCAGCAAATTCTTGCCATCATTATGCTAGCTTTCATTGCTCATTTGAGAAAGGAGTCGCAAGCCTCAATAGTTTTCTTTAAGATACTACCCGTTTGTAAGCCATGATAACCCCATCCACCTTGACCCCTTTCGCGCCTAGAACTTTTCCCTTCCATTCACTAATCTTTCGTAGGCGCGCTTCGGTTCTTAGGGCCCCATCGACATATCTCGCCACCTCGATATTGCGGCCACGAGCGCAGACGTAGATTGAGTCCACTTCCTCAGCCAGACATTTTTCTATCCATTTCTTATGGGGCTCAATCCCTCGCCTGAGGTAAGTGTCGAATCTGGTGATTAGCACAACGCTGAGCCTTAGGATCTTTTCCGCAAAGGTCGGCGAGACATCGACGCCGGGTTCCTTCTCCGCAAGTTTCTCGCAAAACATCACGAAGCAAGTTATCTCGTCCTTAATGTCACTCGTGGGTGTGATTCCGCTTAGCCTTTTCCCCAAGTCACCAAATTCGCGTAAAAGAATTTGACTGAACATTCCCATTCCATCTAGGTCACCCATGATGTCGTACATCCGGAGAACTGCGGATTCAGAGTTCCTTTCCCCAATTATCTCCTTCGAAAATATGCTGAAAGCGTCTGATCTTTTTCTATCTAGAAGAGCCTTGCGCGTCATAGCAAGATCTAACGCTTCTGAAACTGAGGCGCTGAAATATGGTCGAGCTTCAGGCAGAAGACCGCTTTGGATATATGCCAAACAGGCTAGCACGAAGTTCCTAGCCTGATTTGAGTGATGTCTCAATCGAACAACGACTTGCCCATCTTTCACGAAGGATTCGTAAGACATCTCGGGAGTTTTCTCCCATCTTATCTTGATCCCATAAGGCAAAATCGCCGGATTAACGCGAGTGCTCAGGGCATTCGCAAAAGACTTGATATCCGCTTGGATTTCACCTGCTACGGTCCTCTTTTCGGCAGCGTCCGAGAAGTAGGCAAAGAGCCTAGCAAGAATTGCCGCCCACTTCTCGGCCTTCTCGGGATTCTTTAGAAAATAGAGGATTATTGCTAAGAGCGGGAGTCCCGTCAATGCGGAAGTGAGCGGGTCAAGTATCGTGCTTTACCCCTCCGCTCGGGCTCTAAGGAACGGCCTTAAGCACTCTAGTTTATCGCAAACTACTCTGATTTTGCCTGATTCCGGAAAGGCGGCCCCAAAGTTGTCCAGTGTAATAACGGAATCGCACCGGGCACAAGTTACCTTCCCCTCCTTAATAGGACCCCACAGACCCAACCGCTCTAGGAATTCCTCTAGGTCAACATCGTGAATAGCACGGAGTTCTCGTGTACTAAGCCTTGCCACAGCGATGTCACTATCACGGGAATTGCATGAGAGAAATTAGCGTCTACGACTATTTGGGTCAAGCGGTCTTCTTCTGGCACAAGTATCTATTTCGTCTAGAACATGGACCCTGACTTCACCTAGGCCGAACATAAGCTTCAACTATGAAGCGGACAACTTGAATGAGACTGATCGCTGAAAGTGATAGAGAAGGTGAGATGGCTCTTTGAATCGGAATGCCCATCTGTTAGGAGGCGCGATTTCGCCTTGGGTTCTGATGACTGCTTACGGCTATAGCCATTCGATCTGGCCTAATCTGCTTGCCGGCTCGGATTTGCTCGTTATGGGCGTATTCTTGACAGGGATGGGGGCTCTAGGCGGAGTCCTTCCGGACAGTGTTGAGCCTCCGAAGAGGCCTAGGCATAGAGGCTTCTTCCACTATGTCTTCGGCAGCCTAGCAGCGATCTTCTACTCCCTGGTTCTTCTCGGAAGCCTTAACATCATAAGCTTCGAAGTGGCAGCCTACTTCTCTGACCTGATTAAGTTCCTTGTTCTAGCCGTCGTATCAGGATATGCCTCACACTTCTTTCTAGATGTTTTTGTCAGCAGATAGAGACCTGAGCGTCTGCGCCGAAATCTACTCTCCAAGTATTTTATGTCACTGTTTCGCGGAGATTCCTGAATTTGCATTCTGGCGCTACTTGTCTGATTCTCGTTGGGATTATGCGGTCGGCTACAGGCAGATCATTCTCATAGATGTCGATCGCCCTGAGTGAATGGTCTTCGTAGAACTTCTGCTTTATCTCTATTGCTCTAGGATCTCCCCGAGCCTTCTTCTCCCAGAATTCAATGTGGAGGTCTATCTTGGGTATGTACCAGTCGCATAGAACCTCCCTTTTCGCTCTTTGGACGCGATAGTCATACTCATGCTTGTATAGGAGGTGTTCATGAAGCCAATCGTCTAGATACCTCTCGCCATACGACCTTGTGATATGCCCATCCTTCGCCTTGAAGCCGACCATATCTGTCTTTGCACGCGGTGCAAGCGGGACCTCCAGGAAGAGTCTCCAGAGCTCATCGATGAACTTAGGGCCGAGTCTGTCTGGGAAGAGCAATATGCCTCTTCTGCTAACTCTTATCCATCCCCTCTTGATCAAAGGCAGAAGCGCAGTCTCATCGAGTGGTGGACACCACATCTTCCTTCTAACCCGGACTTGGGCTGGAAAGCGGCCGTCGAAGGCGTATGGCTCTATGTCCATTTTGCCATCGCTTACGGCTTCGAAGACTCCATGTAAACGATTGCTTTGATAGTTCAGTAGAAATAGGATGTCTCCTTCTTTCACTTGGGAGACTCTGTTCCACTCCGACTTTGGCGATCCAAACAGTTTCCTTTCGAGACACTCCCTTTCGGTTCGATTGTTGCATAAGAAAACGTATCCATTTGGAGGTCTCACTTCTTTGGTCTCTTCTACCTCGTATAATACACCGGAGCGTAACCGTTTGGATTGAGCATCGCTAGACATGGCTATTCCAGAATATCGAATTTCTAAGTCGAGATGGTCAAGCCTTCAAGCAGTTCTAGCTCTTGAGCGTCTTTCTTTTTTTCGCTACAGTCCTATTCTAGCAATGCTCTAACCCATGGATAGGGGATTCCCCTAAGACAGGCACGAGCAGTGGCTGAGAACTCAGCGGAGGAGCTGATTAAGCTTCGGAGTTCTCGAATAGCAAACTCAAATTCGTGAAATGCCGCTGAGGAGCCCCTCTCATATTGTGCATAAGCTCGATTGCCATGTTCCACAAAGCCGATGCAGCGATTCCACAGGTTCTTCCTGTCCTCAATTGTCCTGATATGGTTCAGGTTCAGAATGTCGATCGTTTCTCTGGCTCTCTGATGAGGCAGACCAATCGGACACGATGGGCATGCTCGCCCGTCATCTAGGAACCAGAGCAGTAAAGGATCTGACGAGCGCGCGGGATCAAGAAGAAGTGGCATCTCGTCTTCAATGTTTGATTCTGGAGATGATGCCCTAACCGATCCTTCAGCAAGTGGAAACCAATTCCCCTTTCCGCGCGTAGTTCCATCGCTTGCAGTGTGTGGAGAGTCGCAATAGTCGCATGCCAATCTGAAGTTGTTGTGATCGAAAGCTAGCCACCAGTAGCCGGTCTCTTCAGTGCCATCTTTGTTCCTCACCCGACCTTTTGGCCTATAATGATCGACGTGAAAATCAAATCGCCCGTTCCTGCCTTCACAGTACCAGCACTTTCGGTGTGATAGCTGTTCCATCGCAGATTTCAGATCTTTCCAAATGTGCGAGCGACTTTCCAAGAATCTCGCGCGTTCTTCCTGACTTAACCCTCGTAACTCGTCGGTAGCTTGGGCTGCGCGTTCTCTCCATTTGCGAGAGACGCATAGTCCGGAGATGTCTATATACCTCATGTTTGCTCCGCCTTCAACCTTGCGACAATCTCTCTTGCAATCTTGGCTTGTTCTTCCTTTTGATCTTTCGTGAGAGCGGGCCGTTTGAACTGGTCGTATTCCCTCAGCGCTTTTACGAACTGACTATAGAGCGGATCTCTAAAAGTGCTCAAGAATCCCATTCTTGACAGTTCATCATCTAGCTCAGCGAGTTCTATCCTCTCTTCTTTTGTCAACTCTTCCTTGATCGCTAATTCCTTCTTTCTGTCGAGCTTCTCCTGTGTTATTCGGTCCAGCGTTGTCGGCAGCCCAAACAGCTCGCTAGTCAGCAATCCCGCTACTCCCATTCCTAAAGGGTCTACTTCTGGGCGAGTGACAACGACACGTCTTTCGGGCCCCCTGAACGAAAAGACTTGAACCTGCTCTTTTCTCAGGCCTCCAACAAGAAGCGGATCGTGTGTAACAACAAACACGTGGATAGTCTCATTTCTTCCAACCACTTTTTCAAGCAAGTCCATGTACTGAAGTTTCCAAGCTGGATTTAGATGCGTATCCGGCTCATCGAGCAAAAACAACGATTCATCTTCCTTTGTGAATCTCAACAACCCAAGCACAGTCAAGAGTTGTTGCTCCCCCTCGCTTAGCTCTGAGAACTCCAGACTGGGCTCTACACCCTCTTTCTTGACCTCGATCTTCAGCTCATCTATCAAGTCTGAAATGTACGTACTCTCCAACATCTTGAAGAATTCCACGTTGTTCGCATAGCGTGAGGCCAGTCTATACAGCGAATCCAGACTGGGGACACGCAGGTTCAGCCTCTCCTGAGTTCTGGCCCTTCGCATCGGCGGGCGAACTCGCTCGGGGTGTTTATCCGATATTTCGCCCAAAGCTCGCAAATCTTCAAGAAAATTGCGCACGACTCCTCGTGCCCCCCAGAAAATATCGTCTTTCGCCATTCCCTTCTGATACCAGCTGGGCTGCTTCAGGACGAACGTCGCGCTTTCAAAAGCAACAATATGAAGGCACTCCCTGAGAAAGTCTAGCAGTTCCTCATCTTTGAACGCGAAGAACGCTAGTAACACGTATTGGCTGTGTACGGTCCTGGCGTAGAAGAGTGGCCGGAACGGCGCCTTTGTACCTTTGAGCAACTGGCGATAGAATATTTCCTGATGTTTATCGAAAAGTCGCTCGAGCCGTCTGCTTGGTCCTGAGTAGTATCCAAAGAGATTGCTCGGAAGATATTGGTGGTTTGGGTCTTTCATGAAGGACTTGTATGATACTGCTTGTCCATCAACGGTGACTTGCACCTTACTGGCTCGGGTAGTTTTCGCATCTATTCTGATGTGCCTCCCTCTGCACAGGTAATCGAGACAATAGTCGAATCGAGGATCTTCTCCAAGATCAAGGTTCCTGAATATCCATACGAGCGCCTCGATCAGGTTTGACTTCGCCGTAGCATTTTGGCCAATGAGTACTGTAACAAGGCTCTCCTTGTCAAAGTCAAATGTTACATCGATCAAATTCTTGAAGTTGCCTATCCACAACTTGGTTAGCCTCAATTTAGTCCCCCTTCACTCTGAACATGAAACAGAGGCAAGCACTCAGGCGAGCAGCCTCCCAGTGAAGGCTCTGTGCATCAGAGAGTGGAATAGTTCATTGATTTCTTCGGTGCTTTGACTCTGTTTTTCATATAGAGTATTATTTATCCGCTCTGCGAGGGTCGCAAATCTCTGTTGCAGGTCTGCTGGTGGTATAGCAATTTCAAGATTTCTGACAAACGACAGGTTTGCCATTCTAAACTTACGTTCGCCTAATGCCACAAATTTATGATACAACTGCTGGCACGCATAGAACAGGTACATCGTATTCAATTGCTTAGTATCGTTAGGGTAGATGCCAGCAATGTTCTGGTTAGTAGTGGTTCTGAACTTTAGAAGCCCAGTCTTACCTATTGTTGCGCCAACAAGTGCAATAAGTACAGTATCGATCTCAAACCATTTTGCCGAAGAATTCTCAAGTCCTTCTTGAGTTATGTATTCGTCAGCCTTTGTCACGAGGGAGTCCTTGCACACTGTAGAACCAACCCAAGGAATCTGCCCACCTTCCCAGTAACGTTTAGCTGATCTGGATGGGGTACCTCCACTTTGCACCTTGCATAGTTCTCCAACCGGTTCAACAATCCATTTTCTCCGCCATGTTCGTTCGTCTCCAAACATCTTCAGAAAGACTGACTGGATGATTTTGTTTGTGAGCTGGTTTGCTTGTCCACGCTTTCGGTTGAGATTGTCTGCTCGTTCTAGAATTGACGTGACTCTGTGTTGTATTTCTATTGGCGGAACTGGAATCTCAAGGCGACTGATTTTCGAGAGCTGAAGAGATGGAAGTGTGGTAGTGCTAACCATCTCCGAAAAATCAACAGTGCAAAGATAATAGTACAACCACTTCGTTAGAACTAGATCCTCCTTCGGCCTGAGCGCAGCAAGGTGACCGACGACACACGCATCGACTCCCAGAATAGCCCTATGATTCAGTAAGGTTGAAACGCCGCTTTTCGGAAAGAGTATTGTTCCTTTGGGGAAGATCTTTAGACGCTTCTCTTTGATTGCGATGTTGTTGACGTAGTCTTTGGTTTCCCTAAGATTAGGGTTCGTCCCATACCGACCTAAGTCTTGAACTCTTACAAAGGGTATGTTACCGTTTTCGAAGTACTTCTGCTCTTGAGGTGCTCCATTCCCAGATGATACTTCCGCTACCTCTTGAAGATGCTTAATCTCCCAACCACTTGGCAATCTTGACATCTATATCATCGCTTTCAGTTCCTGCAATTCTTTCGCTATCTCTTCCTCCAGTCGCGAGACGTTCTCAATCAAAACTTCAGGTTCTTCATACTCAACTTCCTCGTGTTCAACCTTCTTGTATCGCGAAATTGACAGGTTGTAGTCGTTCTTCTTTATCTGCTCAAACGGCACGAGAATGCTTTTGTCTGACACGACTCTCCCAGTTTTGAATTTCTTGATAATATCAGGAATGTCGCCTTTGCCATCGATGAAATCACGCTTCTGATCCAAGCTGTAGCCGTCCGCCTTCATCTCATAGAACCAAACGTTCTCGGTCCTGCCACCTTTCACAAATACAAGCACCGCTGTACCGACACCAGAATACGGCTGAAAAACTCCGGAGGGCATTGAGATGACGGCTTGCAGGTCACAATTCTCCAGAAGCAACTGCCTAGCCTTTAGGTGTGCATTGGACGAACCGAACAACACTCCGTTGGGAACAACGACCGCGGCTTCACCGCCGACAGTCAAAAGATTGTAGAACAGTTCAACAAACAACAGTTCAGTCTTTGTCGTGTCCAATTTGAAGGTGTCATTGATGTCGGGCTTATCCACGTAGCCAGCGAAAGGAGGATTGGCAAACACAACATCATATATGGGCTTCTGTGCAAAGCGTTTGGAAAGTGTATCTATCTGTTCTATGTTCGGCTCCATTATGCCATGAAGAATCATGTTCATGAGTGCGATACGAATCATTGTGATCTCGAAATCAAATCCGTAGAACGTTTCCTTCGAGAGAAGATCCCAGTGTTCCTTCTTGACTATTTTATCACCAATTAGACCGTGAGGAGTTCCGTCAGGGTCGATTTTCACCATGTCAGGCGACGTGTATTTCTTCAAGATGTGCTGATACGATCCGATCAGGAAGCCACCAGTTCCGCACGCAGGGTCACAAATCTTTTGGCCTATGTCTGGGTCCACCAGTTCGACCATCATTCGAATAACGTGCCTCGGAGTTCTGAACTGCCCGTTTTTTCCCGCGGTCTTCAGTTCTCCCAAGAGATGCTCGTAGATGTCCCCTTGGACATCCGGCTTCTCACCTACTATCCCAACCTCATCGATAATCGAAACAGCCTCTTCGAGCAACGAGGGCTTCGGTATCATGAAAGTCGCATCCTTCATGTACCGCGAGTAAAGTACGTCCCGCCCGTTATGCAGATCTCTGATGAAAGGAAAGACCACATCGTTGACGTGCTTGAACATCGCCTCTGCGTTGAAATTCTTCCAATGCGTCCATCTGCATTCCTCTTTCATTTCGAAGATGGACCTGTATTCCTGTCCTCTGACCTGCGCCGCCATCTTGTGATGAGTGTCTAGCTCATCCAGTCTTTTCATAAAAATGAGATATGATATCTGCTCAATCGCTGAAAGCGGATTGCTTATACCGCCTGCCCAAAAAGCGTTCCACAGTTTGTTGATTTTTGACTTCAGCTCTGGGTCAAGCATGGGGGAACACCTCCAATTCTAATGTCCGGCACATATCTAGGGCTTCCTGCACATCCTGCTTGGCCAGCAAAAAGGGGGCATTGGGCCCGAGGTTGGTGAACGGCAGCTCGAAGAAGTCGCTGTACTCCACATGGTGTTTCCTGATGAAAACTGTCTGTAATGTTCTGAGAAAGTTGACCTGGTCGGCATTGAGGTAGTTTTTCTCGACCATGAAAGTCTTGAACGCCTCTTCGATTTTCTTTTCGGGATCGGGGAACTCATAGAGGCCCAATATCTTCTTGATGAACTCGACCAGCGTTCCCTTGCTCTGTTTGTAGACTTTCTGCAGCGTCTCCTCGGTAACGTACAGGTCAGGGCTGTTGAGCGTCTTTTCAAGCTCTTCCAGGTCCTTCTCGGTGACAAGTTCGCTTCTCGCGATCTTGCGTATGGTGGGATGGCTATCGGCTAGCTCCCTGATTCTCTTCTCTACTCTCTCGATGTATGTCTTGGCAAGTATGGACCTGGGTGCGCTCACTGGACCATAATCGATGTATTCTCTTTCCTGAATCATGTCGTCAATGTCCAGCACTATCGCTGGTCGCGGCTCCGTTCTCTTGTACTTCATCAATGGAGCCAGTTCTCTGAGAAGCATCTGTGCATCCTCATATGTAATTTCCTTCCAGAACGATGGCTTCTGAACGACATTGATGAGTTGCTCTTTCTCCTTCACTTCCCTAATTGTGAACGGCAAGTAATCCATTATCTCACCGATTTCTTCTTTGATTCTTTCAAGCTCAGCCTCGTTCTTCTTCAAAATCGCCACACTAAGCTGCTCCGCCTTCAACGCGAAAGACGCTTCGTTGGGATCAACCCCCGGCTTGTATTTCATCAACGGCGTAATGCGGGTGCGCAGAAACTTGATTGGATCAACGCCCACTCGCGTCCAGAATACAGGCGACAGCACTTGTTCAAGGTCTCGTGCTGCCTCCCTTATCGCGATCGAATCTCTTGGAAGCTCGTTGATGTCTTGGAGTATCCTTTGTTTGACATACTCTGCCTTTTCCTTGTTCCTTCGCTTCTGAAAGTGCTCAAGTTGCCTAAGGCGCAGAAGAAAAATCTTGGCTGGCACAGCTTCAGTTGGCTTCGCTTCTCTTCCCTGCGGGTGCATACCAAACCAATCGAAGACCTTCCAAAAATCGAAAATCAGAAACTCTTCTTTCTTGCCGTTGGGCAGCCAATCTTTGTGCTGGCAAGTTGCATCTGATCTCGTTCCTCTTCCTATCATCTGCCAGAACTTGATCTTTGAGAAGACAGGTTTTACAAACGCGAGATTGCAAGCTTCAGGGATGTCGATACCCGTATCGAGCATGTCGACCGAAATCGCAACCCTGGGCATACTCTCTTGCTTGAATTTCTTGAGAAGCTCTTGGGCACGCGGGTCCTCGGATACAATTACCCTTGCCAGCTCTCCCTTGAATTCAGGATAGAGCTTGTTGAACGCCTCCCAGAGTCGCTTCGCATGCTTCTTCGAAACTGCAAAGAAAATAGACTTGGCTGGCAGGGTGCCCGTGACGTCAGTGAAGCAATTCTCCATGAACTCCTTCACGATTGCATCATTGGTCCCAATGACTGCGACTTTCTTCTCGATGTCCGTACCTTCGAAATTTATCTCCTCGGGCTCAACACCTTTCTCAACCAGCTCCCTCATTACTTCATGAGGAACATCTTCCGGCTTGATTCCTGCGATCTGGAAGTGTGTGCGCGCCTCGTATATGTCAAATGGAGCAAGCCATCTGTCCTCCACCGCTTGCTCGTAGGTGTAGAGAGCCGTCGGGTTTCCGTCTTCGCAATTAAAGAAACGGTAGGTATTTCTGTCGATCAGTTCGGCAGGTGTGGCGGTGAGACCTATCTCAATCGCGTCGAAGTAGGTGAACACATCTTTCCATTTGTAGTAGATCGACCTGTGACTCTCGTCTGAGATCACTATGTCAAAATCGCCTATGGAAAACTGCTGATAGCACTCCATGAAAGTCTGGATCGTTGATGCGAACAGACGCTTATTCTTGTCTAATTTTGCGGTGAATACTCTGTCCTTAAGTTCGTGGGGAAAGAACACCTTGAACCCATCAC
>Ga0129297_10000964_pt1 | contig 14294 bp, 13 predicted proteins | sample I18A1metaG_FD_94708 | JGI IMG/M metagenome (GOLD analysis project Ga0129297, IMG submission 94708) | Lake sediment bacterial and archeal communities from Gulf of Boni, Indonesia to study Microbial Dark Matter (Phase II) - ​I18A1 metaG | ecosystem: Environmental > Aquatic > Freshwater > Lake >... | reverse complement strand
GCTACGCGCATGACCGGATAGACGACGGCGAGACGCCCGGCGAACCCAAGAGAACCCCCATCCTCGCGCTGGACGGCGTATTTGAAAAAAAACAGGTCGCGCTCGCGTTCCGGAACGCGAGCGGCGCGATCGACAGGTCCGTCGCAGACTTCGTGCACGAAACCATCCGCCGCTACGCGTGAGCGGGATTCCGCACCCCTTGCCCGTGAAAAATTGTTTGACTTACAAACATACATAATATAGTAATACTACATAAATACAACACTGTGTTCTTTGCGCCATCGCCTTCCAAATTCACCCGCATTCCGGAGGTTCCCCCATGATGAATTACCCGCTTCTGCTCACCACGTTCCTGCAGCGCGCAGCCCGGTTTTTTCCTAAAAAAGAGATCGTGTCGGTCTACGCGAACGGGACATTCCGCTACGATTACGGCCAGGCCTACAAAAGGTGCTGCCAGCTCGCGCACGCCCTGGAATCGCTCGGCATAAAGCACGGCGACCGGGTCGCGTCCTTCTCGCTGAACAACCACCGGCACTTTGAGCTCTACTTTGGCGTGCCCGGCATGGGGGCGGTGCTGCACACCCTGAACGTGCGCCTCTCCCCCGAGCACCTCGTCTACATCATGAACCACGCGGGCGACAGGGTCATGTTCATCGACGAGGACCTGTGGTTCATGGTGGATCCCGTGAAGGACCAGCTCAAGACCGTGGAGCACTTCGTGATCATGTCCCAGAGCGGGACCATGCCCCCCACGACGCTTTCGCCCGTGGTGCTCTACGACGATCTCATCAAAAAATTTCCGGAAGACTACCCCTTCAGCCCCGACCGCGACGAGAACGAGGCGGCCCTCATCTGCTACACCTCGGCGACCACCGGGGACCCCAAGGGCGTAGTCTACAGCCACCGTGCGCTCTACCTGCACAGCCTCGTCGTAGGCCTCACACTGGGAGCGATGGAGCGCGACTGCCTGCTCCATGTGGTGCCCATGTTCCACGCAAACGCGTGGGGCGCGCCCTTCCTGGGCGCGGCCCTGGGATGCAAGCAGGTCCTTCCCGGGCGCCAGATCCTCGACATGAAGGCGCTGTGCAAAATCATCAGCGACGAGAAGGCGACCTTCACCTGCGGCGTGCCCACGATCTGGATGATGCTGTACAAGTACCTTGAGGAGGGGGGCGAGCACGACTTCTCCTCCATCCGCACCGTGGTGTCGGGGGGCTCCGCCATGCCGCGCCACCTCATGGAATCGTTTCGCGACAAGTACGGGTTCAACATCGCCCAGTGCTACGGCATGACCGAAACCACCCCGTTCGTGAGCGCCGCGATTCCCAAGAGCTACATGGACAACTGGCCGGACAAGGAGCTCTTCGACCTCAAGACCACCGTGGGAATCATCGCGACCGGGCTCGAGCTCCGGCTGGAGAACATTGAAACCGGCGACGAGGCGAAGATGGACGGGAAGGACATGGGCGAGATCTGCCTGCGCGGACCGTGGATCGCCTCCGAATACTACAAGGACCCCGAGCGCAGCAAATCGACCTTCAGGGACGGGTGGCTGCACACCGGCGACATCGCCACCATGAACGAGGAGGGATACATGAGCCTGGTCGACAGGACCAAGGACCTCATCAAGAGCGGCGGCGAGTGGATCTCGTCCGTGGATCTCGAGAACGCGATCATGGCGCACCCCATGGTCCTGGAGGCGGCGGTCATAGGCATGCCCGACGAGAAGTGGCAGGAGCGCCCGCTCGCCTGCGTCGTGCCCTCGCCGGGCAGGGAAAACGAGATCAGCGCCGAATCGGTCAAGTCCTTTTTACAAGATAAAATCGCGAAGTGGTGGATTCCCGACGAGTTTGTATTTTTAAAGGAGATACCCAAGACCAGCGTGGGAAAATTCAACAAGAAGGAGCTCAGGAAGACGGTCCTGCCCACCCTTAAAAAATGAACTCCGGAGGCCGGAAAAATCTACTTGAATAAACCGCCGGGCCCGTGTGAGCATAGGCCATGCAGAGCGGTTTATTCAGGCGGTCTTTTCCCCGCATCCTCCTCACGGTTGCGCTTGTGGCGGCGTTCCTGTGCCTGCCAGGTGCCGGGCCCCTCTCCTCCACCCCGGCGGACGCGGTCCTCTCCGCGGAGAGCGGCGACGCGGAGCTAAATGCCGCGGGCTTCACGGCCTACCGCGAGAAGCGCTATGCGGAGGCGGTCCGGCTCTTCAGGCTCGCGATCGCCAGGAATCCCTCGGAGAAGATTTATTACAACAACGAGGCCGCGGCGCTCATGAACGAGGGAAGGTACGACGAGGCGTACGAGGCGCTTTCGCGGGCCATCGCGCTGGACCCCCGGTTCTGCAAGGCGCTTTCCAACATGGCGATCACCTGCTTTTACCTGAACCGGTTCAGCGAAGCCTACGAGTACTACCGCCGCGCGAAGGATGCGGACGGAGCGTACGCGGGGGAGCGCTTCGAGCGGGGGAGGGTCACCGAAAAGCTCCGCGAGCTCAGGCAGCGTCATCCCGGGAACATGGACGTGGACGGCATTTACGAGCGGCTGAAGCGCGGGATTGACGCGGAAGTCCCGGGGCTATAATCAGAAAAGCCTGCGGCTGTCCAGCAGTATCGTGACCGGGCCGTCGTTCACCAGGTCAAGCATCATGTGCGCGCCGAACACCCCGGTTTCCACCCTGGGCCACAGGGTCTTGCAGAGCGCCACGAACTCGTGGAACCTCGCGGACGCACGGTCAGGAGGCATTGCCTCTCCGTATGAAGGCCGTTTTCCCTTGCGCGCGTCGCCGTACAGCGTGAACTGGGACACGAGCAGGAGATCCCCTTTCACGTCCTCGAGCGAACAATTCATGACGCCCGCGGCATCCTCGAACACCCGGAGACCCACGATCTTCCTGGCGATGTAGTCCAGGTCGGTGTCCGTATCGTCCCTGTGCAGGGCAGCGAGCACGAGAAGGCCCCGGCCCGCCCTGACAACCGTGCCTCCCGACACCTCGACGGAGGCGCGGGAAACCCTTTGAACCACGGCACGCATGGGAGCCCTTCCTGCGGGGTTCTACTTGAGCTTGGCGGTCAGCACGGCTTCCGGCTGCACGCCCTGGAGGCGATCGACCTGCGCGCCGTCCTGGAAGATGATGAGCGTGGGTATGGCCTGGATACCGTATTTCTGCGCGGTCTCGGGATTTTCATCGGTGTTGAGCTTGGTGATTTTTGCGCTCACCGCTCCGGAGCTTACGAGCTTCTCGAGTATGGGGGTCTGCATCCTGCAGGGACCGCACCAGGGGGCCCAGAAGTCTACGAGCACCTTGCCCGGGGCCTCGAGCACCTCCTTGCCGAAGTTTTTATCGGTCACTTCCATAATACCCGCCATGTCGCTCCTCCTGTATCGTGAATAAGGATACAGGCGCCGGGGGCCGTGTCAATACAAATTGAAACCGCGGCCCAATTATTGCCTGTTTAATCCGGAAGGTGCTGCCGATAACTATCACAGGCACGTGTCGAACGCCGCGTGCCGCACTATATTTGAAGCATGAGGCCAGAGCGATGAAAAAGCTGTATGCGGTGCTTCTCTCCCTGTGCATCGCGGGAGCGGCGGGCGCGCTCCACGCACAGGACGCTCCCAAGGCGGACAAGGACAAGAAAGAGACGGCGCCCTCCGAGAAAAAGGGCGGCGTCGAGGGCTACAGCAAGGCGAAGTGGGGCAGCGCCATGGCGGCCGCGAAGAACGACCTCACAGGCAAGATCGTCTACACCGACGACAAGCGCGTCATCCAGACCCGCGACGGCGACATCACCTACAGCTACGGGTTTTTCTACAAGGAAAAGCCGGGAAAGGACAACAAGACCGAGCAGGAAACAAGGCTGTTCTACGTCAACGTGCAGTTCCCCTACCTGAGCATGCAGGACGTCGCGAAAAAGCTGGAAGCCCAGTACGGCGCCCCGACCGGCGACTCGGTGAAGAACAATTCCGGGGCCATGATTTGGGAGTTCGAAAAAACGACCATCATAATGTGGGTCGAGCAGTACGAGAAGAAGCCCTTCACCAAGAAGATCACCTACATGAGCAAGGAGCTCACGCGCGAGATCTCCGACTACGCGCTGGAGCTCTTCAATGCCGGCGAGAAAAAGACTATCGAGACCATGAAACCCTGATGGGGCGCCGACCGGCTTCCCGGCGGAAAATGCATACATTTCGCGATTGAATATGTACGGGTCAATCGCGATTGATCCCTCCTAAGAATGCATTATGAATATCGGGATGATGCCTATCCCCTCGTCCAGCCCCTCGAGCGCCTTTCCCAGCACGGTGCCGATCTTCTCGAATGAGTCTATGGTGCCGGCCATGCCGCATCCCGGCGTGGAGGAGGTGACGATGAGGTCGCCCGGGCGCACCTTGCCCCCGCGCGCGTCCACCTTGCACATCGCCCGGCCTGCGAGCGCTACGGGGTACGCATTCTTCCCGTCCGCGGCGCCCAGCACCAGCGCGGGATTTCCCGAAACGACTCCTACGACGCCGCGCGCGTAGGCCGACGCGGAGCGCGAGAGCGCGCCGCCGTTCTCGCTCACCACGAGCACGTCCCCGTATGAAATATGGTCCTCGCCGTCCACGGTAAAGAGTTCGGTGATGTTCGCCGGGACGCCCTCGGCCGATTCGCGCGCGAGGGAGATGGTCCCGGTGAAGTCGCTCTTTCCGTTCACTCTGAGCGCGTCTCCGTTTCCTATGAGCTGAACGCTGTCGTCATAGTCCGCGATCTTCGCGTACCCGTCCACCACCAGGGAGTATTCATGTTCGCTCGCGAACACCCCGCCGGCCCCGAAGCGCGACACCCCGAGCACGCCGCAGCCGCGGGGGCCGGGCATGCCGCTGCCCGGTGACTGTCCCCTCACCCCGTTGAAGCGGCCGTGCCCCAGCACGCCGCACGAGTGCGCCGCGTTCTCATAGGTTCCGTCGGCCACGCCTATGACGCCCACGGCGCCCGCCGCGGGGGACTCGTTCCTGCCGTAGATCACCGCCGCGGAATCAGGCGGCGGGACTATTCCCGTGTAGCGTTCATTCTTCGCCTGGGTTATGGACAGCGCGCCCGCGTGCGTGGAAAATTCGTGCATGAGCGGCGCGTAGTCATGCGCGTGCGGGAGCGGGTCCCTGGCGTCCGCGAGGCGGGCGTCGTCCGCCTGGACCGCGAACCCGGCGCGGCTTTCTCCGTTATGCGCAAGCCGTATAATACCCGCCTGCGCTTCGCTCGCGCTCCTGAGACGCCGGTCATTTCCCTGCACCGCCACGTTCGGGGCGTCCTCGCCGTCCTCGGCGAGCTCCACGATGCCCTTCGCGGCGGTGCTCGCATTTTTTAATCGCCGGTCGCTCCCCTGCACCACGACCTCGGGGCGGTCCTCGCCGTCCTCGGCGAGCTCCACAATCCCCGTCGCGACGGTGCTCGCGTTTTTTAATCGCCGGTCGCTCCCCTGCACCGCCACGCCTGGCCTGTCTTCGCCGTCGTCGGCAAGCTCCACGATGCCCTTCGCCGCCGTGCTCGCGTCTTTTAAACGCCGGTCGCTCCCCTGCACCGCCACGCCTGGCCTGTCTTCGCCGTCGTCGGCAAGCTCCACGATACCCTTCGCCGCCGTGCTCGCGTTTTTTAATCGCCGGTCGCTCCCCTGCACCGCCACGTTCGGGGCGTCCTCGCCGTCCTCGGCGAGCTCTACGATGCCCTTCGCCACCGTGCTCGCGTCTTTTAAGCGCCGGTCGCTCCCCTGCACCGCCACGTTAGGCGCGTCTTCGCCGTCCTCGGCCAGCTCCACGATGCCCCGCGCCACCGTGCTCGCATTTGCCAAACGGCGATCGTTCCCCTGAACCGCCGCGAACGAGGCCGACTCGCCGTCCTTCGCGAAGCGCATGATGCCCTTGCCCGTCTCGCCCGCATCTTTAAGGCGGCGGTCGTTGCCCTGCACCACGACCTCGGGACGGTCCTCGCCGTCCTCCGCGAGCTCCACGATCCCTCGTGCCGTCGTGCTCGCGTTCTTTAAACGCCGGTCGCTTCCCTGCACCACGACCTCGGGACGGTCCTCGCCGTCCTCCGCGAGCTCCACGATCCCTCGTGCCGTCGTGCTTGCGTTCTTTAAACGCCGGTCGCTTCCCTGTACGACGACCCCGGCCCGATCCTCGCCGTCCTCCGCGAGCTCCACGATGCCCTTCGCCATGGGACTCGCGTCCCTGAGCCGCCGGTCGCTCCCCTGCACGGCGCTTTCGGCGCTGGTCTCGCCGTCGGCGGCGAGGCGCACGATGCCGAAGTTCGCGTCCGTTGCGCGAAAGAGCCTCCTGTCGCTCCCCCGCACCACGCTCATGTCGGAATAGATGCCGTCGGGGCAGAGCTTCACGATCCCGAAGTTACTCTCGCTGGCCTCCTGGAGGCGCGAATCGTTTCCCTGAACCGCTGCGCCCTGCTTGTTCTCCCTGTCGTAGGCGAGCCTCACGACCCCGAACTTGGCCTCGCTCGCGGGCTTGAGCCGCCTGTCGCTCGCCTGCACCGCGAGCCCCTGCGCGTCCTCGCCGTCCTCGGCGAACTGCATGATTCCCTTGAATATCGCGGTCGCGTCCCGCAGGCGCCGGTCGCTCGCCTGCACCGCGGCGCCCATCAGCTCCTCCCCGTCGCGCGCCATCTTCACCACCCCGTACTGGAAGATGGAGGCGTGCGGCGTCATCTCCCCGGCGTGGTGCGAATGGTCCAGGCTGACGGGCGCGGAGTACACCTCCAGGGCGGCCAGGCGCACCCCGTGGAGCTTGCCCTCCAGGCTCACGGTGTTCATTTCCATTCTCAGGTACCTCGCCTGCGCCAGCGGCACGTCCCAGCTGTAGCGCGTCGAGGGCTCCGCCAGGAAGCCCTTCTCCTCGAAGAGAGGGCTCCATCCGCTCTTGTCGGTGCTGTATTCAAAGTAGAACTGCTCGGGGAAGCCGCTGGGAACCGTGTCGGTCGCGGCAAGGGCCAGGCGCGATACGGGCAGCACGCGTCCCAGGTCAAGGTACACGTATTCGTGCGCGGCGGCTGGCTTTAGGTCCGACTCCCAGATGGTGGACTTCTGCCCGTCGATGAGCTTTTCGGCGCCGTGCATGTAGGAGGACGCGCTGCTCGACGATATCTCCCTCACGCCCGCGATGCCCGCCTCGAACGAGCCGACCTCCGCGCTGAAGCGCGTCTGGACCTTGCGCGTCCTTAGCGCGACGAATTTCAGGAAGCGCGCCACGATGAAGGGGATGTCGAGCACGCAGGGGCCCGAGGCCGCCGGCTCGTACTTCCTCTCCGTGTGGATGATGCGCCACTCGGCGCCGTCCACGCTCGCCTCGATGCGGAAGTCGGCGGGGAAGGACTCGGCGCCCTTGGGAGAGGCGTGGATCTCGACCGTGTTGAACGGCATCGCGGTGCCGTAATCTATGATGAAGTACTCCCTGGTAATCGCGTTGGTCTTCTGGCTGCACCAGTATCCGCCCTCCTTCAGCACGGTCGACGCCGCGTGTGCATCGTCGAGCTGGCTCGAGAACGCGCTCACCTTCCCGCGGTGGATCCTCCGGGCGCTGATATTGATGTGGTTCATGGGTACTCTCCAATAGGATTTGTATACCGATGATCAGCCCCTGAAAACCCGGATGTCAAATATTTTATTCGCGGGCAAAAAGTGATTGAATTGCCGCCCGGACGCGTTATTTTTCGTGTGATGGAATACAATGACTATATAGAAGAAAAGACTCCCAAGGGAATGACGCTCAAGATACTCCCCAAGAAGTCTCAGTTCCTCGCCTTCGACAGGAAAGGCAAATCCGTGTATTCCGACGAGCAGAACACCAAGGTCCTCCACCGGATGCTGGTCATTTACTTCGTGGGGGAGGATTTCGCGATCAGGAATACCCACCAGGAGTTTTCCCTGCTGAAGATAGTAAAGGGGCAGATCGTCCTGCCCTACGTGGACCTCGGAAGCAGGTCGCGCAAGTACCTCTTCCTCGACGCGCCCGGACTCCTCGACCTGCTCCCCACGAAGCTGAAGATGTTCAACTCCGCCGCGGCCCTCGTGCGCGAGTCGGACCTGGCGGAAAAACCCGACACCGTCGTCATCGGGAACGCGGTGTCCGACAACGACATCATCGTGATCAGGAACCGGTTTTCCGCCGCGGAAATCATCTCCGCGCACACCGCGCCTGCCGCGGAGGGCGGGCCCTCGGGCGGCGCGAAACCCGACGCGGGCGGCGAGGTGAACCTGAACATGATGTCGAACAACCCGGTCTTCCTCGCGCGGGTCCACCTGCGCGAGATGAACGTGATGAAGGTGAACCAGATCATGCTGGACTTCGACCTCACCGCGATCGAGGCCGAATACATACTGAGCTTCATCCGCAGCATGGTCAAGGACGCGGACAAGAACCAGGACATCGCGAAGAACAGGGCCAAGCTCGACTCGCTCGCCGATTCCCTGAAGTTCTACATGCATCTCCTGAACAAGGAAACCGACGAGGTCCAGCGCATGATCGAGTCCCTCACCGACATGAGCCTCCTCGCCTCCTACTCCACGCTCATCACGAAAGTCAAGATCATGAGCCCGGACCGGGACAACCAGCTCCTCTACACCGACTACGAAAACCTCGTCTACGAAAAAAAGATTTCGAAGTAATCGCCATGTATCGTATTAAGAATATGGACGCCTCCTCGGTCATATTCACCCTGGGAAGGGGCCCCAAACTCTGGGGCGCCGGCATGGCCGTCCTCGGGGGGATCTTCGCGGTCCTGGGCCTGGCCGCCGCTGTGGGCGGCGGTGCGTCCGGCGCGGCGGGCATCGCGGGGATGGGCCTGGCATTTTTCTTCGCGGGCTGCATCGTGAACCAGGCGAGGAAGGAATACCCTGCATCCTTCGTATTCGACAACGCGGCGCAGCATTTCATCATGAAGGCGCGGATGGGTTCCGAATCGCGTATCGGCTATTCCGAAATCGAAAGCCTCTGCGAGCGCTATCTTCGCAGGCGGGGTCACGTCGTGTTCATGAGAACGAAGGAAGGGGCGGTGTTCGACCTGTGGGCCTCCGGGTGGACTGCATCCAAAAAAGGGCTCGAGCTGGCGCGCCGCCTTAACGAAACGATACCATTCGGGGACTCCGCCGAGCGGTCTCCCGAGCCCGTTCTTCCACGATGGGTATCCGCAGCGGTCCGGGGCGATACGCGCTGGTACGCGTGGAAGGACCGGGGGGCCGTTATGCGCCTCCTGCTCGCCCTGGGCCTGTTCACAGGGCTCGTGCTGGCCACGGCGGGCTTTTCCCGGTCGGATGCCAACGCGGGCTGGATCTGGTACGCGGCTGCCGGCGCGATCGCCGCCGCGGCGGCGGCGGTGCTCCTCCTTTCGCTCCAGATGCTCCTGCGCGTCACCGTGCTCGCCGTCTCGCCCGAACGGGTCCGCCGGGGACGCGCGCGCACGCTCGATGCCGCGCTCATGTCCTTCAGGGAAAGCAAATCCATGGACCGCGCGCGCCTGGTGTCGGTGCGCTATTCGTTCGACACGGCGCAGGGATTGAACGAGTTCATCCTGTTCATAGACCGCGAATCGCACGATCTCCTGGCGAAGCTGCGGGAGGGCGACGCCCCCCTTTCCGGCATGGGGGAAATGGTGAGGTCCTATTTCCGGATCTTCAAGGTTCACATAACGGGCAGGCCCGCCCCCGACCTCCTCGAGTTCTCGCGCGTGCTGGGGAGGGACCGCCATGACCGCTAGCCGGTGCGCGTCGCGCGGGGCGGCCGCCGTACTGTGTGCCGTAACCGCGCTTATCCTCCTCGCGCGCGCCTTTTCCGCGGGCGCGGGCGAGCGGTGGTGGAACGTCTACTTCACCGCCCCGGGCGGCGCCGCGGCCTTCACGCAGAACCCCGAGGAGGCGCTTGTCCAGCGCATCGACGCCGCGCGGAAATCCTTCCATGGCGCCTTCTATTCGATCAGCTCGCAGCGCATCGCGCAGGCGCTCATCGCGGCGAAGAAGCGCGGGGTGGACGTCCGCATCGTGACGGAGAAGGATACCGTGGGCGACCAGGTGTGGGCGCTCGTCAACGCGGGCATCCCCGTGGTCACCGACGAGCGGCGCGCGCTCATGCACGACAAGTTCGCCGTCATCGACGACGAGATCACCTGGACGGGGTCCTACAATCTCACCTACAACGGCGCGTTCGAGGACGACAACAACGCTATCGCCATCCGCTCGTCGGACCTCGCCGCGATCTTCCAGGCGGAATTTCGCGAGATGCACGAGGGCGGAATATTCAGCAACAGGAAAGAGCCCGGCGTGTTCGGCTTTCTCACGAAAAAGTATTACGTGAAGATCGAGGACACCAACATCAACGCCTACTTTTCGCCCGAGGACAACATCGAGCGCATCATCCTCGACAGGCTGGGCAAAACAAAAAAGTCGGTGCGCTTCCTCGCGTTCTCGTTCACGAGCGACCCGATCGCCGACGAGCTCATCCGCCTTCATAAAAAGGGGATCACGGTCCAGGGCGTGTTCGAAAAGGAGGGCTCCGGTACCGAACACTGCGAATACGCGAAGCTCCTCGTCGAGGGCGTCGCGGTGAAGCTCGACCGCAACCCCCGCCTCATGCACCACAAGGTGATCATAATAGACGAGGCGCTGCTCATCACCGGCTCGTTCAATTTCTCCAGGGGCGCGAACACGAAGAACGACGAGAACGTCATCCTGCTCGACAACCGCGAGATCATCGCCGAATACATCAGGGAGTTCCGGCGCATCTATGACCAGGCAAACTGAATGGCGCGCGCTCCGGACACGGACGAGCTTTGACGGCGGGTACTATTTTTTGAAAGCGGTGAAATGAATGAAGCGGAGCGACAAGGCGACGCTCCTCGTGAGCGAGATATTTCTCTCCATCCAGGGCGAGACTCTCACCGCGGGCTTTCCCTCGGTCTTCGTGCGCCTGGCGGGATGCAACCTCTCGTGCTCCTGGTGCGACACGCCGGGGTCGCGCCTGGGGGGAACGCCCATGAGCGTGGACGCAATCGCCCGGAGGGTCGCGCGGCGCGGCAGGCCCCACCACGTCACCCTCACCGGCGGCGAACCGTTGTTACAGGAGCACGCGCCCCTGCTCATCCGGAAGCTCATCGGACTTGGATACAGGGTCCAGGTTGAAACGAACGGGAGCGTCCCGCTGGACGCCGTGCCGGAGGGCGCGCGGATAATCGCCGACGTCAAGACGCCCTCGAGCGGCCACGCGGGCTGTTTCCTCATCGGCAACCTTGAATTTTTGAAGCCCGCCGACGAGATCAAGTTCGTAATCGCCGGTAGGGAGGATTACCTGTTCGCCAGGAAATTCATAAAAAAATATCTTGCGAAATCACGCTGTACCGTCAACCTGTCGCCCGTGAGCGGAAAAATGCCCCCGGACGGGCTCGCGGACATGATGCTCCGCGACGGGCTCGGGTGCAGGCTGAACCTCCAGCTGCACACGATCATCTGGCCGGGCGGCGAGCCAGGGGAATAGCGACATGGACTACGTGGGACACGTGATACGGCCTCCCAGCGAGGCATACAGTATGATCATACAGGTGACCGTGGGGTGCTCGCACAACCAGTGCACCTTCTGCGGCACCTACAAGGAGCAGAAGTTCTATTTCAAGGACCTGGCGACCATCAGGCGCGACATCGACGAGATGTCCTCCATGTACCGGTTCGAAAAGGCCTTCCTCGCCGACGGCGACGTGCTCATCCTCCCCACGGAGACCATCCTGGAAATCATGGCCTATCTGAAGAAAAAGAGCCCGTCGGTAGTGCGCATAGGCGTGTACGGGAACACCAAGGCGATCATCAAGAAGACGCCGGAGGAGCTCGCCGCGCTCAAGGCCGCGGGACTGGGCATCGTCTACCAGGGGATCGAAAGCGGGAACCGCGAGGTGCTGCGCCGCATCAGGAAGGGCGCCTTCCCGCACCGCCAGCTCGAGGCCGCCCTGAAGATCAAGGAAGCGGGCATGCTCCTCTCCCAGACGGTGCTCCTGGGCATCGGAGGCACGGAGCTCTCCGAGGAGCACGCGATCGACACGGGGAAGCACCTGGGCGAGATGTCGCCGGACTACGCCGGCGCCCTCACCGTGATGCTCCTTCCCAACACCGGGCTCTACCGCGACTACGCGGAGGGGAAATTCGTCCTGCCGGACAAGTTCGGCATGCTGAACGAACTGCGGCTCATGATCATCAACATGAAGGTGAAAAGCAGGTGCTTCTTCACCTCCAACCACGCGTCGAACTACCTTCCCATCCGGGCGAGCTTTCCCGGGGAGCGCCACAAGGTCATCGCGCTCCTGGAGGAGGTCATACGCCGCGGCGACGAGAAGCTGCTCAAACCCGAACACATGCGGGCGCTCTGACGCGCCATTGCAAGGAGGATCAGGATGGATTCATCGATCGAGGACGCCATGAGGTTCATCAGCGCCGAGCTCCAGGCAAACCCGAACGCCGACCGGCTCAGGCTCATCGAGGAGGCCTGCCAGCGCTTCGACCTCAACGCCATGCAGGGGGAATTCCTCACCTCCAAGTTCGTGACCGGGAGCTAGGACGCGCGCGGCACCGCGCCGCGTTCGAGGACGAGCTTCACCGCATTAATATTCGCACATCACCCCATACCGGGCTTCCGCCCGGGCGCTCATTTCTTGTGGACACACACGCGCCGTGGTGTTATTTTCATTCCATAGACAGGAATCAATTGGCATCCTGCACGAGCAGCATTTCCTTTTAAACGGGTGCGGGATATGCGGACCCGACCATGAATCGACGGACCACTTAATGAAGCCTCGCCCAGCCGGTTACTACCGGCTGCGCGGCGGCGCCGGCGTCTGCAATAATGCTTCCGGCATTCCCTGGAGGATCCCATGGACGACAAGCTCACCATCGTAGGACCCGAGCCTTCCGGCCGCGGCCGGTCGACGCCCGCGCGCGTGAACATCGAGGCGCTCCTGCTCATGGCCAAGTACGACGACCAGTACCGCCGGCTCCTCCTCGAGGACCGGGCGCGTGCACTCGCGGAGTGCGGCATCCGCTTCTCGAAATCGGAACTCATTCTTCTTACGGGGCTCTCCCGGGAGAAGCTTGCCGCGGGCATCGAGGAGTTCTCCCTGCCGGGCATCTCGCGCGAAAGCCTTCCGTCGTGGAAAGAGGCCGCCGCCATCGTCATGCTCGTCATGTCCGTCATCGTGGGCTCCTCCGTCCAGGGCGCCGACGAGCCCACGCGCGGGATCGCGCCGGACCAACGGCCCGACACCTGCTCTGAGCCGGCCCGGATCGATTTCGATTCCTTCCAGGAGGGCTGGTGCGATGCAGACACCTTCCGCATCATGGCCGAGGGCTACGCGCCCGACGGCGAAACGGACATCCAGAAGCGCAGGGAGAAGGCGCAGGAGGCCGCCGTGATACTTGCGCAGTACCGGTTCATGGAAAAGATCATAGGCGCGCGGATCGAGGCCGGAGGAATAATGTCCGACGAGGAAAGCGGGGATTTCTACCGGAAGCGCGAACTTTTAAAGAAGGAAGTGAAGGAGCTGTTCGCGGCAGGAAAGCTTCTCGCCGCGAAGTGGGACGACCGGCAGCGCTGCACGATCATCTTCCAGGTTCACAGGCCCGGGCTCAGGCAGTGGGCCCGGGGCGGCAACTAGATGGACGTTACGCTCCTCAATCTCAACATGCTCTACATCCGCTACCTTGACGGCAGGGTGCACCGCCAGTGCCACCTGCCGCTGGGCCCGCTCTACCTGGTTTCGGCGCTGCGGGAGGCCGGGATCGATGTTGATTTTCGCGACTACCAGCTTTCCCGGCGCGCCGACCTGTTCGAACCGGACGCACTCGCGGACTTTCTTGAAAATCCCGCGCCCGTCGTGGGCATAAGCTGCATGGCGAACCTGCTCCCCTTCGTGCTGTACGCGATGCCGGAGCTTAAGAAACGCTACCCGGACCGCGTCTTCGTGCTCGGGGGCGTGGGCCCCATGGAGATCGAGCGCGCGATACTCGAGCGCGTCCCGGAGGTCGACGTGGTCCACCGCGGCGAGGGCGACAGGAGCGTGCCCCTCCTGGTGAGGGCGCTCCTGGACAGGGCCTCACTCTCCGGGGTCCCCGGCATATTCTATCGCGCGCAGGATGCGGTGCTGAACAACCCGCCGGCGCCGCGCGTCGCGGACCTGGATTCCCTGCCGCTGCCAGCCTACAAGGGGCTCGACTTCGTTCGCTACGCGGGCCACAACATCCTGGGGAGCCGCGGCTGCCCGTATCCCTGCACCTTCTGCT
>Ga0129297_10000963_pt1 | contig 14294 bp, 10 predicted proteins | sample I18A1metaG_FD_94708 | JGI IMG/M metagenome (GOLD analysis project Ga0129297, IMG submission 94708) | Lake sediment bacterial and archeal communities from Gulf of Boni, Indonesia to study Microbial Dark Matter (Phase II) - ​I18A1 metaG | ecosystem: Environmental > Aquatic > Freshwater > Lake >... | reverse complement strand
CCTTGGACCTGATCAGATGTATGGAGTGCTCGATGGGCAATAAGTTTCCCGCAGGCTTCCAAATCATTCCTGAAAAGTCTCTATCTACTCGTTGCTGTGGTTCCCTGCAGGGCATGACTCGTGGTTTCCTGGCTACAATCACGACAAATTCTCTCTTCAACGCGATCTCTTCGTAAAGCCCGTTGGTCCTGAGGATCTCGCTCCTATCGATAGTGAAACCGCACTGCCGCAACATGCTCTCATAAGAAGAAGCGTCCTCAAGGTGGATTTCAAAGCTAACGCCTGTTCTCGCATTAATCACCTCTCTCATACTACCCATGCGCTCATCATTCGGGGAATAGGCTGCAAAGAAGAAGCATCCATCCGCCTTCAGATATGAGAAGATTCGTGTGAAGAACACGCGCTTCTTCTCAGACGGGTAGTCATCTATCACAAATAATGAGACTACGTTGTCAACCGAGCTCTCGGCCAGTCGGAGATCGAAGATGTTCCGCTGCCAAACTGTATCCATCCTTCGTCGAGCAGCAGTCAGAAATGGAGAGGAGAAATCGACTCCAATGACCCTCTTGACTCCCACAGTTTCCGCGAATAGGCCGGTACCACAACCCAGGTCTATTGTCAGAGCGCCCTCTCGTGATACGTGTGGTTTCGCTAGCGCAGCCACCAGATCGATAGCTTCCATTCTTCCCGATCTTCTCGTTTTGGAATCAAAATCCTCCGAGTCTCTGGCGTTCCAGAATTCCCTTACAGATTCATACACGTCTGCATCGGGAAAAGCAGAACATAGCATCTAAAAGAATGTTCCTGCAGGCGACCGTAGGATACTGAGGAGTACAAATGGTAAGTCAAGCGAAACTTGACGAAGATCCGCTTGAGCTTGCTCACGTCTACTTTTTCAACAGTCCAGGAGCGGATAATACGTCTAGGGTCATTCGAGCTGTCAAGCGAAGGGCCCGTTCGGGGGATATCGATAAGATCCTTATAGCCTCGGAAAGCGGGCGCCTCGCCCTCAAGCTTGGAAGGGCGTTCGATTCCACCAAAATAGTCTGTGTAACCTACAACGCTGAAACCCGCCGCAGGTATCGGAAACCAGCACTGATGAAGGATCAACTCTTGAAGCAGCGAATAGTTGTGGTGGACAACGTTCCAGAGCCACTAGGTCGCGAATTGATCTTCAGAAACTGGTGGGAAGCAAAGACCATCAATCTGCCTGGCCTTAGCGCCGACCTATTTTGGATGACCCTCATCTGCGTTGGCGGCCACGGTCTGAGGACAGCCGTGGAGATAGTCTTCATGGCAGTCCAGGCAGGTGTTGTTCCACCGGGAGAGAGAGTCATATCCATAGCTGGAACGGGTTGGGGGGCGGATTCAGCCATAGTGATGAGAGCGTCCAGATTCGATGAAATCGTTGGTGAAGACCCGGAAAAGAGGATGAAGATTGAAGAAATACTCGCCATGCCGAAACGGGTGCGGTGGCTAGGGTACGGATAGTGCGATTTGCGATTCAAACTGCGCACTCTTAAGGCGTCTTCTGTTACGATCAGCGAGATGTGAGGGGATCCACCTGGGAAAAGGTCATCAAGTCTCGGTCCGAGACTTTCGCGAGCTCTGGGACCGAAGGGGGGTATAGATCGTCTTGAGAGGCCATTCTAGCGCGAGACTTGCACACTTGAGCCTGGCGAGTGTCGTCTTGTAGGGATCAACAACTTCCTCCTCTAAGTTAAGAGCGAGTCGAACATCTATCCTCGCCAAGCTGTCAATCAGGCTCTTCCTTTCATCTGGGGTCACTATTCGCGGGTCTGCGCTCATAGCGGCCACACGGAAGCTGATGCCAAAGTCCAAGAGGTTCTCTATCGCACAAAACGGGAGCTCAAAGCTCTCAGGTTTGGCGCCGGTCTTTCTCGTGAAGGCCTCCGGCGTTCCGGCTTTCAGAGAAACGCGAACATACGGTTTCTTGAAACGTGCTATGGCCCGTACATAGTCCTTGTCGACGCCAAAGAGGATACCGTTCGTCTCCAAGACGAACAGTCCGAACTCTGAGGCCTCAACAAGTTCCAAGAGAGCAAGAAGATGGTCTTTGCCGATCGTCGGTTCAGCTCCGGAGACCCTAAGTTTGTTCACCCCGCGCTTGAGCGCCGCCGACCTCAATCTTTGGAAAGCCTCGTAAGGCGTATAGAACTGTCCGTATCTTTCAGGGTAGTCTCGGCTCCAATTGACCCAGCAGAAGACGCAGCGGAGGCAACAGCCAGCAGCGTAGCCTGTTGCGATTCCACCATAGACTCCAACCGTGTGGAAATCGGTGTACTTCCTCGAGTCCCCCCTGCACACGATCTTCTCGGTCTCGAAGGCTAGCTCTACAGGATCAAAGGACTCAAAGCCTGGCCGAATGCAACGCGGATAATTGCTCAAAGTCTGCGTGCGAATCTCTTGCTTTACGTGCGTTATTATTCTCTTCCACTCATGTCTGTTTGAGCGTCATCCTGCGTCAGAGAGGATTGGGCGTTACGATTGCATGAGGCTCGATGCTCACTATGCGCTACCGTTGTTAGTAATTCAGGTTGACCACTTAGGCCATCCTAAAGTATCCCATCCATGGAAAGATTTCTCGGAAGAGGTTGCTCAGACACCACGTCTCTGACGTCTGGCGTGACCAGACGGTCCGGGAAAGGCTGTCTTGGTACTATGAGGTACTCCATGATCTGAAGCCGGCAAAGTTCTTAATCTGCAGGCAAATTGCTTGCAATCAAGACCCACGCCTAATGGCTGAAACGCAACTATGGCAAGAACATGGTAGGCTGCGTCTAGAATTTCGCAAAGAGCTAAGCGAACTGCGAGGAGGTGACGTCTCGCTTAAGACGTTTGAGAAACCTGAGTTCAGTTTCTTGGAGCTCAAGGTTGAGCTTTTGAATCGTAGTCTCCGAAAATGCATGTTCTGCGAGTGGCGTTGCAAGGTCGACCGTTTCGAAGGCAAGAGGAGAGGTGCCTGCCATTTGGATAGTGTCGCCCGGGTTTCGACATTCTTCCGTCATTTTGGTGAGGAGCCACCTTTAGTGGACCGGCATGGCTCAGGGACAATCTTCTTCACGTCCTGCACCTTCCGATGCGCCTTCTGTCAGAACTGGGACATCTCGCAGCATCCAGAGGCAGGGGCCCCTGTTTCACCAGGAAACCTCTCTCTGATAATCAAGTCGTTGAGGGCTGAAGGGGCAGCGAACATCAATTTTGTCGGAGGCGAACCAACACCGAATCTTCACGTAGTCCTCGAAGCTCTCAATCTCACTTCTGTAAATGTGCCAATTCTGTGGAACAGCAACATGTACCTGACGTCTGAAGCCATGCAGATTTTGGCTGATGTTGTGGACATTTGGCTGCCGGATTTCAAGTGGGGCAACGACCGGTGTGCCGTCAAATACTCGCGAATAATCAGGTACTTCCAAGTGGTTTCCCGAAACCACGCTATGGCCCATGAGAATGGTGACATGATAATCAGGCACCTTGTTATGCCCGGCCATGTGGAATGCTGCTCCAAACCTGTCCTCGACTGGATAGCAGAAAATTGTCCCCGTGCTCTAGTCAACGTAATGAGTCAATACCGACCCGAGCATCTCGTCCTGCTGGAACCCGAGAAGTATCCAGAGATCGCTCGTCGTCCCAGCATGCAGGAAATAAGACAGGCGAGTGGCTACGCTGAGCAGCTTGGTCTCATCTGGGAGCCAGTCTCGTGAACGAGTCAGGCTGAGCATTGGAGACGATTAGTAAGCCCAAGTGGGCAGGTGTCAGATGACGGCAAAAAAAGGGAAGGGATGAGTTCACTCGAGCCTCTTCAAGAACTCGTCGTGAGTCAGAACTTCCCCTACGATCGGGAAGAACTTCTCCTGCACGTACCTCTGCTCCTCAGACGACATTGCGGCGGTGCAGTCTTTCAGAAGAAACACCTTGTATCCCTTATCATATGCTGATCTCGCTGTTCCCTCAACGCAAACGTTTGTCAGGAATCCGGCAAATGCCACGTTCTTTATGCAATTGACTCTAAGCACGAAGTCTATGTTGCTGGAATGGAAAGCATCCAAGGTCCTCTTTCCCTCTATAACGATGTCCTTGTCGGTCGGCTTCAGCTCGTCAATAACGGTTCCTCCCCAAGTGCCCTTCCTGAAGGCCTTGGTTTTCACCACATTCATGTGGATGGGACCCAACACACCTTCGCAACCCATGTCGCTGTAGTTCTCCTCGAAGACTATTGGCACAATCAATGTCAGGCACTTGCCCCTTGCCTTTTGGATACAATCCGCAGCGTTCTTGAGCGTTCCCTGTTGTGCGATCTGTTCCTTCACAGCCCCATAGAGAGCTCCCCCTTCCTTGCAGAAGTCGTTTTGGAACTCAATGAAGACTATCGCGGTTTCATTTGCTTTCACGAAACATCCTTCCTAATGTATCTGCCGAACGAACTTAAGCATCAAGATGTGCGCGTGTGGAATACGACAGTTATGTCCAGACAGTGTGATTCCAAGCTTTTCAGCATCCTCTTGACGATTTCGTTCGGCAGATAAGATAAAGTTCCGTGCCTAGAGAAGAGTTTATCGATGTCAACCGGTTTGCCGTAGTTTCTTCGTACCAAAGTCAGCCGACCTCTATCAAGGCTAAACGAATCGCCTTGCCAACCATAGGTAGAACTGCACAAGCACGAACGAAACTGGCAATGTCATGACACCAAAAAGGAACAGCCACGCTGCTAAGTTCGCGAACCTCCATGATCGTTGGCGTGTTGCACTGTCCCCTTCTTGGGGAATCATGCACGACTACTTTCCCAGCTGACGAGGCTTTTCCAACCCATCGACAGTCTACCAAGTACTTGCTGGAGTGAAGAAACGCTATTTGGCGGGTTGTCAAAACGTACAGTCTAGGGAAACTCAGGGTGGGCCGAGCTTGCCCAAGCGTACTAGAATCAATGAACGTGGTCTTGACAAGCTTGCGAAGCTCGGTACCGTTAGGGAAGCTGCTCTCTTCGAGACTCTCGCCCGGGACGCAGTGCGCTGCAAGCTCTGTGAAAGGCTCTGTGCGCTCGCTCCGGGCGAGCTAGGTAACTGCAAAACCAGGGTGAACGCCTCTGGAAGACTCTACACCCTAGTCTACGGCAACCTTAGTGTAATCGAAAGCCGCCCGATAGAGATCAAACCGTTCTTTCATTACTGGCCGGGGTCGACCGCTCTCACATTCTCAACATGGTCATGCAATCTTGACTGTCCATGGTGCCAAAACAGTTCGTTGTCCAAAACTCCGCCCGACACTCTCAACTCAAGGTACTATTCGCCCGAGGAGATCGTAGGGATGGCTGTTGGTTATGGAGATGAAGGCTTGTGCGCGAGTTTCCAGGAGCCAACACTGTTTACTGAGTGGGCGGCAGACGTTTTCAGCTTGGCTCGCCGCAGAGGCTTGTACTCATGCTTTGTTTCAAATGGATACATGACTCTTGATGCTCTACGTTTTCTGGCTGATCACGGCTTGGACGCGATCAAGTTCGATGTGAAAGGCAACTCACAGACTTACAAACAGTATTGTGGCGGGGTGCGAGGTGACGAGGTTGTTTGGAGAAACGCTAAGGAGGCGAAGAGGCTTGGGCTACATGTTGAGATTGTGAACTTGGTCGTCACGGAAGTCAATGATGATGAAAAAAGTCTTCGGCAATTCGTACAGCGTCACATAAAGGAGGTCGGCGTCGAAACGCCGCTTCATTTCACACGATACTATCCCGCCTGCAAGTTCAAGAAGCCACCAACCAAGGTCGTAACCTTGGAACTCGCCTATCAGACTGCGAAGTCGGAGGGAGTCCTTTTTCCCTACATCGGAAACGTAAGCGGGCATTCCTACGAGAACACCTACTGTCCTCAATGCCAAATCCTACTCGTGCGCCGCGATGGGTGGCGTCTGAAAGACTACAAACTCACGGAGGACCAGCGGTGCCCTTCATGCCATGCCCAAATATCAATCAGGGGAAAACATGTTCGGAAACCTGGTCGCTTACCACTGTGGGTTTGACGGTCAAGATATTCTCTCCGAGACACTACAGGACTATGAGGCCTAACCTTTCGACTGGCGAGACCACAAGCTTTCCGTATTGTAAGCTGCCAATTGCCTTCTGCAGTTCCGGATTAGCGCATCACATTTCCTACTCGTTTGATCCCGTCCTCACGCTCGTCAGTCTACCTGGTTTCACCTTGTTCAACATCATTGTGATTTTTCTTTCAGAAATTCTTTGCAAGGATTGTTTTCAGTCCAACTACCTCCACCAGTACGAATAAACGGTTCATAGGTCAATAAGTGGGCGGGTAACGCAAGCTTGAGCGTCGGGGCATTCACCGACAAAGAACATCAACCAACCATGAGAGCAGTCTTGACGGTGATTGGCCACAAGCGACGATTGTGGCAGAATCTGACCAAGTTCATCGCGAACAACTATCAGGCAAGAGGCGAATTCAAGTCCTATGGAAAGAACTACGGATGGGCCGTGCGGTATCGCAAAGGGGGCAAGGCGTTAGTATCCCTCTATCCTGGAAAGGAGAGTTTCACAGCGCAGATCGTTCTCGGCCAAAAAGGAGCAAAGGAGGCTCTCAATTTACAGCTGGGCAGGAATGTCAGGAAAACCATCCAAGAGGCACGCGAGTTTCCCGAGGGGCGTTGGCTCTTCATAAAAGTGGGGTCGGATCAGGACCTTCAAGACGTTCAGGAATTGATGGCGGTCAAATCAGGGTCTCTTAAGAAGCGGGAATGATCCTCGCTGCAGACTTCAGGACTGCATGATGTCTGCGAATCAACAGCCTATGCTTTGTTTGGTGTGAAATCTTCCCTAAGCGGCGAAGGCTTGAAAGCGTTTAATCGTCTCCGCCATCTCTCTCAGACGCTTGTCGACCAAGTTGTTCACTGAATTCGTTTCGAAGCTGCCGTCTGGTGACTGCTTCCCTGCAGGTACACCTGTAAGGATTTCGATGCCTTCCTCGATCGTTTTAACGGGATATACGTGGAATCTTCCGGCTCTGACAGCTTCAATTACTTCCTTCTTCAGCATGAGGTTTCTTACATTGCTCTGAGGTATCAGTACACCGTGCTGGCCGGTCAGCCCTCTGGCTTTGCAGATCTCGAAATAGCCTTCGATCTTCTCATTTACCCCACCAATCGGTTGCACCTCGCCCTTTTGGTTGACAGAGCCAGTTACCGCAAAATTCTGTTTGATGGGAAAACCCGACAAAGCAGAGAGCAATGCGTACAATTCGGTGCTTGAGGCGCTATCGCCCTCGACCCCTTCATAGTTCTGCTCGAAGACAATTCGCGCCGACAAGGTAAGGGGTTTGTCTTTGGCGTATTTTGAAGCCAAGTACCCTGCAATGATCATGACGCCCTTGCCGTGAATAGGGCCGCTCATGTTAACCTCCCTCTGAACATCAATCAGCCCCTCCTTCCCAAGACCAACGCTCACAGTAATTCGCGAGGGGGCCCCGAAAGAAAAATCACCGACATTGAGCACTGACAGTCCGTTGATCTGGCCAACGGCCTTGCCCTCAGTCGAAATGAAGATCACGTTTCGGTCAATGTACTCTCGCAGCTTCTCCTGGATGAGGTTTGAACGATAGATCTTCGCCTCGATGGCCTTCTCGACATGGTCGGCGGTTATGTAGCCAGAGTTTTCCTGCAAAGAATAGAAATGTGCTTCGCGCGCGACATCCGCTACCAAACCAAACTGCGTCGAAAGCTTCTCCTGGTCTTCGGCGAGTCTGCAGCTGTGTTCAAGAAGGTGGGCGATGGCCGAGGCATCGAAGTGTTTCAGGTTTTCGTTAATAGCGAGGGTCGTGAAAAACCCTGCGTAACTACGAAGATTGTTTTCTGTTCTTGCCATCGTGTAATCAAAGTCGGCCTTGACTTTGAAGAGTTCACGAAACTCAGGATCATATGCAAAGAGAAGCTGGTACATGTTTGAGTCACCGATTAAGACAACTTTCACGTCCAACGGAATCGGCTTCGGCGAGAGAGTTCTGACACTTGCATAGCCTGCTCTTTGCGGTAGGTCTTCGATTCGAATTTCCTGAGCTTTTAGGGCTCGTTTCAAGCCGTCGTAAACATTCAGGTCCCGCAGAAGTTGCTCAGCACGGATGATCAGATATCCACCATTAGCCCTATGCAATGAGCCGCCACGAATTAGCGTGAAATCTGTCGTTAGCGTTCCAAGTTGACTCTCCTTCTCTATCCGGCCGAGGAGATTGTCGAACGTGGGATTCTGTTCGATAATGACAGGGGCACCCTTAACCCCAGAGTTATCAGCCACTACGTTTACATCATAAACACGAAACCCCAACTCCTCCAACCAAGCAGATTCGCCTGATTCCTTTTTCCCTCTAGTTCGTCCTCGGAACTTATCCAAGTCTTCTACGATGCGGCTCTGCACTTCTCGCAGATAGGCGGTCACCTCATCCTGAGCCTTGTATTTCTCGAGGAGGCTTGACATCAAGTGCTCAATCGCATAGAGGGCGACATCTTTGTCAAATTCCGCAATTTCCTCACGGGCTTTTGTTTCCATCTCGCGAAGCTGTCTCAGGTAGGGCGTGAGTTTGTCCTTGAGATCTTCACGTCTTTGTAGGAATTTCTGTTGTGTCTCCTTCGAGAGCGAAGCAAACTCCTCGTCGCTCATCGTGTGTTGATTCACCACTGGTACGAGTGATATTCCGATTGCTGTAAGCTGCATAGCGAAGCCTTCTTCTTCTGCGGCCTGACCCATTTTCTCAATGATGTCCTGTCTTTTGGCGTTCATTCGGTGGATAATCTCATCTCGCTTGTTGGCGTAGTCTTCGCCTTCGAACAGTTGAGGTATGGCAAGCCTTGCTGCCTGAATCAGTTCGCGCATATCCTGTTTGAGTTCTCTTCCCATTCCGGGTGGGCAGCGAAGCGTGTTTGGCTGGTATTCGTCTTGGAAGTTGTGGACATAGCACCAGTCTGACGGAGTGGTCATCTTCTTTGCGATATCCTCTAGGAAATCTGTCGTGGTGGCTGTCTTTCCAGTTCCGGGCGGGCCGGCTGCGAATATGTTGAACCCTGGTTCTTTCACATGAAAACCGAACAATAGCGCCTGAGAGGCGCGTGGTTGTCCAACCAAAACGTCCAGAGGCTTCAACTTCTCGGTTGATTCTGCTCCGATAATTTTCGGATCGCATGTCCACCGCATGTTCTCTGGTGGAAGTTCGGGAGCCAATTGAAATCGCCGAGTGTAGAAAGGGAGCTTGGTTAATTAGTTTCCTTGCGCCACCGATTTGAGCGGACTCGGGGGCTCCTCTGATAATGATTCCATGTGTGGGTTCAGAACATTATCGATCGCGACGAGTTAACCGCTTGGACGGACTTGGTCAATCCTAACCGGGCTATGCGTCTTCGGGTCAATCCACAGGAAGGGGTCCTGCCAGTCATCTGTAAGCTCAATCTTGACCAAGTGGTCGCACTGAGCGCATCTTGGTCCCCCCGGCTCGAAGACCGTGTTCGGGCAGCGGCAATGGCAATCAGTGCGCTTGAGGACAAGGTTTCGCCCTTGATATTGTGCGATGCGTGGAGGGCTACAGGCTTCGCAGAAGGGTCCCACTTCCTTACTGCAGGAGGTGGATGACCAGTCAAATATACGCAAGAGAGGTGAGTGAAAGTTCTCGCCTTCTCAAGGAAGCATTGCAACGTAGCTAGTGTTTTTTCTCAGACAGTCTGCTTTGCGCTTGATCTTTCCAGGCGTAGACCATAGCGCTCCTGTATCTTCTCGGCCAACCTTCTCATGTCCAATCCGAAGATTTCCCTTAGATCCTCAAGGCTGAGCTCGTCGCTTTCAGCTATCTCGCTTACTGTCACATCTCTGAAGAGCTTTCGCTTTCGTTCGAGTACGTCACGGACATGTTCTTCGACCGTGCCCTTGACAACGAAGTTCACTGCCAAGACTTTGTTCGTTTGGCCAATCCGGTGCAATCGGGCGATGCGCTGCTGTAGTCTCGCTGGGTTCCAGGGGAGGTCATAGTTGACGACCACGTCAGCGACCTGAAGGTTCAGACCGAACTGGCCCGCGTCTGTACTGACCAAAACTCTGTAGTCGGGTTGTTCGACGAAGTTGCGCAGATGTAGAGTGCGTTCGTCGCCCGAGAGCTGTCCATGGTAGACTAGCGCGAGGATGCCTTCGTCCGACAGTTCTTCCTGAATCAGATCGGTAATCGGGACGAATTGTGAGAAGACGACCAACTTGTGGCCTTGCTCCACGAGATCTTTCACGAGTTCCTTTAACTCGACAAGTTTGGCATTTTCAGGTTCGAGCTTAGCCACCATACGAACTAGTCTCTTGAACAGAGCAGACGCTTGCAATGCCAATGCATCACCCGTGCTCTCGCGCTGCTTGCGACGTAGGTAACCAGCAATCATGCTGATGTCAGCACAGGCTTCGCGCAGGAGCGTGTAGAGTCTGATGCGGTTTGCCGTGAACGGGTTTGGTCCCTCTTTCTGGCTTGTGCTGTACGCATATTCGTCGAGGATAGTATCACTCAAACTTGACTGAAGTAGATCGTAGATTAGTTTCTGGTTTCTTGTGGGTTCTGTGTAGACATACTGCATTGTCAGTGCTGGTAGTTGTTTCAGGACCTGGGATTTTGTTCGCCTTATCGATATTTGGCGGAGTTCATGCCTCAGTTCAGGCAGGGTCTCCGGGTTGATTATAGGACGTGATGCTTGCCATCCTTGTCCAGATATTTTGAGGGTATATCTGGCCAGGAAGTCTTCATTGTATCTGCCAAAAAAGCCCGGTCTCACAATGTTGACTATGTTGAAAAGCTCACCGAGGTGATTCTCGAGGGGTGTGCCTGTCAGCGCGATAACATTTCTAACAATAAGCTTCTTCACCGACTCGCTTGTCTGCGTGTCCCAGTTCTTGACTCGGGTTACCTCGTCTAAGATCAAGGTGTCAAAATTCTTCTGGAGGATCAGTTCTAGGTCTATCCGGACAAGTTCATAATTCACCACGATTAAGGGCTCGTCATATAGTCCGACGCGTTCTTTCAGTGGGCTTTTGGAGGTCACGACTGTCGGTTCAAGATTGAATTTGTCGACTAGCTCTCCGCGCCATTGTTCGAGGACGGCGTTGGGTGCTGCGATGAGTGCTCTTGATGCCTTTCTCTGTTTGATCATCTCAAGCAGGGCAGTGGTGGCCGTGATCGTCTTGCCAAGTCCCATCTCGTCGAAAAGGCATGCACGGCCATCATTCTGCAGGATGAATCGGACAGCTTTTCTTTGGAACGGGTAGAGCTCAACATTGATGGATCTGGGGCTTCGTATGCGTTGGAGTCGAACTCTGCGCTGCGGGAAATTTCTCAGTATGACATGTACTCCTTGCTCCTCGAAAGCTGCTTTTGCGAACTCAACAGACCCGGCTTGGCGCAACCGGTACGCATCATAGTAAGGGCTCCAAGTCACGTACGTCTTGAATGTTCGGTCGTCAAGTATGTCCCTTAAGGAATCGTCCTTGATCGGTCTGACCCAGACGAAACCCCACTGGTCATACTCGAACTCCACAGTCCGATGTTCGCGAATTGACTTCAAAGCCTGAGGGGAATACTCGAGCTTGAGACCGGCTTGCCGAAAGGTATCCTTCGCTACATCCGGACTGAGAGTCGGTGGGTAGTGAAAGAGGCCATCCTCGCCGTCGAAAGGTGTGATGTTGGTTAGTGAACCGAAACTAGGTTGTGGGACATGAAATTGGGGCCGAATTGCCAGAGCTGGGTCCACAAAGACCCGCTGCAGTCGCGCGTGTCGTGCTTCGTGCTTCGACCCGTGGTCCCCATTCAAGTCTCTGCATCAACCTGACTTTCTTGAAAACTAGTGGATATTCAAGAACTCAGATATGAGTGTCTCGAAAAGTCACCCAATTCTGACGGAACTATGGCTCTGCTGCACTCTCTTCTGGAGGTTTGGTCTTTCGAAAACTTCCGTATAAGGTGAGGTCATATGCAAGCTTGAGAGTGCCTGCAGCGACAAATGGGGTTCCCATCCAGAGGTTCGCAATAGCGTATCCTGCCAGGGATGGGCTGAACGATTGTGCTATGCTACGGGAAACGTTTGTGAAGCCAGCCGCCGGTGTCCTGTCGGATTCTTCGACAACCGCCATAACATATGATTGGCGGGTCGGAACATCCATCTGGGAAAGTGAATGGCGGCAGAGGAGTAGGGCAACGGCGCCCGCGGCTGAAGGTGCGAAGGGGATCGCTGTTAGGAAGATGTTTGATGGAATGTGGCTGAACACCATGGTGTTCACCAGACCAATCCGCCTGGCAATGCGTTCGGCGGCGAGGAAAGAGATTGCGGTTACGATTTGTGTCGCTGAAAAGATTAGTCCAAGCGATGACAGGTTCAGAGCAAAACGTTCGTAGAAATAGTAGGATATGATGCTCTGGCCGATGAAGCCGCCCCCAAACGAGTCAACGGCGAATAGTGCTGCCAATCTCTGAACTACAGGTTTCGATTTTTCTGATAAAACGGCGCGTTTCTGCTTTTTCGCTCCTGCTTCAAGCTCGACTCCTCTCGACAATTTGGAGTACAGGAGTGCGCCTGCTAGGCCTGAGACGAGGTAACCGAGAAATAGCGGTCGGTATGCGGCTGGTTCGGTGCCAAGGTATTGTGGTAGCCCAGCCAAGAGTGCGCCGACTGAAGACGAACCGTATCCCACAAGGTTGTAGATGCTGAACGTCAGAGTCCTGTGCTTGGAATCGCAGGTCTTCGGAAGAATCGCTTGTTCTAGAGAGAGAAATGGTCCGACTTCACCCGCGCCAACTGTCATGTTACCAACGATTCCTGCCATGACCGGCGCCCACCAAGCAGTAGAGAGAAAGAGTAAGCTTCCTGCAACGAAATCCATCAAGGCGAAGAAGATCAATGTGCGCCTGCGGCCTACGCGGTCCGCGATGAGGCTTACAGTAAAGGTGTAGAGCGCGCTGCTGAAAACGGTGATCGTTAGCACAATTCCTATCACAAAGGCGTCAAATGCCAGCTGATTCATATAGACGGCGAACAAAACGCCAAGGAATCCGTAAGGTACTGTTCGAACTGCCTTCTCGATGAGAACAAGCTTCCCGTCTGTGCTTATCCAATCGAAATCCAAGACGCATCAGCTCTAGTGACAATCTGGCTCCCGCGGCGGTATCGCCGATCGTCCTCTTGGCCTCTCCGGCAATAGTTTTCATCGGCTTATGGGTTTCGGAATACCAGTCAGCAGCAAATGCCTAGCTGGAGAAGTCTTCAACAGTCGATTGAGAAGCAGATGCGCGTCAGCATTTCAGTGAACCGAGTGTTCGAGTTTGCCGGCCTGCCCCACTTTCCACTGGCAATACTTGTACAATGCATCGTATGTCGGAAACTGTAGCTTAATGTTATGGGAATCATCTTTCGCCATCGCTCTAAACCCGAGTGCGACTGCTTCAAGCCCGGCTGATTCCGGTGGTGTATCAGGTATATCTGCGTCTGCGCCTCGAACGATCTTGGCCAACTCACGTAATGCGGCATCGGTCAGCTTGTATTTCTTCATGATGGCATCGAAACTAACGTACTCTTTGCCGTTCTCTTCGTAATGGGTTAGTTCTACACCCGGAGTATCGAATGGTATTGCGTTTTGTGTCTTTGCAGCTTCTAGGACTTTTTCCTTTGGTACGAATAGGAACTCTGCGTTCCTGTCAATGAACCGCGTGATCAGCCATGGGCAGGCTATTCTGTCAACTTTCGCCTTTTGACGAGTCACCCATTTCATGGATACTACCTCAGTTGGTTCATATGGATCCAATTGTATTGATTTAAGTAGAAGCGTTGATACCGCTTCAGGGAGCTCAGTTAGAGGAAAACTTGCAGTAGCCTTCGCGTAGAGGTGAGTCAGCTTTGAGTTTGCTCCTGAAATCGTGCTCGTACATTCTTGCAGTGATAGAGCGTGGACGAATAGCTGACGTGGTCAATTCTGTGAAACAGCTTAGTCAGGTCGAAGAAGGAGCGCTGCTGATCGGGAGATTTGACTTGTTGGTTCGAGTTGGACACTATGATCGTTCTGACCTTTACAGATCAGTTACTCAGATCAGGGCCATGCCAGGGATTAGGGCAACTAGCACCCATATCCCATTCGAAGGTTTCACGAAGGAATACAGCGTTCATGAAAACGATGCCTTAGCGATCTCGCTCCTTCGCGTCGAAGGGTCGCTTACCAGCGTTTTGTCTCAGCTGAAGAATCTTGAGCACGTAGTAGAAGGGCACATAATCCCAGG
>Ga0129297_10000961_pt1 | contig 14316 bp, 8 predicted proteins | sample I18A1metaG_FD_94708 | JGI IMG/M metagenome (GOLD analysis project Ga0129297, IMG submission 94708) | Lake sediment bacterial and archeal communities from Gulf of Boni, Indonesia to study Microbial Dark Matter (Phase II) - ​I18A1 metaG | ecosystem: Environmental > Aquatic > Freshwater > Lake >... | reverse complement strand
GTAATGATGTCCGCCGGGAGGTGTTCCGGGAGGAGGGTGGGGCCGTTCTGCATGATGCAGATCCGTTCGATGGTATTTTTCAGCTCCCTGATATTGCCGGGCCAGTGGTAGCCGGAGAGGAGGCGGTGAGCCTCCGGATCGATCTCCCGGAAATTGCGCGAGAACTTGCGGTTGTATACTTCGAGGAAAAAGGTCGTCAGGACCGGAATGTCTTCGCGCCGTTCCCGCAAGGGGGGGATATGGATCGGAAAAACGTTCAGCCGGTAGTAGAGGTCCTCCCGGAACTGCCCCTGGAGAATGCTCTCCTTCAGGTTCCTGTTGGTGGCGGCAATGACCCGCACATCCACGTCGATGGTCCTGGTCCCGCCGACCCGCCTGACGGTTCTGCTCTCCAGAACCCGGAGGAGCTTGGCCTGCATGGCCGGCTCCATCTCACCCACTTCGTCAAGGAAAATCGTCCCCTTGTTGGCGGCCTCGAACAGGCCGGGTTTGCGGCCGGACGCGTCGGTAAACGCCCCTTTTTCGTGGCCGAAGAGTTCGCTCTCCAGGAGATTCACCGGGATGGACGCGCAGTTGATCTCGATGAAGGGGGCTTCACGCCGGTCCGAGAGGTGGTGGATCGTCTTGGCGATCAGTTCCTTGCCCGTTCCCGATTCACCGGTAATCAGCACCGTCGCTTCCGGGTGACGCGCAACCTCCCGCGACTGGCGGATGGTCTCCTTGAGGGCGCTGCTCACCCCAACCATCGGTATTTTCTCGAAGAACTCAAGTTCGCCCTTGCGGATGGCCCGGACCTCCCTCTTCAGGCTGCTCGTCTGCAGGGCCAGTTTGACGATCAGCTCCAGGGCATCGGCCTTGAACGGTTTTTTCATGTAGTGGAAGGCCCCGAGCCTGAGTGACTCCACAGCCGTTTCGACCGAGCCGTAGCCGGTGATGACGATGACCAGCAGATCCGGGTCCAGCTGCCTCAGCTCCTTGAGGACTTCGATGCCGTTCTCTTCCCCCAGGTTCAGGTCCAGAAGTGCCAGGTCGATCTCCTCGGCTGCCACCAGTTCCACGGCGCTCCTGCCGTCGGCGGCGGCCAGGACCTGGTACCCGCCGTCCCGGAGGACCCGCTCCACGTTTTCACGGATGAACGCTTCATCATCAATTATGAGAATCTTTTCCATTTCTTCCCCGTGCCTGATCCTGTAATGGCAGTCTGACCGTAAAGGTCGTCCCTTTGCCGGCGGTGCTGAAGACGTCGATCGTACCGTGGTGCTCTGCGACAATCCTCTGGGTGATGGAAAGCCCGAGGCCGGTTCCTCCCTTGCTCCGGGTGAAGAACGGGTCGAAGACGAGGTGCAGGTCCGTGGGGTCGATCCCCTGGCCGGTGTCACGTACGGTAAGGACCACCCATTCCGGCGTACACGAGGTCGAAACGGTGATACTGCCGCCCGAGGTGGTGGCGCTGAGGGAGTTGCGCAAGAGGTTGAGCAGTACCTGACGGATCTTTTCACTGTCGAAGACAATGGTCGGGACCACCTCTAGGCTGCTCGCCACGGTCACCCCCTCCCGGGCACAGACCTTGCGGAAGAAGAGGAGGGTCTCCTCCACCAGGCGGTTGAGGTCCCCCTCCCTGAAATCGGAACGTGGCGGTGCGGCGTAGTTCAGCAGGGCATTGATCAGCCGTTCCATCCGTTCGATCTCGTGCAGAGCCTTTCCCATCATCTCCTTGCTGTCCCTGTCGGTGCCGGGGCGGTCGTGCAGGTCGTCAAGCAGCAGGGTGATGCCGGTCAGGGGGTTCCTGATTTCGTGGGCAATGCCTGCCGACAGTTTTCCCAGGGAGGCGAAACGGTCCAGCCTGGTCATCTCTTCCCGCATCCGTTCCTTTTCCGTCTCGTCGCGGATGGTGACGGTGATACCCTGTTCCATTGCCGGACCGATGGGGAATACGCCCACGTCGTAATGCTTTGTCCCTCCGTCGTTCACAAGGGTGCACGGGGCTCGGCCAAAGGGGCGGCTGCCCGCGATGGTGGCCTCGATCCGTTCCACCAGGCCGGGCCAGCCAGCAAATATCGTGCGAAAATGGCTCCCGGTCTGGGCGTGCTCGCCCAGTATGACCCTGCCGTTCGCATTGATCGAGATCAACCGCCCTTCGCGGGAGAAGGGGAGAATGGCGCTGGAGATGCTGTTCACCACCCCCTCCATGAGGTTGCGCTCGTCGGTCACCTCCCGGCGGGAGAGGTCCAGTTCGGACAGGGTTTCCAGTAGGTGGCGGTTCCGTGCTTCCAGTTCGGCTGCCATGCTGTTGAAGTCATTTGCCAGTTCACCCAGTTCGTCCCGTGAGACGATCTCTACCCGGCTGCTGCCCGAGCCGGTTGCCAGTGCCCGTGCCTGCTGGGTAAGAAGGGCGATGGGGTGGGTGATGCTTCGGGAGATGAGCCCGGCGGCCAGGAGGGCGAGGGCGGTGGTCAGCGCCAGGATCAGGGCGCTTTTGTGCAGGTGGTCCTCCATCTGGTCATGGATGATGCCTGCCGCTGTGCGGGCGGGTTCATGGAACAGGTCCGTCTGGAATCCGATGGTAACCCCCCCGAACACGCCATGGCGTGCGTAGACCCCTGAGCGGTAGACGATCGGCGCATAGGCCATCACCTTCGTCGCCCCTCCCACGTTGGTCGTGTCGAGGTAGCCGCTCTTCCCCTCACGCACGTGTCGCGCGACCACCGGGTAGTTGGGGTGGATGAACCCGGCATGGTCCAGGTTGAAGGGGGTCCGCCCGGAGGCAATCTCCTCCGGGGTTGAGTGTATGCTGTAGGGGGGGACCGGTCGTCCGTCAGGATAGTTGCCGCGGATATCCCAGAAGTTGGGGTGGGTGATGATCCATCCTTCGTCGTCGAAGAGGAAAGCGTAGTTGCCGCTCTTGTATGAGGGAAAGACCGTCCTGCCGACCTTGCCCGGTTGCTCGTGCTGGCTGAATTCCATCAGGTGCCGGTGATCGAGGGAGAGGACCAGGATGCCGCGGAAATTGCCGACGCCATCGTAGAGCGGCGTGCCGAAGCGCAGTATCCCCCGGTACTCCCGTCCACCGAAGGCGTTTTCCGAGTCGGGGGCGCTTCCCAGCTGTTCCTGTCGTGCCAGGTGGAATCCGCTCAGGTGGGAGACGAAGATCTCCCCCTTATTCAGCCGTGCCGTATCGTGGAAGTAGGTCTCGTTTCCGTACAGGGTGTTCACGGGGCGTGATACGTCCCGCAGTTCGTTTTCCGGGAGGAGCTTCCCCTCCCTGATGACGATGCGCTGCCGGCCCCGGGCGTCGATCAGCTCCAGCATGGCGTAGCGGGGGATGACGCTCTTCACGCCGGCACGTTCAGCGGGGAGCACACCCCGTTGCCAGATCTCGCCATGCTTGCTGTCGTAAAAGGCGCGGAGCATCTTCGGGTCGGAGGGGAGGGCGGCGAGCAGGCGAAGATCGTTCTCGCATTCGCCGAGAAAACCGGCAACATCGTCGGCAATCTGTCTCGCCCTGCTCTCCAGATTTTCCGAGGCCTGCCGGTCGGTGGCTGCCGAGATCCTGGCTGCCAGTTGGTTGCTGGTGCGTTTCAGGCTAAGGAACAGGGTGATGGAGGAGAGCGCCACCGGGACGAGGGCAAGGAGACAGAGCGAAAAGAGGAATTTCTTGAACAGGTTCAGTCTCATCGAGCTACTGTAAAGGAGCGGTGGTGAGATTACAAGGGTGATGAGGGGGCGCCGCCCCCCTCATGGTTACGTCCGGCGTGGTTCTCCCCCGTCACCAGGAGCGCAGGTAGGTTCGGAGGACCTCGATCAGGGAGATGAAGTTGTCGGCGAACAGGGGTGAGCTGCCGTCCGGGGCGGGACGGGGGATGACCGCCCGTGCTCCCGACCTGTAGGCCTGCAGCACGAAGGGGGTATCTTCAGGCGGGGCAAGCTGGATGCGGATGCTGTCCGGGCGTCTATCGCGGGCCGTGGCGCAGAGCTCTGCCGGCTGCGACTCTGACGTGCCGGCCGGTGAGGCGTCAGGGCTGTCCACGATGAGGCAGGGGGGGAGATCGGAGCCCTGTGCCGTCTCCAGGGCGTTCATGGCTTCCCGGGCCGTCTCCGCCAGCGTTACCCCGATGGCGGAGCCTTTGAAGACGGTTTCCAGGGAGTGGCACAGGAGCCGATCGCTGCCGAACAGGATGACAGAGCCCCGCTGTTCGCCGGTAGACGTCTCATGCTGCGGATTGACCGTATGGGCCGCCAGAAAGGAGGCTATCCTGTCCAGGTCTGACGGCGGGAGATGGGGGGCGAGTTCCCCGAGTCTGCCCCGTTGCGTTGCGACGGGGTCGAACGGGGTCAGCCCGGTGAAGGCCTTGGGGAGCTGGTCAGAGAGGCGATCCATCTCCCCCAGGCCGAGGTCGTCCTCGGAGAGGAGCTCGCTGAAGGCCTCGTCAAAGGGTTCGTTGTCTCCCCCTTCGTCGGGAATCAGCCCGTCACGCATCTTTTCGTCGAAGATGCGAAGCGCATCCATGAGAATGCTCTGGGTATTCAGGTTGATTTCATGGTCCATTTTTTCCGGGTAATAGCGGAAATCGCAGGCAATGGAGTGGGAGAGCGCTTCCAGGGTGAACTTGCCGGTCTTCCAGGTCAGGATCTCCACGAGCGTTGTTTCAATCAGCTTCTGCAGCCCCCGGTAGGCATCCTCCTCTTTCACCATGCCCAGTTCGATGAGGGTGATGACCAGGGGTTTCCTGGTACTGCCGTCGGCCTGCTGTTTCTGTAGACCCTGTTCCAGCTGCTCCTGCGAGATCAGGCCCATGTCGAGAAGGATCTGGCCAATCCTGACGCTGTTGTTCAGGTGGCTGGCACTGACCATGTAGCCGTCCTTGAAGACAAGCTGGCTTTCGCCCTTCTTCCCCTTGACATTGAGGATGCCGGACTTGCGGGTTGAGTTCAGGAGCTGGATAACGTCGACGATCGGCAGGTGTTCGAGGTCGCCTGTGAAGGACATCTTGTCAGTTTCCTCCCCGGTTGGTGGCGGTATCCGGTGGTTTCCGGTGCCGCATCTCACCGCAAAACTATAGCAGGAAAAGGTGTCCGGAGTCATCATCAGATTAAGGGGCTGTCTTCACGTGCGGCACCCCGTGTCAGGGTGGTGCACAACCGGTGGATGGGCTGCCGCAGTGGCGACCCCGGGTTTTCCATATGCTTCCGGCCGTTCCTGTGGTATATTTCAACTCCAGATGAACTCTGTCTCCGGAGGTCCCCATGGTACGAAAACTCGCTCTTCTCCTCAGTGCTGCCATACTCCTCGTTGCCGCCACTCTGTCTGCCGCCGAGACGCCGGGCGGTACGCCGGCGACCCAGGGGGAATTGGCAAAAAAGCTTGTCGACCTGTTCGGCTGGAGTGAAGGGGTGCCGGAAAAACCGACGGACAGGGATTATCTGACCATCCTTGGAGGGGAGCGCCGGTTCCGTTTCGAGGCCGAGGATGTGTATGACCGTTATTACGATACCGTGACCGTGCGGAACTATAACCTGTTCGGTCCTTTCACCGGGCGGGGGTGGATTCACGGTACCACCGCGGCTACTGCCGTGCATTTCAAGGTGTTGATCCCCATCGCCGGGAAATATACCCTGACAGCCTCAACCAAGGGGGATGACCAGCTCTGGTCCGTGGCAGGCAAGGCCTTCAAGGTGAACGCCGGGGCGAACCTTAAGGAAACGGTCATCGGCCAGGTGTTTTTGCCGCCGGGATATCTTGAGTTCAATGCCGTGATCCCTCCGGGCGGGGCGATAGATTACCTGCTCTTCTCCGCGCCGGCCCTCGCAACGGTGGCGCCTGTCGCAGGGTGGAATTTCCCGGCACCACTGACCGGCGGTCAACTTGCGGAGGTCGCCGTCGCCCTTCTCGGCAGCGAGGGGGAGTTGCCGGAAGACACCGCGGCTCCGCACAGGACCCTGGCTGCCGCTGCCGTTTCGCCGCTGCCCGAGGCTTTCTACCTCACCGACAGCCAGTTGTACGGCAAGCCGCTGGCGGGCAAATGGGTAAGGGGGGGGCTTACGGAGGCAAAACTCACCATCCCGGTGGAGATCGATACGCCGGCTGCGTATCGGCTCAGGGTCCGTTCCGTCGGTTCACCCCTCACCGCCGGTTTTGGCGAGCGGGCTGTCACCCGGACGGGAATGCCTTACCTGGAATGGGTCGATTGCGGCATGTTCCGGCTTGGCAAGGGCATGGCATCCCTCACCGTTCTCGTCCCACCCACCGGTGGCGTCGACACTGTCGAGCTTGCCCGGCGGAACTCTGCTCCCGACGACTATGTAGCCGTGGCCAAGCTGGGCAAACGCGCCGATGAGATCATCACCTCTGCCGAGCTCGACCGGTTGCTGAAACAGCTGCAGGAGAAGTTCAAGGAGAGACAGTAGCCTGATCGACCCCCTGCGCCAGAGACCCCTGCTGCTCCCCCTGTGTGCCTTTGCCGGCGGAATCGTTTCCGCCGGCAGCTTCGCCGTCCATCTCCCCCCATACCTCCTCTGGGTTACCATCGTCGCGGCCGTCGCCGCCGTTTTCTTCCGCAGTTGTCTCCCCTTTGCCATTGTCATGTCGCTGCTGCTGTCCGTTGCCGGTAATCTTGCGCTCCAGCCGTCTCTCACGGGGCGCCCCGGTGAGCGGTTGCTGATCGAGCAGTATTCCGGCCGGCTCCTCCTCATCGAGGGGCGGGTAACCGGTCGGCCGGAGAACCGGGACGGGGGGAGCCGGCTCGTCGTCAGACCCCTGCATGTGCGTAGTGAGGGGGTCGTGCTGCCGCTGCGCGGGGATATACTGCTGCGCGCGGAGCAGGGGCAGGGGAGGTTTCTCAGCGGAGACCTGATCCGTTGTGCCGCCAAGGTCCGGGCGCCGAGAAATTACGGCATACCGGGAGAGTTCGACGCTGAACGCTACTACTCCCTGAAAGGGGTGGCGGCAACCTCCTCTGTCAAGAGCGTTGACGATATTCTCCTCGTCCGCCGTGGAGAGATGTCCCCCCAGCGTTTCTTCGATGCCATGGCCGCACGGGCAGGGCGCTTCATCACGGCCGCAGTGCCGGGGAGTGAGGGGGGGATTCTGAAGGCGCTTCTCATCGGTGATTGCGGCGACATCCCCGGGGAGCTGAAGGATGCCTACAGCCGGACCGGCGTGAATCACATCCTCTCCATCTCCGGGTTCCATGTGGGGATAATCGCCCTTGCCCTTTTTCACCTCTGGTTCGCCGTCTCAAGGCTTTTCCCGTCCCTGCTGCTGTACGCTAACGTCCGTCGGTTTGCCGCGGCACTGTCGCTGCCGCTTGTCCTGTTCTACCTGTTTCTCTCCGGGGCCGCGCCGGCGACATCCCGCTCCGTGCTGATGCTGGCATGTTTCATGGCCGGCATGGTGCTGGAGAGGGAGTTCGACCATTTCAACGCGCTTGTCCTCGCGGCCCTGGTCCTGCTGCTGCTCAACCCCGCCTCTCTCTACGACGTCTCGTTCCAGCTCTCCTTCCTCGCCCTGTGGGGGATCATGGTGCTGACCCCCCTGTTCGTCTCATGCTGCAGGTGCCGGGAGGGGGGGAAGGCCTACCGGTTCATCCAGTTCCTTGCCGCGTCGCTGGCTGCGGTAACGGTCACCCTGCTCCCCGTGGCATACTATTTCCAGCAGTCGACCCTCACCGGGCTGCTGAGCAACTTCATCATCGTGCCGCTTCTCGGCTACGGGGCTGTGGTTGCCGGTTTTACCGCCCTTCCCCTGATCTGGCTGTTTCCTCCGGGGGCGGAGCTGCTCCTGCACGGTTGCGCTCTCCTCGTTACGTTGTCAAACCGCGTCATCGGGGAGCTGGACCGGTTGCCACTGCTCCCCGACTTTGCCCCTTCGGAACTCAGCATCGCCATTTCTCTCGGAGGGTTGCTCCTCCTCACCCTCCTCCCCCGCAGGGGACAGAGACTGACGGTGCTGGCAGCGGTCCCCCTGTTTGTCATCCCTCTGCAGCTGGTCCCCGGGATCCGGCAGGGGCCGGGGGTGCGTATCGATTTTTTCAGCGTCGGTCAGGGGGAGTCCTCGCTCCTGACCTTTGCCAACGGCCGGAGGATGCTGATCGACGGGGGAGGGGCGCTGCACGACGGTGGCTGGGACCCCGGCCGCCGGTTGCTGATTCCGTGCCTGCGCCGCATGGGGGTCAGGCGGATAGACTATCTCGTGCTCAGCCATCCCCATCCCGACCATCTCCAGGGGGTGAGGGCGGTTGCGGAAATGCTGCCGGTAGGGGAGTTCTGGGAAACCGGTGTCCCGGGCGAAGGGGATGATTACCGGGCCCTGAAGCAGGTACTCGCCGTGCATCGTGTGCCGGTGCGGCGGCTCAATGCCGCCTCACCGGAGGTTGAGATCGGCGGGGCGAGGGTTACCGTCCTCTCTCCCCCCGGAGACGGGCAGGGCGCCGGGATCATCCCCGATGTGAATGAATCGTCCCTGGTGATGAGGGTCGACGATGGCCGTTTCTCCGCACTCTTCACCGGTGATATCGGCATTGCCACCGAATCTTTGCTGCTGCGATCCCCCACAAAACTGCGGGCAACGGTCCTCAAGGTCCCCCACCACGGGAGCCGTTATTCCGCTCTGCCGGGATTCTTTGCGGCGGTCTCGCCGAAGGTCGCCCTGATCGGCGCCGGTTACCGCAACAGTTTCGGGCTGCCCTCCCAGGACGCCCTTGACGAACTGGCCGGCATTCCCTTCGGCCTCTATCGGACGGATCTGGACGGCACCGTTACGGTCAAAAGCGTTAATGATAGTGAAAACCTTGTAATATCAAGCACCAAGCGGCATTTTAATTGACACTTCCCGAGCGATTATGTATTTTTAAAACCGTGTAATTATATTAAGTTGGCGTAGTTATGGAGTTTCAACTGATGGAAAAAATCCTGATAGTTGAGGATGATGCTTTTTTCAGGGAGATTTTCTCGGATCTCTTGAGGGAGGAGGGGTATCAGATTGATACCGCCACGTCGGGAAACGAGGCCCTTGAGAAGATAGCCCGTGTCAAGTACGACCTGGTCGTGACGGATATGATCCTCCAGGACATCAGCGGCCTGGATGTCCTTTCCCGTATCAAGCAGATCGACACGGGGATAGAGGTTATGGTCGTGACCGGATACGGCAACATGGAATCCGCTATCTATGCCTTGAAGAACGGAGCCCGCGACTATCTGGTAAAGCCCATTAGCCACGACGAGTTCAAGCACGTCGTCAAGCTCTGCATGGAACAGCGGCGGCTGCTCGACGAAAACCAGGGGTTGAAGGATCAGATCCGCCTTTTCCGGACGAGCCAGACGATTGCAAACTGCATCGACATCGACAGGATACAGGCTCTTGTCCTGGATGCCATAACCAAGGAACTCGGTGTTGAACGCGGTTTTACCTGCCTCAGGGACGCTTCCCGGACGATCTCCATGATGGAGTCGAAAGGGTTTGACAAGGAGGATGCGGAAAAACTCGACGAACTCATCAAGTCCTGTTTCAACTGGGAGGAAGAGGTTTTTACCGCTCCGATGAGACTTCAGCTTGTGGGGGCGACAGTTGCCGGTGAAGTCGTCGCAGAGGTGATGCTTCTGCCATTCAACGACAAGTCATCCCTGCAGGGGGTACTTGTCCTGCTCGGCGACAGGGGCGCCGCCTTGCCCGAGGTTGACAATTTCGACAACATTCATTTTCTGCTCGAGCAGTCTGCTCTCGCCCTGGAGAATGCCGGCCGTTACTCCATTGCCAAGGACCTGCTCAATATCGACGAGCTTACCGGACTGTTCAATTACCGTTACCTGGAGATCTCCCTGGACCGGGAGATCAAACGGGCCGAGCGTTATGGCCTGCAGATGTCGGTCATCTTCCTCGATGTGGACATGCTCAAGGTGGTGAACGATACCTACGGTCACCTGACAGGAAGCAGCGTCCTGAAGCAGATCGGCGCGCTGCTGAAAAAGTCGGTTCGTGAGGTTGACGTTGTTATCCGCTATGGCGGCGACGAGTATACGATCATCCTGATCGAAACCGGCAGGCAGGGGGCGGCGATCGTTGCGGAGCGTATCCGCCGCGCCATCGCCAACCACGATTTTGTCCTGGGGGACAATCTGACCATCAACCTGACCGCCTGCCTCGGCTATGCCTGCTATCCCGAGGATACCAAGTCCAAGGTGGAAATGCTGGAGATGGCCGACCGTGCCATGTACCACGGCAAGGCAAGCGGCAGGAACACGGTTTCACACATCTCGGCAAGCGACCTGGCGAAGCCGGCGGATAGATAGAACGTAAGGGGTAGAAGAAGTGGCATTGACAGCGATCAAGGGGTTTAACGACATTCTCCCCGGTGAGGTGGAGAAGTGGCAGCATATAGAAATGACGGCCCGGAGGGTTTTTTCTCTCTACGGTTTTGATGAGATACGTGTGCCGATAATGGAAAAGACGGAGCTCTTCGCCCGTTCCATCGGTGACGTGACGGACATCGTCGAAAAGGAGATGTATTCGTTCACCGACAAGGGTGACAACCGGGTCACGCTCCGTCCCGAGGGGACGGCCGGAGTCATGCGATCGCTCATCGAGAACAAGCTCTATGCCGCCGATTCCGTGAACAAGCTCTACTACATGGGCCCCATGTTCCGTTACGAGCGGCCGCAGAAGGGTCGTTACCGCCAGTTCCACCAGATAGGCGCGGAGATTACCGGCGTTGCCGACCCCAAGGTCGACGCCCAGGTCCTGACCATGCTGCGCCACCTCTTCGCCGAGCTGGGTATTCATGAGCCTACCCTGGAGATTAACTCCCTCGGCTGTCCCGACTGCCGCCCCGCCTACAGGGAATTACTGAAGGACTTCCTCCGCGGGAAGCTGTCTGACCTGTGCGATGACTGCCGCCGCCGTTTCGACACCAACCCGCTCCGGGCGTTGGACTGCAAGGCCGCCGGCTGCAAGGAGGCGACCGCCGGTGCTCCTGCCATGCTGGACCATCTCTGCACCCCGTGTGACGAGCATTTCGCGGCGGTGAAGCGTTTCCTGGAGAGTGTCGGCACCGAGTACCGGCTGAACAGCAGGATGGTCAGGGGGCTCGATTACTATACCCGGACAACCTTCGAGCTGGTGACCGGACTCCTCGGCTCCCAGAGTGCCGTGGCAGCCGGCGGGAGATACGACGGTCTGATCGCGGATCTCGGTGGTCCCTCGCTCCCGGGAATCGGTTTCGCCATGGGGGTCGAGCGTCTTGCCCTGCTGCTCGAGGGGGATAAGTTCAGGGTTACGCCCGACCTCTTCATCGTGGCTCTCGATGAAGAGTCGCAGGGTGTTGCCTTCAAGGTCATGTGTGACCTGCAGCGGCACGGGGTTTCCGTTGAAATCGATTACGAAGGGAAAAGCATGAAGAGCCAGATGCGCCGCGCCGACAAGCTCTCCTGTCGCTTTACCCTGATCATCGGCGAGACTGAACGTGCCGCGGGCACGGCCCCTCTCAAGGAGATGGCCACGGGGAGACAGGTCGACGTCGCACTGGATGCAGTGCCGATCAAAGAGGCGCTGGGCATCTGAAGAGTCATAAGCAGTGCCGGATACTTTCCCCATGAGGCAGACCCCGTTTCGCATAGCGCTTCTTGTCATCGCCATCCTCGCAATCAGTCTGTTCCACTACTTCACGCCACTCCATCTGCACCATATCCACGATATTTTCCAGAGACTTTACTACCTCCCCATCATCCTAGCCGCACTCTGGTTCGGCCTGAGGGGTGGGGTGGGAACTGCCCTTGCGGTCAGCATCGTGTATGCACCGCATATCCTCTTCCAGTGGGGCGGTCAGTTGACCGTCGAGATGGAGAAGTACCTGGAGATCCTGCTGTACAATGTGGTCGGCTTCCTGACGGGACTCCTTGCCCAGCGGGAGAGGGAGCGACGAGTCGAACTGCAGCGGGTCGCCGAGGGGCTGGAGGAGTCGTATCGCAAACTGCAGCAGCAGTCCGAGCGGATCATTGCCGTGGAGGAGCAGCTCAGGCGGGCGGAGAGGTTGTCCACCCTGGGTGAGATGGCAGCCGTGCTTGCCCACGAGATCCGCAACCCCCTCGGGTCCATACGCGGAACGGCGGAGATCCTGCGTGACGATTATCCGGCCGGCAACCCGAAGCATGAGTTCATAGAGATCCAGATCAGGGAGACGGAGCGTCTGAACAGGGTCGTGGAGGATTTCCTCCGCATGGCCCGCCCCCAGCAGAGCGAAAAGAAGCGCTGCTCGTTACGTGAGGAGCTGGAGACGATAGTTACCCTGACGGCCGGTTCGGCCCGGGGAGCGGGGATCGAACTGGTCCTGGAGCCGATCGAGGGCGAGTTGCCGCTCATGGGTGACGGTGAAAAGATCCGCCAGGCCTTCCTGAATATCCTGATCAACGCTCTCCAGGCGACATCTGCCGGAGGGCGTGTCGTCATAACGGCACGGAGGACGGACGGCCGTGCCACGATCAGTTTCGGGGACAGCGGTGCGGGGATCCCCGGTAATGTCCTGGCACGGATGTTCGAGCCGTTCTTTACGACCAAGGCGGATGGTACCGGCCTCGGTCTGGCAGTGACGAAAAAGATAATCGAAGCCCATGGCGGCACCCTGGAGGTGGAGAGTGCGCCGGGACAGGGAACGACGGTCATACTAACGCTGGCACTGCTGCCGGAAGGGACGTAATGATGAAGCCGGTAATTCTGGTGGTCGATGACGATACCTCTCTGCGACGGGTGCTCGAGTACAACCTCACTGCTGCAGGTTACAGTGTCATTGCCGCTTCGTCAGGAGAAGAGGGCCTCACCCTGTACACCCGGAACAGGCCGTCCCTGGTCATAACGGATATGAACATGCCCGGCATGTCGGGCATGCAGCTGCTGGCCTCGATCAAGGAGCGCTCGCCGGAAACGCTGGTCATCCTCATTACCGCCTTCGGCAGTGTGGACATGGCTGTGGAGGCGATGAAGGCTGGTGCCTACGATTACATCACCAAGCCGTTCAATCGCGATGAACTGCTCCTGACCGTGGCCAAGGCGCTCCAGTTTACCGGGCTGGCACAAGAGAACCGGCGCCTGAAGAGCGAGCTCGCCGATCGCTCGGGGGCGCGGCCATTTGTCGGCACCTCGCCGGCGATGGAGAAGATCTTCCAGGTCATCAGCAAGGTCGCCGACTCGGATGCTTCCGTGCTCGTCACCGGCGAATCGGGTACCGGCAAGGAACTGGTCGCCCGTGCCATTCATGGCCAGAGCGGCCGGAAAAACGGGCCGTTCGTGGCGATCAACTGTGCCGCAATCCCCCACGACCTCCTGGAAAGCGAACTCTTCGGTCATGTCAAGGGTGCTTTCACGGGAGCGGTCAAAGACAAGGTGGGCAAGCTTGAGCTGGCCGACGGCGGCACGATTTTCCTCGACGAGGTGGGTGAGCTCCCCATCGAACTCCAGTCGAAGCTGCTGCGCGTCCTCCAGGAACGGGAGATCGAACCGGTGGGGGGGGTAAAAACCCGCAAGATCGATATCCGGGTCGTATCCGCCACCAACATCGACATCGACAAGGCGCTGGCGGCCGGTACCCTGCGGGAGGATATCTACTATCGCCTGGCAGTCATCCCCCTTCACCTGCCACCGCTGCGCGAGCGCAGGGAGGATATCCCCCTCCTGGTCCGCCACTTCTGCAGCAAGCTGGGCCAGGATCTCGTCCGCTTCGACAAGGATGCCATGGAGGTGATGACGCTCTATTCCTGGCCGGGAAATGTCAGGGAGCTGGAGAATACGGTGGAGAGAATCCTCATCTTGCGCAGTGGCGAGAATGTCTCCCTCGATGACATCCCGGACAAGATCCGTCGCAGGAGTGGGGCTGCCGCAGTGGGGAAGGTCGTCAACCTCCCCGAGGACGGCTATTCCCTCGAACAGCTGGAGCGCGAGGTCGTGGAGGAGGCGCTGGAACGCAACCAGTGGAACCAGACCGCGGCCGCCCGTTTCCTGCGCATTCCCCGGCACACCCTCATCTACCGGATGGAAAAATACGGTATTGCCGCGCCGGGACAGGGGGAGCGGTGACCATCACCCGGGGCGCTACCCTGCTGGGGGGGATATCCCTGCTTATCCTGCTTGCCGGAGCAGGCGCCGAGGCTGCGGGAAAAGCCGTGCTGCCGACCCCCTACAGGACGGCAGCGAACATACGGATGCGTGAACTGCTGGTTGATGCGCCGCTGTCCTTTCCGGAGGAGTGGTCCAGCTTCTCCGTCGCCATCGCCGCTGCCGAGAAGAAGCACCTCGAGGGGGATGAGACGGAGGCGGAGCGGATGTACCAGCTGGCC
>Ga0129297_10000955_pt1 | contig 14347 bp, 17 predicted proteins | sample I18A1metaG_FD_94708 | JGI IMG/M metagenome (GOLD analysis project Ga0129297, IMG submission 94708) | Lake sediment bacterial and archeal communities from Gulf of Boni, Indonesia to study Microbial Dark Matter (Phase II) - ​I18A1 metaG | ecosystem: Environmental > Aquatic > Freshwater > Lake >... | reverse complement strand
TCGGAGTGCGTTGGCTAGACAAAGTTGCTGTGCTCATCCTGGCCTTGGACCTGATCGCCAGCGGATCGTTGGTGGAGGTCGAGCGGAAAGACCACACCCTGGGCTTTCGCCATGATGATGTCGTGGCTCGGCTACGCAGCGATCCCAACCTGTACCGCATTGATTCGAGCGCAGCGCGTGCCTGGCAGCCCGACACCGCCGCCATCTACGGCCTCTACGACATGGGCGGCATCGCCAATCCACTGAACCTGGGAGCCTATGAAACCTACCGCTGGAGCATCGGCACGCGCGGCGACAGGCTCTACAGCCTGCTGGGGGTCAAATACGTCCTGGCGGACAAGGGGAGCGCCCCCGGAGATGCGACGCTTGTGCCCATTTACACGGGCGGGCCTGCGGTGGATATCTACCTGAATACCAGGGCTTACCCGATGGCGCAGCTTATCTACGAGGCGATCCAGGTGGAAAGCCACGGAGCCGCCTTTGCTGCTATCCACGACCCTGCACTAGACCTGGCGCGCACCATAGTGCTGGAGGAAAAGCCCCAGCCCGTACACCCTCCGGCCGGTCAACCGCCCGCTCTTGGTTTTACCGGCTACGCAGCCAACTGGCTATCGCTGCGCGTCAGCACGCCGGCGCCAGCCTATCTCCTGCTGAGCGAGGTCTACTACCCGGGTTGGCGGGCGAGCATTGATAGCCAGCGCACGAAAGTGCTGCGAGCGGATTATCTCTTCCGCGCGGTCTATATCCCTGCGGGCACACACGATGTGCGCCTATGGTTCTCGCCGCCAAGCTTTTGGATCGGCTTGGGGCTGAGCGTCGCTACCTGGCTGGGGTTGGGGGTGTGGGCTATCGCTGCCCGGTTACGCCGATGAACCCGTCAGGTCTGACACCCGTTCTCGACCTATCAATGGACTTTTCCACCCTCTTGAAGTATAATCCCGTGCACGATCACTGCGAAGGAAAGCGAGGCAAAGCCAATGCGTTTCGGCGTAACGACTTGGGCTGTTAAAGACGCGCCAATGGCTCGCAAGCTGTCGGCTTTTCGGGAACTGGGATTCGATACAGTCTCGTTCCTGTATCGTGTATATCCGTCAGATGCACAAGGGGAAGAAGCGCAACTGGCATCTCTGGTCGTCAAGCATGATCTGTTTGTGACAGTGCACGGAGCTATCGGCGATTGCAGCCAGACCACGGAGCGGGTGCGCGTTCTGGCCGATATCCATTCCGTCGCTGAATGGCAGCAAGAGAGCCAACGGGTGCTGGCCATGACCTTTGATCCAGGCTTCACGAAGGATAATAATGGGGTGATGCATTTCGCGCTGGAGGGCACAATAGATCTGCTACGACAGGCATTGGAGACTTTGGCGCCGCTGGGTATCCGGGTAGGCCTTGAGAACTGGCAGATTAACACCGATCTGGCTTGCTTTGACGCCGTCGCAGAACAACTGGCTCATCCTGGGCTGGGTATCCTATTAGACCTGGGCCATCTCAATATCTCCTGGCGCAGCGGACAACTAGGCGATTTGAGCATCGCAGAGTACATCCAACGCCTGCCATTGCCTATCTGGGAATTGCATGTGCATGACAACAACGGGCGAGAAGACCAACACCTGCCTCTGGGACAAGGTAATCTGGATGCAAATGTCATGGCGACGGCCCTCATGACACGCGATTTCGATGGGATCGTGACCGTAGAGGTAGGAGCTTCCTTCAATGAAGCTGGGAAAATAGCATCCATTCGTGCGACAAGGGGGCAGATAGCCGATGCCCTGCAAGCGGCCAAGGCGTCTGAACACGCTGGGCGTTGACCAGTGATACATCCTTTCCATTTTGACCCACCTGGTACAAATTTGAGAAAATTTGGAGAAAAATATGAGCGTAACAGAGGTTTTGTTCGACGCGCGCGTCCTAGTGACCTTTATCATCTGCGCCTTCTTGGGCTTACTGGCTCTCTGGATAGCCCTGGCCTTAAGCAGGCGGAGGCAAGAGGAGGCACTGGCGGATCAGCGGAAAGGGCAGGAAGAGACGGTTTCGCGCATCTTGGATTCCGTGGCCAAGAGCAAAGAGGAAATCGCGGCTGATTATGAAGCCAGGCTGCGAGAGCAGCAGCAGCGCATCGCCACTTTGGAGAAGGAGAACGCTCGCCTGAAGGAACGGCTTTCTCAAGGAGGGTTGTTAGGCATATTCACAGGCCATCAACGCGATGCCATCAGTGCCTTGCTCCTGGAGAATGAGCAGTTACATGAACTCCTGTCGCAACGACAAGAGCAACTGCGCGAACTTTTGGGCGACCTCACCAGCAAGTTGCTCGACCGGCTGGATGAACAAATCGAGGAGAGCGCCCGCGCCATTCGCTACAAGCAGGTGCTCCTCTCGGCATTCTTGCAGCAGGAGGAGACGCGCAAGCTCTTGAATCGCTTTATCGCTGAAGGTCGTCTCCTGCCACCGGAGGGAACGCAACCCAGGGCTGCCACAAGCCTGGAAGAGAAAGAAACGGGGACAAGTTCGTTCTAACAACACTGGGAAAGGAAGGACAGAAAAGACACATGAAGGCTACTCTACACGATTCCGCATCGGGAGAACTCATCGCGGAGATCAACTGTATCATCCAGCACTACCAGGATCCGGAAGGGGGTCTCTCGGGAGAAGAAGGCATCTTTGATCTCGTGCGCGAGCACCGCAAGATTGCTCCAGGCCCGGCGACTTTGAAGCTGGGGGATGGTCGCACCGTACCAGTGGTCGTGGAAAAGCTCAAACGGCAGGCAAGCACGGGGACCACGGCCGGAATACTATGGCTTTTGGGAAAGCCGAAGAAATAGACCCGCGGGAAAATGAGGGGAGGAGGAAAAGTGCTCGATCGCGCTCTGGAAATCCGGGAACAAGTCGTGCGCCTTCGCCGAGACATCCACCAGCATCCTGAACTGAGCTTCCAGGAGACCCGTACAGCAGCCCTGGTCGCCGATACCCTGCGGTCTTTAGGGCTGCGCGTGAAAACCGGCGTGGGCAAAACCGGCGTGGTTGGCTACCTGGGAGAGGGATCGCCGGTGGTGGCCCTGCGTGCAGACATGGATGCCTTGCCCATCCAGGAGGCGAACGATGTCCCCTACGCCTCTTGCACGCCCGGCGTGATGCACGCCTGCGGGCATGATGCCCACGCAGCGATCCTTTTGGGTGTCGCCATGCTGTTACATGACCCGAACCTGCCTGGCCAGGTGCGCTTCCTCTTTCAGCCGGCGGAAGAGTCCGCCGACGAGGAGCGCAAAGGGGGTGCGGAGCGGATGATCGCTGATGGGGCGATGGAGGGGGTGGATGTAGTGATGTCCCTGCACGTAGCCTCTGACGTGCCAACAGGCTATGTGGAGATTTCGGTGGGGCCTGATTCGGCAGCCGTGGACACTTTTTTCGCGACGATCATCGGGCAAGGGTGTCACGGTGCATATCCCCACCAGGGGCTAGACCCGATTTTTATCGCGGCCCAGGTGCTCAACGCCATCTATGGCATCATACCCCGGCGTATTGATCCTTTCCAGCCAGCGGTCATTTCCGTCTGCCGCATCCACGCTGGCACCGCGGAGAACATCATTCCCCAACAGGTGGAACTGGCGGGCACCATCCGCAGCATGGATGCGGCGGTGCGGAAGCAATTGGCCGAGGAACTGGCGAAGGTTTTCACTATCCCCAATGCACTGGGTGGCCGGTCTGAATTCGAGATCATCAAGGGCGTCCCTCCTGTGTGCAACGACGAGCGGGTCGTGTCCTTGTTGCGTCAGGTCGCTACAGATTTGTTGGGACCGGACAAGCTCCGCCCCAAAACGCCTGGCATGGGAGGAGAAGATTTCGCCCTGATGACCGAGGTCGCGCCTGGTGCTATGTTCCATCTGGGCGTGGCTTTGGGTGGCGAGATACGGCGGGGGCATAGCGATACTTTCGACATCAACGAGGATGCTCTGCCGATTGGAGTGGCCATCCTGGCGGAGGCAACGCGCCGCTACCTGATAGGGGAGTTCAAGCTCGGCTAACGGGTGCCGAATTTCCAACAATTCCGACCTCGATTCCACCAACTGGCAGTATCTTTTTGTCAGTTGGCAACGTCTTTATTGGCGTAAGATTGGGTTGCCCCGCTATCTTCAGGAAAAGAGGTCGAAACCATGGAAGTGGTGTTAATTGTTGTCCTGCTCCTGGCTCTGGTCGGGACAAAGCTGCTGGAAGAAAGCTCATCTCCCGTTATCCTGGATGATGGCGAGAGCCTGCCGCGCGAAAACTGACCGGCGTCCCCCTCTGATGAGCGACCGAGAATCCCCGCTACTCTTTAACCAACGATATGCGCCCTTCGGCAGGTAAAGCCATCTGTGCTGCCGCTGCGACTTTGACAACATCGAGAGAATATGTTATAATTGGTTTGCACACGTGTGCACTATTGGTCCGGGCTGTTTCTAGCTGGGAGGGGCGAATGCCTGTATCTATTAAGGACATCGCCAGGGCCGCCGGCGTGTCACACTCTACTGTCTCTCGCGCGCTTGCTCATAGCCCGCTTGTCCGCGAGGAAACCAGGAAACGCATCCAACAACTCGCGGTCGAGATGGGGTATTCCCCCAACATCGCTGCGCGAAGCCTGGTCACTAAACGCACCTGGACGCTGGGGCTGGTAGTGACCACTATCGCCGATCCTTTCGTAGCGGAGGTCGTGCGCGGCATTGAGGAGACGGCCCTTGACCAGGGGTACGGCGTCATCCTTTGCCAATCCAATGCTGAGCCGGTGCGAGAGATCGCTGCGGTGCGCGCGCTGCGCGAGAAGCGAGTGGATGCCGTCATTGTCTCCGCCTCCCGCGTGGGGGACCTGTATCTCCCCTTGCTGGAAGAAATCCAGGTTCCCATTGTTTTAGTGGACAACGAGCAGAGCAGCAGCAGCGTACACTATGTGCTCAGTGACGACCTACAGGGGGGACGTGCGGCGACAGAATACCTGCTCTCTCTGGGGCACCGGCGCATTGGCTATATCACCGGGCCTATGGAGAACAAATCCAGCGAGAACCGCCTGCGAGGCTACCAGGAGGCGCTACGGGCAGCAGGCGTTGATCCGGATGCCTCATGGGTCGGGCCAGGAAATGGCCGCCTGCATGGGGGGGAGAAGGGCCTGCTAACCCTGTTGACTCTTTCCCCTCCTTTGACGGCTGTATTCTGCTACAACGATGTGACGGCGCTCGGCGCCCTTCGCTATGCCCGGCAGAGGGGGCTGCGCGTGCCGGAGGATCTCTCCCTGATCGGCTTTGATGACATCGCTTTTGCCGCTTATATGGAGCCGCCACTGACCACCATAGCGCAACAGAAATATGAAATGGGCCGCCTGGTGGCGACGATGGCTCTGGAATTGATCGCCGGCCACGATGTCCAAGATATCATCTTGCCAACCCGGCTGGTGATTCGGGAATCGTGTCGGAAATATGAGCAAGGAGCAAGCCATAACTGAAGAAAGGAGCTATGACCCGATGAAAGGACTGGTACTTACAGCGGAGTGGATGCCCAAAGAAGGATACGTGGTCTCGGACTTTGAACGCAAGAGCGGCAAGGCCATCACCGGCAGTGCCATCTGGCGGAATCCGAAACTGGCCGTGCGAACTTTGGACGTCCCCAAGATCGGCCCTGGGGATGTCCTGATCAAAGTCAAGGCGTGCGGCGTCTGCGGGTCGGACATGCATTTCTATGAGACAGATCCCCAGAATTATATCCTCTACCCCGGCTTAACCAAGTTTCCCTGCGTCCTCGGCCACGAGTTCTCCGGCCAGATCGTGGAAGTGGGTTCTGCCGTGACCGATCTCAAGGTTGGGGATATGGTAACGGCCGAGGAAATGATCTGGTGCGGGTATTGCACCCCCTGCCGGAACGGCTTCCCCAACCATTGCCTCAACCTGGAGGAGCTTGGTTTCACCATCAATGGTGCCTTCGCCGAGTATGTTGCCGTCGGCGCCAAATACTGCTGGAAACTCAACGCCCTGCTGGATCGCTATCACGACGAGGACAAAGTCTACGAAGCGGGCGCCCTGGTAGAGCCAACTAGCGTGTCGTACAACGCCATCTTCTCGCGGGCGGGGGGCTTCAAGCCGGGTGGATACATCACGGTCTTCGGGGCTGGCCCCATCGGCCTGGCAGCCATAGCCCTTTGCAAGGCAGCCGGCGCGGCCAAGGTGATCGCTTTCGAGCTATCTGAGACACGTCGCAACCTGGCGACCAAAGTCGGCGCCGATTACGTTTTCGACCCCAGGGCAGTGAAGTCCCATGAGACAATCATGGAACTCACCGAGGGCGAAGGGGCGGATTGCCAGATCGAGGCCGCTGGCGCTCCTCAAGTGACCGTTCTGGAGATGGAGCAGGCCATGGCCATCAACTGCAAGATCGTGCAGATCGGTCGTGCTGCCCAGCGTGTGCCGCTCTACCTGGAGAATTTCCAGGTTCGTGGCTCGCAGCTCTATGGGGCGCAGGGGCATTCGGGCGATGCCAACTTCCCCAGCGTGATCCGCCTGATGGCTTCCGGCCTGGTGGACATGACGCAGATCATCACCTCCCGTTACGATCTGGAAGGCGTGGTGGAGGCCATCAAACGATCCACCGAACGCCGCGATGGCAAAATCATGGTCAGGATGAAGGGCTAGGAGGGAAAGCCATGGCAGAGCCGAAGACAATGCTGGCGGCGGTCTTTGAGGGGGAAGGGAGGTTGGCTCTGAAACAGGTTCCTGTGCCGCGTCTCCAGAAAGCGGATGATATCCTCCTGCAAGTGGAGGGGGCTGGCATCTGTGGCACGGATGTGCACATCCTGGAGGTCCCTCCTGGACATCCGGCCACGCCAGGCACGATTTTGGGGCATGAATACGTGGCGCGCGTCCTGGAAACGGGGAGCGCGGTCTCTCACTTCAGGCCGGGCGACCGGGTGGTTGTGGCGCCCAACCTCTACTGCGGCCTTTGTCCAGCCTGTCAGGAGGGGCGGCCCAATCAGTGCACGGATTTCACGACCCTGGGCATCTACTTGAACGGGGGGTTCGCCAAATACAACCTGGCGCCGCAAAGCGCGCTCTTTCACATCTCGGACGCTGTTCCCCTGGAAGATGCCGTGTTCACCGAGTTGCTCTCTTGCGTTGTGGGTGGCACCAGTAAAGTCAGAGCGCAGCCGGGCGAGAAGGTAGCCATCCTGGGTGCGGGGCCGGTGGGGCTGATGTTCGCCGTCTTTTTCCGGGCGGCTGGTGCAGGCAAGATCATCCTCTCCGACATCGCTCCTTATCGCCTGCGGTTGGCGGGCAAGGCTGGCATCGAGGTCGTCAATGCCAGGGAGAAAGACCCGGTGGCCTATATCCGCGAGCGCACTGGCGGGGGAGCGGACGTGGTCATTGATGCTGTGGGCAGCCTCTTCGCGCAGGCTGTCGAGGTCGCTGGCGTAGGAGGGAGGGTCGTGCTCTTCGGTATGAACCAACAAGCGCGCCCTGCCGTCAGCCAATACGACATCACGCGCAAGGAACTCACTGTTTATGGCTCCTTTATCGGCATCAACACTTTCCCTGTGACGATCAAGATGCTGGAAAGCGGCGTGCTCAAGCCCTCTATCTTCTTGACGCACAAATTCCCCTTGGCCGAGATAGAGAAAGGCTTTGCCGCCTTGCGGGCAGGGGAGGCGATCAAGGTGCTGATCGTGCCATAAGGTTTGACCTTGTTGCCAGGGGTCATATAATGTGCGGGCACCCAACAGAATGGGCGCTATAGGCTGTCCAGAAGGGTGCCCGTTATTATTGACGGATTGTAGAGGCAAGGCATTGCTCGATGAGCGTTTCCTGGCCGTAGATGTCTCATATAGGGGGACATCCTCCCTACGAGTATGGCTCTGGCAATGTCTTGCTCTTACATAGAAGGGGGGATTCATCGTGAGCATCAAAGGGGTCGGTATTGACATCCATTCGCCGAGGATCAACGGCGATTTGGGGATATTCCGACGTGATCTTGATTACTACGCGGAATGCGGTTTCGACTATGTGGAGATACCGGTGCATGGAGTGGATGGGATCATCGCTGGCCGGCTCAATGAGCGGCGCGTGCGAGAGGTGAGAGAAATCCTTGCAGGCTATGGCTTTCGCTACACTGTACATTCTCCCGACCCGCTCAACCTGTTTGATGTGGAGCATCTCGCATGGCACAAGGAGGTTTTCCGCAGCAGCATCGCCTTTGCGCAGGAGATTGGCGCGGAGACAGTCGTCTATCATGCCGGGCGCGTGGATGCCCACCACGAGAAGCCAGCTTTGGGCCTGGATGAGCTAAAGACGGTGGAGCGGGATGCCTTGCAGGAAATGGTTGAACTGGCCGTAGCTGCCAGGGTCACGATCGGAGTCGAAAACGGGGGGCAAGATTCTTACAGCGGCGTCATCGCCGAGTTGGTGGCGCAGGTGCGTGCTATTGCTCACCCGGTGGTTGGCATCACTCTCGACTTCGGCCATGCTTTCCTGACCGCACAGCAGCACAGCTTTGATTACCTGTCGGCGGTGCGCATGGCCGCCCCGTACATCGTGCACTTGCACGTCCACGATAATTGCGGGCGAACGGTGGGCCTCCCTTCCGGCGTGCCCTATATCTTCAGCGTACCCTTCGGTATAGGTGATCTGCACATGCCGCCGGGATGGGGCTCCATACCGTATGAACAGATTTTCTCCGCTCTCTGCATTCCGCCATCCGTTTTCCTTATGGAGTTGAGTCCCCGCTACGCTGATGTCTTCCCTGAGGCGCTCGCCGAGGCACGGCGGCTGGCCTCATTGGTCGGAGGGTAGATGACCACCATAGCCGAGGCTTCGGCCAGCCAGACGCTACACAACTGGCAGAGACGTATCTTCATCACCTGCTGGATCACTTACGCTAGCCTCTACCTGGGGCGCGTCAACCTGGCGGTGGCCTTGCCCGCCTTGCAGGATGCCTTCGGCTGGGCCAAATCGGAGGCAGGGCTGATCGGCAGCGCGTTCTTCTGGCTCTATGCTATCGGCCAGCTCGTCAATGGCTTTCTGGGAGATCGCTACAGCCCGAGGGCCTTTGTCACCTTTGGCCTGGTGGCCTCGGCGGCGGTCAATCTCGCCTTCGGCTTTTCCGACCGCCTGCCCCTGATGATCCTGATCTGGGCCCTCAACGGCTATGTCCAGTCCACTGGCTGGGGGCCAATCATTCGGGCCTTATCGCATTGGTTCGGCTCGCGGGAGCGTGGACGGGTCACAGCATTATTTGGGCCTTGCTATACGTTAGGTCACATCGTCTCCTGGCTTCTCGCTGGCTGGCTGGTGGCAAGGGTCGGATGGCGGGCCGCCTTTTGGCTGCCAGCGGGGCTATTACTCCTGTCGGCGTTGCACTGGTGGACGAGGATTCGCAACAGGCCGCGCGATGTCGGCCTGCGCTCCGTGGACATAAACAACGACGCGGCATCCCAAGCGGAGCAGGGTCAGAGCAATGGGCTGCGCAGAGCCTGGGCGTACATTGTTGGACATCCGCAATTGGGACTGGCGGCATTGGCCTGCGTCGCCCTGGGGGTGGTGAAGGAGAGCCTGACGCTTTGGATACCCACCTACCTTATGGAGACAGGGGGCTTTGACATCACCCAGGCTGCCGGCTATGCTATTTGGCTGCCGCTGGCGGGAGCCGCAGGGATCGTGATATCTGGTTGGGCTTCGCATCGCTTCTTTCGTTCCGAGGAGGCCCCCGTGGCCACGGCGTTGATGGTGGGGTTGGCCCTGGCTGTCGCTGTCTATCGCCCCTTTGTGTCCCATGTGGGAATGGTGGGCATCCCTCTTTCCCTGGGATTGATCGGGGCCATGAGCAACGGCGCGAATGGGCTGCTGTTGACCGCTCTGCCGATGGCGCAAAGCGGGCAGGATCGGGTTTCATCGGCGGCCGGCTTTTTGGATTTCGCCTCCTATGTGGGAGCAGGCCTGGGAGGGATCACCACGGGCATCCTGGCGGATCAGTGGGGTTGGGGCGCGGCATTTGGTTTCTGGGTCACCTCGGCCCTCGTTGGCGCGCTCATGCTGGCTGCTATCTGGCGGCGAGGTCGGACACGATAGAGCACCGCGAAGGTGCTGGAACACGAAAACCGCGAAAGGGCACGAAAATCACGAAAGGATTTCGTGGCTTTCGTGGTTCTTCGTGGCTTTCGTGCTCCAAAGCCTCCGTGGTGGTTACACCATCTTGTGGAGGAATTCATGCAAGTTGAGGGGATCGGCATCAACATTGACAGCAGTTATCTGGATGGACGGCTGGACATCCTGGAAAGCTCTCTAGCCAGGGTGGAATCGCTTGGCTACGATTGCGCCGAGATTTCCGGCTATGGGGTCAATGCGGTGATCAATGGGCGGCTGCATCGGGAGCGGGTGACGTGCGTCAAGGAGATCACCCAGCGTTTCCGACTCAAGTACACCGTACATGGCCCTTGCGAGCTTAATCTGGGGCTTTCTTCTCCCGACGGGGTCGAGGAGCAGGCCGTCGGCGCGTATCTGGAGTTTTGTGCGGAAGTTGAGGCGCCTGTTTTCGTCTATCACAGTGGCCTCATCGCTTTGCACGAGGCGCACTGGGGGCTTCATCCCTTGCCGGCTCAAGCCACCATCCAACAGAGGGAACAGAAGGAGGTCGAGGCGCTGCAACGGCTGGCCGAACGGGCGAGAGAATTGGGCGTGACGATTGCTATAGAGAATCGCGATCCTCACCTCTGGGAGGTGGCCACCCTGGCCCGTCACGGATTGCCCTTACGCGCTTTGCCTGAGTACCACGCTGGCCTGCTCATGGAGAACATCAATCGGCAAATCGCCGCCGTCGGCCATCCGAATGTAGGTATGACATTGGATTTCGGCCATACCTATATCGCCGCCCGCACCTGCGGTTTCGATTTCCTGGAGGCGGTCAGCCTTGCCGCACCCTACGTCCGGCACATCCATATGCACGACAACTTTGGCAAGCTGGATGGCTTTTCCGACGATCAGGGGGAGCGGTTGCCGCTGGGCCAGGGTGATCTGCATATGCCGCCTGGTTGGGGAGCGATCCCGCTGCGAGACGCGCTGCGGCGCTTGCCCGATTATAGGGGGTTCATCGTCCTGGAAATCCGCCCCCGCTACTTTGATCACCTCGCCGAGGCATTGCAGGCGGCTAGAGATTTGATAGCTCTCAGCAGCCAGCCCTAGCCGCCAAAGTCTGATCCAGTTGCCGCTCCTCCGGACTTGACCTGTGGAATAAGCTGACGTATACTGCCACGCAATACTTGTTGGATAATACTCCATCGCTTCAGAACCATGCGAAAGGAGTTGATGCCGTGTCCACTGATGGCGATCCCTTCCTCGGTCAGCCAAGCGCCAAGATCCTGCTGCTCGGAACGTTTCATTTTCATGATCGTGGCCTCGACTGGTATAAGCCCCAATCCGGCTTCGACGTCTTCTCTGAAAGGCGCCAACGGGAGATTGCAGAGGTGGTGGAGCTACTTGCCGTGTTTCAGCCAACCAAGATTGCAGTTGAGCGTACCCCAGACCAACAGGTGGAGATCAACCGAAGCTATGGCGCATACCTTCACGGGGAGTTTCAACTACCTGGTGACGAGGTCTACCAGCTTGGGTTTCGTCTCGCCAAACGCCTCGAGCATGAGAAAGTGTGCTGCGTTAACGCATGGGACCGTCATTACGAGCCTCAGGTCGACCTCGAAGTTTACGCGCGAGAACACTGCCAAGAACACCTTTTGTCGCAATGGTCGCCGCGTTTCAAGCAGCTTTATGAGCACGGCGATAGACTGAAGACTCAACTCACCCTGCGGGAGATACTCCTACAAGCCAACTCAGAAGAGAATATCCTCAAGGGACATGGGCACTACTTGGTGGATTGGTTCAAAGTGGGCGTGGGCAGCGAATATCCGGGGGTGGATTGGGTTACTGGCTGGTACAATCGGAACCTTCGGATCTTCGCTAACCTCCAACGGATCACAGAGTCACAAAACGAACGGACATTGCTCATCATCGGTGGGGGGCATCTGCCGATCCTCCGACATTGCGTCCTTGCATCTCCGGAGTACGATCTCGTGGAAGTTCACGAATACCTCGGGGTTTGCGATGGGGGTTAGATGGGACCGCGAGAGGCACTCGTCGTGCGCGGCCTAACCCTGCATACAGCCGACAACGCTTCGGCGGCGCGACTCAAGCGCAGGCTGTATGCACCATGTTTGACATCTGTCGTTATCTGTGTATAATCTAGACAGACTAGATAGGAGAACGCCGATGATACGCGTGTGGCAACTGCAGGAGGCTAAGAATAAGTTCAGCAAGGTCGTTGAGGAGGCACTCAAGAGCGGGCCGCAACTCATTACGAAACGAGGGGTTGAGGTCGTCATCTTGCTCTCCTATGCGGAGTATCGCAAACTGACCGTTACGCAGCAAAAGCTGTCCACATTCTTCCGCGAATCGCCGCTGGCCGATGCGGCACTGGACCTACATCGTGACACCAGCGGAGTCCGCTCGGAGCCTGTGCTATGAACTACCTGCTCGATACGTGCGTAATCTCGGAGTTGGTAGCAAGACAGCCCAATCGGAAGGTCATCGCATGGATTGACAGCGTGGACGAGGTGCGCCTCTACCTGAGCGTCATCACCATTGGTGAGATTCAAAAGGGCATTACAAAGCTGGAGGATTCGCAGAGGAAGGCAGTTCTTCAGGAGTGGCTGACCGACCAACTGCTCGTGCGCTTCGCTGAGCGGATCGCCACGATAGATACGGGGGTGATGTTACGGTGGGGACAGTTGGTCGGCGCCCTGGAAGCGGCTGGCCTGACAATGTCCGCGATAGATTCTCTGATCGCTGCGCTTGCGCTGTATGGCCATTTCACTTTGGTGACCCGCAACGAGGACGACTTCAAGAATACCGGTGTCCCTATTCTCAATCCATGGTCGTACAATCTGTAGGTAGGCGGCCTTTTCCCTCCCCGCTAAATGGCGTGGTTGTGTTGGAAGGATGGCATGTTGGCGATAATCGAAGACAGATTGAGGAGAATTGTGGATTATCACATTTTTGAGACAAGTAGAGATCCTGAAATGTCTCTATCCACTGCCCTCCAATCAACAGAACCAGGAGTAAGACCACGAGAGTTAGAAAAGCCTGCCTAACCCTATATACAGCCGACGACACCTTCGGCGGCGTGGCTCAACTCGCAGCCATTAGGCCGTCCTTGAGTTTCGCAGAAAATGACGCGCACTTGCGGCTTGGTGCCAAATTCCCGCATTAAAGGATACACTACCGCCTCGTGTCAATCGTGCGCGATTCTCGATTTGGTGGTATATTATTTATGATGGCTGATGTTTCAGATGAGGAGAGATGTTATGAGCAGAGTCACAAAACCACTCCAAGAGCTCGTGGAAGAATTGCCGCCCGACATGCGTGCCGAGGTCCGTGACTTTATCGAGTTCTTGCTTGCTAAGCGAAGTCGCGGTGAAAAGAGGACGTTGCGGCAGGACTGGGCGGGGGCATTGCGCGATTATCGAGAGCAGTACACCTCGCTTGAGTTGCAGCGGCAGGCATTGGCTTGGCGAGGTGATTGATGTTCTGGTGGGTACCAATGTCTGGCTGGAGCGTCTGCTTGACCAAGAACGGTCTGCTGAGGTTGGTCAATTTCTGTACAGTTCGCAGGCGGCAAACACCACTGGGCGTTCTGAGAGAAGGGGATGCTACGCAGTTGTGAGAGCGTCCCAGCCCTTCTTGGGCATGAGCACGAAAACCTGGTCAAGGGTCTTAACAGACAGACGATGAATCTATTCGAGTTCCGGTTGTCGTTTCATATGGCAGGTTTTCTTTCCAGGTGATTCTTCTCACCCCATTGTAGAACACTACCTGCCATATGGCACAACTACAGTCGGGCGGGCTAACTCAGTTGTGCGAAACATATCGCTCAGGAAAGGAGTGTAAAATGAGAGTCGCTATTCACCCGATTGTGCTAGGAGTCGATCGCTGCTATGTTATCCAGGGCGAAAAGGCCATAATGATCGATAGTGGGGCACCCAAGCAAGTAAAAGCGTTCACGAAAGCCATGGAAAGCCTGTCACTCAAACCCGAAGACATCAAGCTAATCGTGCTCACTCATGCGCATTGGGATCATATTGGATCCGCCAAAGAGATCAAAGACATCACCGGGGCTAAACTCGCCTTGCATCGGCTGGAGAAGGACTGGCTTGAAACGCCCTTGCCACCGCTGCCTCCGGGTGTGACTGCCTGGGGGCGCATATTGGCCAAGATCCTGGCGATGTCCATGCCATCGGTCCATATCCCTGCAACCAATGTAGATATTGTCTTGGGAGATGAGGATTTTCCGTTAACTG